>Ga0169931_10003030_pt1 | contig 26988 bp, 19 predicted proteins | sample Kivu_15m_20L_FD_129675 | JGI IMG/M metagenome (GOLD analysis project Ga0169931, IMG submission 129675) | Freshwater microbial communities from Lake Kivu, Western Province, Rwanda to study Microbial Dark Matter (Phase II) - Kivu_15m_20L... | ecosystem: Environmental > Aquatic > Freshwater > Lake...
AACTGAGTTTTGAGGCCACTGCCGCCCTGCGCAAAATGCGCCGCCGACCATCAATCATCGCTGCTTGCTTTACTCAGGCAGAACTTTGGCCTTGATGTATCCTTATTACGCGAGTCTCAATAGTTTGCCCCGAATCATCAGTGCACGATCACGAGTCAATTGTGGCGGGACGGCATTACCCCAATCTTCGCCGTGTATTCAGGCATTTGTCATTTGATACGAGTTTTCTGTCACCTGATCAGGTATTTCATACTCAAGTTGGTAGGGCATTTAGTGCTTGGCTAAACCGTGACAAAGGAAACACTCTTGGTGACCGCTCGACGGCAATCCGTGGTGATTTAACTTCGTGGACTGAAAAGCTTCGAATCGATCTGAATTACACCCATCCCGGATTAGCAGGAGAGTTAACTTTGAAGAAAAAGAATCGTGACAACCACCTTTCAGGAGTCTGCGCAGGCTGGCAAAATCAAGCGGACTTTTCGTTCAACGGCACATGTGAAAACGAAACTGCGGAACTTGGGCGAAGCATTCTCAATCAGTATGCAAAGTATCTGGCACGATTTCATATGGCTTCAATTGGACAGGCATCTGTTGATGAAATCGCTTTCCCTCCGTTAGAAGTGACTCTTGTTCAGCGGCTTCAGTCCATGGGACGTGAAGCAGGCCTAGATATTCCAGGGCAACTTCGGAAGATCCAAGAATTCTTTGGCTCGGCAGATTTCAGCAAGATTCCATTTACCAGAATCTGGGGACAGTTCTGGGCAACTTTGGCGAGGTGTGTCAGGAACGGAATGAAGCCAGAGAGCTTCCCATCAGGAAGCATTTATAACGACCTTGAAGCCTTGGCTGCATACAGTCCATATTGCGATGCAATGTTCATGGATGAGGAAGTGGACCACTACTCAAGACAGGGGCAATTGCGAAACACTCTCGAACCGGGGGCAAAGGTATTCAGCCTCAGATCAAAGGAGGCGTTCCTAGCATATCTCAAAGACCTTGAGAACGAAGCAACAGCCGACCATTTGGAATTGGTCAGGCAAGTTTACGGTCCAAATGCAGGCAGTCCCTTTCTAAGTTTACTCACCTGGGACAAAAAGAGGGCACAAAGTTGACCTCAGTTCACATATTGACCTTTTATCTACGATTGCGGCAGAGATGAATCATGTCACTCCAACGCAGCTCCTTCCGCCATCACGAGCAGCACGAGTTTCTTGAATTGAAGCCGCTCGCCTTGCTTCACCGCTTTGCGATAAAGGCTCACGCGATTGATTTCGCCGGGGAAGAGCTGCGTCTCGGGCACATCCACCTTGATGAAGCCGGCATTTTGCAGCGCTTCCTCCTGACTCGCGGACGTTGGGCGGATTGTTGGGGTGAGTGCGAAAAGGGTGCCGGGCTTGGTGATGGTCACGTCGAGCTTCTCGATGCTGGTGCGGTGAAACGGCAGATTCTTGACCGCATCAGGCATTTCGTCGATCACATACTCGCGATCATCGAAGAGCTTCACGCCCGCTTTCATGACGGCGGGCGGCGGTGGTGGCGGTGCGGGCCAGGCGATACGCTTTTGGCCCTTTTGTGACTCGAACTCGCCAATGGACTCCAGTTTGCCGAACATGATGCGCTCCTTGCGGCTGTCGGAGGTGTCGCCTTGGGTGACGCAGAGCCAGAGGGTGCCTTCATGCTCGTGGAAGGTCGGGTATTGGAAGGACTTCGGCGTTTCGAAGCGGTATTTGCGCTCCCATGTTTTGCCATCGCGGGAGATGTCCACGTTAAAGACGCTGCGACCGACGTTTTGCACGCGTGTGGCCTCCTGCCAGCCGAGGTAATAGAGGCCGCCGAAGCGGTCGAAGATCGGTTTGGAGTTCGCGCCGTTTGGCACCTGCGGCAGGGGCTTTCCGACGCTCCAGGTCTTGCCATCGGCGCTGGTGGTAAAGTGGTAGTTGCCCTTGTCGTTGCGGCAGATGGCCATCCAGGTGCCGTCGGGCAACTTGTTGATGGCGGACTCGCTGAGTTGCTCGGTCTGCGGCTCATTGAAGTGGCCGAGCAACTCAAAGGTCGCCAGATCATCGTGCACGAGTGACAGCGCGTTTTGCTTACCAGTGAAGTTGTTCAGCGCGACGTAGAGTTTGCCGTCGAAGTGCTTGAAGGAGTCAAAGATGAAGAAGGACGAGTCGCTGGCCTTTTTCGTGAAACCCTGCGCTGAGGCGTCGGCGTGAAAATGCTGCGGTTGGAAGTCGAAAGTGCCCGCTGAGGTCTTGAGCTTCGCCTTGTGGATGGTCGGCGCGAACTCGCCGCGCTGGAGATCGAAGTCGCGATACCACATCTGCGACTGCCGCTTGCCTGGATCTTCGCTGGTGAAGTAGCAGCGCAGCGTGCTGGCATCCTTTTGGAGGATGCGCGGCACAAAACACGCGCCGACCGGCAGCGTCTCGTTTTCAAAAGCCTGCTCACTCTTCGCGAAGTCGATCACACGCTCCAGTTTCAGCGTCTTCAGGTTCACGATCGACATCGTGGCATAAATGAAGGGCCATCCGGCGCTCTCGCCCGCCTTCACATCATTCGCTTCGGCCACCAGGTAAGCCCGCTCGCCCACACAAACGAACTCCGCATCATGCGCACCCTTCACCTGCGGCGCGGTGACGCGGACGAGCCGCTGCATGACGATGTCGCCCGCAAGCGCGGGGTCCCAGTTGGCGGGGAGGAGGCTTCCGGCGAATGCTGGGGGCTGCTTTGCCAAAGCATCCGTCTCGCTGAGTTTGAAGCGGGTGCTGACGACGCTGCTCTTTTCCGGGCCGACGGCATACTGGATGTAGGTGGTCGCAATGAGGGTGCCGTCGCCGAGGAGTTCGAGATCGGAGTAGCCGCAGTCGGTGTTGCCAGTGCCGGGCTTGTCAGTGGCGCTGCGCTTGGTGTTATGGAGGAGTTTGACGCGATACTGGCCTTCCCGGCGGTTCACGATGTCCTCGAAGGTGCCAACCCACGCGACGTAGTGTCCGTAGGTGGCGCTCGTTTTTGCCATGTCGCGGAAGGCGATCACGAGGCGGCCATCGGGCGCGTGTTTGATGACGTGGCGATCCCCGGTGAGCGCGGCAGGAAGTTCTTTGGGCTCGCTCCAAGTCCGTGCTTCGTCGGTGCTGATCGAGTAGAGTGAGTGATGCTGGCGCGTGTTTTCGCGCAAGAGCATGACGAGCTGCTTCCCACCATCGGACCTTGTCACGCTTGGCTGGGCCCATTGGCCGGGGACGACGAGGATGACGCGCTCTTTGCTCCAAGTGAGACCACCATCGAGCGACTCGCTCTGCCACACGACGGGATGCAGATCCTTGGCGTTCGTTGGGTCGCGACGGTCGGACCACATGACGAGTCGCTTGCCGCCATCGAAGGACAAGATGCTCTTCGGGGCGACTTCGCCAACGAGGCCAAGTTCCTTCATCGAAGACCAGGTTTTGCCGAGGTCCGTGGAAAAGGCGCTGCGCAAGTTACCCGGGAAGTCACACCCACCGAAGATGAAGAGGCGCTCGACTCCTTGCGGATCGGTGAGGCGATGGAGCACTGGCGTGGTCAATTTCACAAGCTGCCAGTCCGGTGGAGTCGATAAAGGGGGGCTCCAAGTGAGCCCGCCGTCATCACTGCGAGCGAGCGGGCCGAGGTGTCCCGCGTGATTCATGCACCATGCGGTGAACATCGTCCGGCCATCCGCCATCAGCAACGTGTCGCAATGGCCCTGGTAATCCTTTTCCGTGCCACGAGCGATGATGACATGCCGCGCCGTATCAGCAGAAATGTCCACGGTTGGGATGGAAATCGTGCGCAAGGTGCCCGGCGTGGGGCCGGCAAACGCGGGAGCGTTCGCGGCATGGACGAAGGCGCTGCATGAGAACGCGAAAAGACAGGAAAGCGATCGAAGAGACATGATGCGAGAGAACGGCGGAGGAGAAGGCATTTCGCACCTTGAAAGTCGGCAAGGCGTGTTATGCTAACACCATGCCAATAGATTCCACACCAACCCTCAAGGACATCGCCCGCGCGACGGGAGTGTCGATCATGACGGTCTCGCGAGTCTTGCGTGGTGCGCCGAAGGTGGCAGCGGAGAAGCGGGAACTCGTGCTGCGGGAGGCGAAGCGGCTCGATTACCAGCCGGACCCGCATCTGGCGCGGATGATGCAGGTGGTGCGCGGGAAGAAAGAGAAGCGGCTGCGGGCGGTGATCGCCGTGATTCGCGAGCATGTGCCGCAGGATGGGCTGCTGGGGCCTTCGTATCAGTATGTGCCGATTGAAGACATCCGCCGTCGTGCCCACGGACATGGTTATGCCGTGGAGGAGTTTTATCTGGGCAAGGACGGCCTCACGCCGAAGAAGCTGCAAAAGATCCTGCACGCACGCGGCATTGAGGGCGTGATCGTTTCGCCACAGAGCATGCAGTTGCCTTGCAGCAGGCTGGATTACTCGCCCTTCGCGGCGGTGACGTTTGGGAATGCCATGAGCTCGCCTGCGCTGCACATGTGCGCGGGAAACATGACGCTCGGCATTCACATGGCCGCCGAGCAGCTCGCGGCGCGCGGCTACAAGCGCATCGGCGTCGCGGTGACGAAGTGGATCGTGAATCGCTCGCAGTTCGGCTACAGCGGCGGCCTGTTTCACTGGCAGCACGGCCTGCCGGAGGCGGATCGCGTGCCGCTGCTGCTTTTCCCAAGCAACGACATCAGCCAGGGCTTCGAGGCCTTCTCGAAATGGATGCGCGAGCACCAACCGGACGCGCTCATCACCTTCGACACGCACGTGCCCGGTTGGCTGAAGCGACTCGGCCTGCGATTCCCAAACGACATCGGCTTCGTGGTGCATGACTGGACGCCGAAGATGACCGGCTTCGCGGGCATTTATCAGCAGCGCGATCATTTGGCGGCAGCCGCAGTCGATTTGGTCGTCACGCAGCTCTCGCAGCACGAGCACGGCTTGCCTGCGGTGCCGCGCCAGATCATGATCCCGCCGAAATGGATCGAGGGGCCGAGTGTGAGGGCAAAACAAGGCCATTGACCGGCCTTACCGTTGCCTGATACAACGGCGGACACCATGACTCCGAACTCACGCCGGCACTTTCTTCAATCCACGCTGTCCCTCTCCTCGCTGCTCCTGCCCGAAGCGGTCATGGCGCAGTCCGCAGGCAAGAAGGGCGGCAAGAAAGGCTATGCCACCGGATTGAAATCGGCGCAGCAAGCCAAAGCTGTGACCGATTTGAAAGTGAAGTGGATCTACAACTGGACCTCGAAGCGGCCCGCTGCTCTGCCAGAGGGTGTGGAGTGGGTGCCGATGGTCTTCAAAGACAACGAGAGCCAGTTCGCGGCACGCGCAGTGGAGGAAATCCGTGCGGATGCAGCGAACAAGCCTTCTGCCGTGCTCGGCTTCAACGAACCGGAGGGCAAGGACCAAGCGAACATGACCGTCGAGCAGGCCTTGGCGGCCTGGCCGAAGCTGGAGGAGCTCAATCTGCCGCTGGGCAGTCCTGCGGGCGTGCATGCGGACAGTCCGTGGATGCAGAGCTTCATGAAGGAGGCGATGAAGCGGAAATACCGCATCGATTTCATCACCATCCACTGGTATGGCGGCCCGACCGCCTCGCAGCTTCTGTCGCATGTCGATAAGATTGCGCGGCTCTACAAACGGCCGCTGTGGATCACCGAATTCTGCCCCGCGGACTGGAGCGCCACCAAGACCGGCAAGAACCAGCACGAGGAGAAAGACGTGCTTCGCTTCATCAAGGATGCCCTGCCACGTTTGGAGCGTTCCAGCCACGTAGAGCGCTACGCCTGGTTCGGCACTGCCCCAGGCAACACGCCCACCGGTTGCTCCGCACTTTGCGATGCCAGCGGAACCCTCACCAAGCTCGGCGAGGCCTACGCGGAGGTGTGATCAAGCCGCCTTCACAGGGTACGTAGCCACAATGATGTGCGTAGGACGACTGTGGCGACAGCCCGGTCGTTTCTGGACGTTCGCGAGGCCGAAAATCGGGCGGGCTTCGCCACACCCGATCTACATCAGTCCGGCGACACACCCCTTTCACACTCTCCTGCCAACTCCCCAGCGCGAGGGCTTGAGGGCAGGTTTGAAGTGCTTCAAGAAGCGTTCCTCGGCCTCGATCGTTCCAACGAGGAAGATGCGGCCTTTGGTTGGCAGACGATGCTCCGCAGCCGGATTCACGACGCGTTCACCCGCGCTTTCGACGGCGATGATGCTGCAGCCGGTCTCGGAGCGCACCTGCAGCTCGGCGAGCGTGCGTCCGGCCATGCTGGCGGGGATCTCGGCGGGGAAAACGTTCACGCCCTCGGCCAGCAACAGATGGTCGGAGCCGCGCAGGACATTGAGCAGCGTGTTTGCTCCCATGGCGGCGTAGGATAGCACGAGGTCCGCCCCTGCCCGCAAGAGGGTGGGGACGTTGCGGTCCAGGGTCGCACGGGTCAAAATCTGCCAGGAAGATCGCAGCCGACGGAAGAAGATGGTGAGCGCCACATTCATGTCATCATCATGCGTGGTGATGATGAGCGTGGTGGCCTCGCGCGCGGCGGCCAGTTTCAGCACGGCCATGTCCATGGCGTCACCGATGATGGCCTCGGGCATGTCTTTGACACGCTCGGCGGATTTTTCGATGAGCGTCGTGGTGCAGACTCCCTGCTCTTTGAGCGCTTGATAGGTCGCACGCCCGACGCGGCCTCCGCCGATGATGACGACGCGGGGTTTTTCCTGAACGTGGGTGGAGAAGGCGGCATTGAAGGCGTGAATCTGGGCCTCCGTCCCGGCGAAAACAAAAATGGTGCGTTCCGTGATCTGCAAATCCGGCGGCGCGAGTGCCAGACTTCCTTTTTCCCAGGTGCCGATGATGCTGACGCCGGTGCGGGCCCGGATCTGGCTGTCTGCCAGACGCAAACCGACGAGGCTGGTGCCGGCGGCGGATGCCTCCGCAATGACGAGGCCATCCAACCGCCCGATGATGTGCGCGTCGGAGTCGCGAATGCTGACCCGGCGTGCCAGTGCCTGGCCCATGAGTTCCTCGAGGCGCATGACATGCGTGGCGCCGGCCAGCTCCAGCACGTCACGCGCGGCAGCATTGCTGGCGGAGGCGACGACTGGGAGGTGCTCCGCCAGCTCACGGGCGGTGAAGGTGACGTTCGTGTTCACGGCGTCCGTCCGCGTCGTGACGAGCAGGCTCGCGGCATCCAGGCGCATTTTGCGATAGGTTTCCGGGTCATCGAGATCACCCACGGCCACGCGCACATCTCGATCCGCCAATTCTAACGCCTCAGCCACGGTCGGGCAGAGCACCACGTAGGGATGACCGTAACGCTCAAGCATGGGAATGAGCGTGGAAGTGACCGGATCATGCGCGGTGAGGATGACGTGCTGGCGAGTGTCCTCGGGAAGCTGGCGCGGCGTGCGGGAAGCCGCCTCCGCACGCATCCACGGTGCATAAAAGAACTCGATGAAGGTGAAGGGCAGCAGCACGAGCATGAAAATCACCCCCGTGAGCAGCACGATGATGGAGTAGAAGCGTCCCAGGTCACTGGTGAAGGTGATGTCACCAAAGCCCAACGTGCTCATGACCGTGAGCGTCCAGTAGAGGCCGGTGATCCAGGAGTGGTTCTTTCCTTCCCAGGCCATTAGGATGTGAAACAGCACGCTGAAGATGATCATGAGCGCCACCAGCACGACGACGAGCCGCACGAGGGACTTGATCTTGGTGCGGCTGGTGCGGTCTTGAAGAACAACCGCGAGGATGGTGAAAAGACTCTTCATTGCGGCAGCCTTGAACAGGAGCCACGGCCTTGCAAATGCACATCGCCTTGCCGGCCACGCGACAAATGGAATCAGCGCATCATCGCTAGCCAGTCGCCCAGTGCGTGAAGCTGATCCACATGATCAGGCGCGGAATTGCCCGCAAAACCGAGCAGATGAAACGATCCTTTCTTCGCCTCGCTGAGTTGCTGCGTCTTCATCGGTCCCCAGGCGAGGATGGCGCGACGTTGGATGTCGAGTTCTCGCAGCAGCCAGTCTGCTGTCTCGGTGGTGCTGGCAAAAGTGCCGGGAAAAATCTCGCTATGCGTGATGAGCATCTTTTTCCGGCCAGCGATGGCCTCGCGGGCAAAGGCGGCGATGGGTTGCAGGGCTTCGCCATCAATCTTCGACTCCAACGGGCCCGGTTTGCCGCTGATGTAGCTCGTGTGAATGCCATCCATCAGGATGACGCGGTCGATTCGCTTCACGGCGGATGCGTGACGCAGCATCGCTCGGATGCCCTGGCAGCCAGCGCTCCAGCCACCGACGGTGATCTGCGTCCATTTCATGCCGGATCGGCTCGATGCGGAGCTCATGAGGGCTTCAAAAGCATCCTCTTTCTCAAAGAGTGCTCTGTAGCCATCGCCACGCTGAATCACGAGCGCCGCCATGCCGTGCTTCGCCGCCGCGACTTCCGGAATCCAGGTGCCGCCGTGCATGAAAAGGAGCAGCGGCGCTTCTTTTTGCCCAGCGATGGCCTGCGGGATGAAAAGCGTGCCTGCATCCAGTTTTTCGCGTTTTCCAGCCGGATGCTCTTCCTTCAGGCGTGGATGCTCGCGAGTGTGATCGACCATCGGCGATGGGTTTTGCGGCTCCGCAGCCTGGGATGCCAGCACTAAGGAGAGATACAACAGGCGGGTGAACATGCTGCGGGGATCAATGTTTGAGCACCGCCGCGACCTCGCTCCAGGCTACCTCGTGCGGCAGTCGCTTCGACAAGGCAGCCAGCGCCGCCGTCACGCCAGCAGCCTCGCCCATAGCGACGGCGTTCCCGGTGACGCGATAGCTCGAGTGCGCGATGAAATCACCGCTGATGCAGCGCCCGGCCATCATGAGGCCATCGACATCTTTGGCGATGAGCGCACGCAGGGGGATGTCGTAGGGCTTCATGTGGATCTTCTTCGGCATGACGGCGTGGGTCTTGTTGTGCTCGGCACTCAGGGCGTGGACGTCGATGCCGAAAGTGACGCGCGTGACCGCATCATCATGCCGCGCACCTTTCGCGAGGTCGTCCTGGAGCACGGTGTAGCGGCCTTTGATGCGGCGACCGTCACGCACACCGATCTGCTCGGCGGTGGCGACGATTTGGATGCCTTCCCACGGTCCGCCGAGTTGGCGAAGGCTGGCGACCATCTTGTTCATCTCCGCACGGGCACGCACGGTGGCGGCGGTGATCTCCGCGGCGTCCCAGGCCTTGATGCCGTATTCGTGGTTCATCATCGCAAAGATCAAATTGTCCCGCACATGCCACATTGTCGGGCTAGAGTAGCTGGGGAAGTGTCCGGTGCTCACAAGCACGTCTTTGATGCGCTTCTTTTTCTCGCTGTCGGTGTTCTCGCCCTCCTTCGGCTGGCCGAAGCGCACGAACTCCCGCAGCGCCTCCACATCCTTCACAACCAGCAGCGCATTGAGCGACATCGGCTGGCAGGGGCAATCCTCCGCCATGCCCGTCTCAAACACGCAGCCCGCCTGATAACCGAGATCGCCGTCGCCCGTCGTATCGATGAAAACAGGCGCTTTCCATGCCTGCCGGCCCGATTTGGACTCCGTGACGATGGTGGTGAGGCGGTTGCCCTCTTTGAAGGCCGCGCAGACCTTCGTGTGATACTGAAACTTCACGCCCGCCTCCACGCAAAGCTCTTCCAGCAGCAGCTTGAGCGCCTCGGGGTCGTAGCAGAAGCGGCTGGTGCTCTTCGAATTCGCCCGCGCATCGCGTGCATCGAGCTTTTCGCGCAGTTCCTTGGCAAAGCCGGGCTTGTTGAAGTCGAGGAAGTAACCCAGAAGACCCGCCGTCCAGACGCCGCCGAGGCAGCCCCGCCATTCAAAGAGCCGCACCTTGGCCCCAGCCCGCGCCGCCGTGATCGCCGCTGCCACGCCCGCAGGCCCGGCGCCGCAGACGATGACATCCGCGTCATTCGTCAGTGGGATGTCACGCGCCTCCTCATGAAACAGCCCCGGCTTGGCTGCCGTGTCCAGTGCGATGACGGAGGTCGGGCTCGCGGCACTGCCTGCGAGTGCGGCGGAGATGAAATGACGGCGGGAGACGGGGGCAGTGGGCATGGTGGAAAAGATGGGTGATTTACCTCAACCGATGAACTGTGGCGATCACATTGCGAGTCCCAGCGTGATGGGAAGCATGCGCGTGAGGGCTTTCATGAATGCAAAGGCAAACGAGGAGGCGGAGGGCAATCTAACAGGCGAAGCAAAGTAGCTATCTCGCGGCCGCGAGATGAGCTCAAGGTGTGGCTGGCGGCAGCATGGCCGAAGCTCGAATTCACCGCTGTTTACGAAGGCGCTCAGCTCGTCTCGCGGAGCGAGACGGCTACTGTACGCCGACCGCCTCATACGCCACCAGGGATGGCTCCATGGCCTTTACAGCGGTGGCCCAGAACTCGGGTGATGTGAGGTCTTCGCCAAGGGTTTGTTTCACAACCTCTTCGCACGTCGCACTGCCGGTCATGGAGAGAAAGGCCTCGTAGCGCGGGAGGAAGGCGGCGCCTTCGGGTTTGAAGCGGGCGAAGAGCGCCTGGCTGAGCAGGTAGCCGAAGACGTAGGGGAAGTTGTAGAAGGAGACGCCGGTGATGAAGAAATGCATCTTGTAGGCCCAGAACATGGGGTCGGTGCCGTCATCGAGCAGCGTGTCGCCGTAAAGTTTGCGCTGCGCGTTGGTCATCAGCTCGCGCAGACGGCTCACGCTCAGCTCTCCATTCGCACGCTCGGTGTAGAACGCCTTTTCGAACTCGTAGCGCATCGGAATGTTGATGAGGTAGGCGTGTGCGCGGAGCATCTCTTGGTCGAGCAGGTAAGCCTTTGTGGCCTCGGTGATGCCGGGGTCGTTCATGAGGCCGGAGAGCAGGATCATCTCGCCGAAGTTCGACGCCGTCTCGGCGAGCGTCATGGGATAATTGGCCGCGAAGGACCGTGCTGGGCGCAGCACGCAGGAATGCCACGCGTGACCGACCTCGTGGGCAAGCGTGACCATGTCGTGCACGGTTTCGTGGAATGTCATGTACACACGCTCCTCGCGCTTGAACTGCGAACCGGTGCAAAACGCGCCAGGACGCTTGCCGGCACGCGGTTGGGCCTCGATCCAGCGATTCGCGAGCATTTCTCGGAAATAGGCACCCAATCGCGGATAGGCAGCGCTGAAGGCGTGATCGACGGTTTTGCAGGCCTCGTCCCAATCGAGCGGTTTTTCCTCCGGCGCGGCGATTTGAGGCGCTTCGAGGTCAAAGTAGTGCAGCGCGGGCGTGCCTTGGAGTTTGGCAGCTTTTCGCAAGGCGCGGCGCGGGAGTTCGATGTTCGCGTGGATCGCCTCCAGCATCGCATCGAGTGATTTGCGGCTCATGGCACCATCGAAGAGCGGTGTGTCGAGGAAGTGCGGAATGCTGCGGCGTCCGTAAAGAGTGTGCCGCGTGCCTGCAATGCCGTTCAGCGCCGCAGCGAGGGTCGTGGCATGGTCGTTCCATGGTTTCTGTCCGTCATGGAAGGCCGCTTCACGCAGCTTGCGGTCGGGTTCGGACATCAGAGCGCGGCGACGCGACATGGGCACAATTTCCTTGTGACCATCCGGGAAAGTCATCTCGAACTCCATTTTGCCACTGAGCGTGTCGTAAAGCCGACCCCAGGCGTGCAGGCCGTTCACATTGAGATCAGCGGCGAGCGACTCCATCTCCGCGCTCATTTGACGCTGCCCCTCGTAGCGCAAACGCCTCACCGTGTGCTCGGCGTTCTTCAACGAAGCTTCTTTAAGCATTGCGGCGAACACATCATCACTCAGCGCGGCGAGCGTGGAACGCAGCGAGGCCATCAGCTTGGTGCTTTCGGCTTCGAGCGTCGAAAGCCAGGCTTCATCCGCCTTGACGGCCTCGTCGTTCGCGTCGTCTGCGGACAAACAGCCGAGATAAGCTGACAGATGGCCAAGACGGTCGCTCAGGTTCTCGATGTCGTTGATCGTTTTCGTGATCTCTGCTGTGTCGGAGCCCAAGGCGCTCGTGCGGGCCTTCATCGCCTCGATGTCACGGACAAGAATGGCTTTGAAGTCGGTGTAGTCGAGGTTTCCGAAACCGGAGAACCAGGATTCGAGCGACCAGCGGTCGGGAGTGGTGGGGGTAGGATGGGACATAAAAATGAATCAGCGGCTCACACGTCCGCCGCCGTCGCCGTGCATGACCGCTTCGATCTCGGCGCGGGTGCTGTAGTTGTAGTCGCCCTCGATGGAGTGGGCGAGGCAACCGGCGGCGGTGGCGAAGGAAATCGCGGTTGGAGGAGTGGAATGCTGGAGCAATGAATAGACGAGTCCGGCAGTGAAGGCATCGCCCGCGCCGAGGCGGTCGATGATTTGCGTGATGGTGTAGGCAGGCGCGGTGTGGAGCGTGCCGGTGGCGGCTTCGTAAAGGGCGCCGCTGAAGCATTGTGCGGCGGAGGTGCTGCCATCGCGCAGAGTGAAGGCGGCATGAGTCAGATTCGGGAATTCGGCGATGATTTGCCGGGCGAGCGCCTTCAAATCGCCGTTGTGCTCGATGCCGAGCATCGCGGTGGCATCGCTGATGCCGCCAACGAAGACGGTGACGTGGCGCAGCAACTCTCGCATTGTGCGCGTGGCAAGTTCACGGGCGGAGAGCGGCGGTTCCCAGCGCCAGAGTTTGGTGCGGTAGTTCATGTCGCACACCACTTTGATTTTCCGACGCACAGCCTCCTGCACGGCGAAAAGCGCGACTTCACTCGCGTTGCGCGAGATCGCAGGCGTGATGCCGGAGATGACAAACCACTCGCCGCCGTCAAAAATGGCGTTCCAGTCGTAGGCGGAGGCCGGTGTGATCGCCACGGCGGAGCCATCGCGGTCGTAGATGACATTGCCGCCGCGTTGATTGACGCCGTGTTCGAGAAAGTAGATGCCGAGACGGCCTTCCGGCGTGCGCAGGATGTGTTCTGTCTCCACGCTGAGGCCGCGAAGATCAGCGAGGCACGCGTCGGCAACCTCGTCCTGCGGCAACGCCGTGACAAAAGCCGCGTCGATGCCAAGATGGGCCAGCGAAGCCGCAATGCTGGCCTCCGCGCCTGCAAAGGTCGCACTCAAGCCGCCGGGCATGGCCTGTTGAAAGCGTGCGAAGCCCGGCGTGGCGAGGCGCAGCATGATTTCGCCAAAGGTGACGACGCGACTCATGGGCGGACCTGCTTCACGATGCCGGTGATCTCGGTGGCGAGCTTCGTGATCGTCTCCCAGTCGCCTTTGGCGATCAGATCCTTCGGCGCGAGCCACGAGCCGCCGAGGGCGAGCACGGACGGCTCTTTCAAATAGGCGGCCGCGTTCGCCGCGTTCACACCGCCAAGCGGGATGAACTGCACGCCGAGGTGCATGAAGGGCGCGGCAATGGTTTTCAGGTAGGGAAGGCCGCCGCAGGGTTCGCACGGGAAGAATTTGAGCGCCTTGCACCCGGCCTCGAGCGCGTGCTCGATGTCCGTCGGTGTGCATACACCCGGCGCGAAGGGCAGGCCGATGTGGCGGGCCTCGGCCACGACGCGTGGATTCATGCCCGGTGCCACGCCGAAGACCGCACCGTTGTCCTTGGCGGCGTTCACCTGGTCCGGGGTCAAAATCGTGCCGACGCCGATGGTCATCTCTGGAACCTCGTCACGGATGCGGCGGAGGCATTGCAGCGCAGCGAAGGTGCGCAGCGTGAGCTCGATGGTATCCACGCCGCCGGCCAGCAGGGCGCGTGCGAGCGGCACGGCGTCCTCGACGCGGTCGATCATGAGCACGGCGATGACGCCGGTGCGCTGGAGTTTTTGGCGGAGTTCGTCGGGGAAAGTGCTGTTCATCGTCGCAAGCAGGACGGGACGCTCATCTTTGCAACCGTCAACTCAATGGACGGCTACTTTGTGATCTTCAAATCATCCACGTAGATCCAGTTGTCCGTCGCGATGTCAGGATGGCGATACATGCCGAGCTTGAGGAAGTGCTGGAAGTCGTTGTGCATGTTCGGCCCCGTGGCGGTGGCGACTGGCTGCTTCATGTCGTCGAGGAAGACCGTCGCCTTGCCATCGGCCTTTTGCGACCAGCGGATCTCTACGGCGATGCTGTGCCATTTGCCGGGCTGGATGAAGATCGGGCCGTGTTTCTGCGACTGGTCGGGACCGTAGGCGATGCCGATGCCGAGCTTCCCCTGCAACTCGCCGAGACCGAGCAGCACCGGCGGACTCTTGGAGGCAAAGCCGTCCCAGCTTTCGCCGCGTGCGCGATCCGGCTGATCGTGCCACTGGCCGATGATCCACCAGCGGTTCTTCGGCGCGTCGGACACAAACCCTTCCGGCACCATGAAGCGCCACGCGTAGCGCAAGGTGTCGCCCTGTTTGAAGGGGTAATCGACGCTCACCTCGGCGCGGATGCCTCCGTTGAGCTTCTTTTGACCTGGAAACACATGCAGTCCGAGGTGTTGAGCAGCGCCCTCGCCCACGATGGCGATGTTTTCGACGGCAGGAACCTCCACATGGGAGAATTCGAGCAAATCGTCCGGCAAGATGCAGCGGAGGAAGGACAGTTCTTTTTCGCGGGCAGCGGGATCAGCGCCACGACCACAGCAGGGCAGGAGCAGGACGACGAAAAGCAAGCGGAGGGAGTGGATGGGCAGGCGGGTCATCGGCTCGAAGCAGAACAGGGCAGCCGCGTTTGCAACCGGCTTGTGGGTCATGGTTGCCAGGCCCATGACTGGCACTCCTCTTGCTCTCCGAGTTCGGGCCGCACATGACCCCCGCCCCGCCTGACACGAGCATCCGCACGCTCGGCCCCTGCCGTTTTACCTCGCCCCTGCAACGTTTTGGCGGCGTGGAGGCCCCGTTCAAAGAGGACGCGCTGGACCGCATTCTTTACCACAGTCATCTGCTCGAAAAGGGGCGTGATGTCTCCACGCCGAGCTACGAGGAGGCCGGACCGCGGGAGATGATCTTCTTTGACCCGGCGAAGACCACGGTCGGCATCGTGACCTGCGGCGGCCTGTGCCCAGGGCTCAACGACATCATTCGTGGCATCGTCATGCGCTGCCATCAGCAGTACGGCGTGTCGCGCGTGTATGGCTTTCGCTATGGGTATGAGGGCCTGGTGCAGAGCTTTGGGCACACGCCGCTGCTGCTGAAGCCCTCCTCGGTGGAGCAGGCGCATCATTTCGGCGGCACACTGCTCGGCAGTTCGCGTGGGAAGCAGGACATCGGCGAGATGGTGGACACCCTGGAGGACATGAAGGTGGACATCCTGTTTGTCATCGGCGGTGATGGCACGCTGCGTGGCGCGGCGGAGATCACCATGGAAATTGAGCGGCGCGGATTAAAAAAAGCCGTCGTCGGCATTCCGAAGACCATCGACAACGACATTCGCTACCTGGACAAGAGCTTCGGTTTTGAGACCGCCTTCGACGCCGCGGTGCAGGCGGTGAAGTGCGCTTATGTCGAGGCGACTGGAGCGGTGAACGGTGTGGGGCTGGTGAAGCTGATGGGGCGTGACTCGGGCTTCATCGCCTGCTACGCGGCCCTGGCGGGCAGCAATGTGGATTTCGTACTCATTCCCGAGGTGCCCTTCGAACTGGATGGTGAAGGCGGCCTGCTGGAAATCTTGCGGCACAAGCTCATGAAGCGCGGCAGCGCCGTGATTGTCGTGGCCGAGGGTGCCGGCCAGCACCTCATGCAAACGGATGACTCCGCCGACGCCAGCGGCAACAAGCGTTACGGGGACGTCGGTCCCTTCTTGAAGGACCGGATCAACGCGTTTTTCAAGCAGCGCAAGACGGAGGTGAACCTCAAGTACATCGACCCCAGCTACATCGTGCGCAGCGTGCCCGCGAACGCGCAGGACAATGTCTATTGCTCTCGCCTGGCCCAAGCAGCCGTACATGCGGCAATGGCGGGCAAGACGGGCATGCTCGTAGGCCGCTGGCACAATTCCTTTGTGCATCTGCCGCTGGAGCTGGTCATTCATGGCCGTCGCAAGGTGGATCCGACGCAGGAGCTCTGGCACAGCGTGCTTGAGTGCACGGGGCAGCCGGCCGTCATGCGGTGATCCGTCCACCGGCTCGTGATGCACCGCGGCGCTCATGACCCGCCACGGGTTGAAAAAGGCGTCACGCAGCCGTATCGCCGGTCTTCCTATGCTGACCATGACCCACCGAATCGTTGCGTGGCTCTGTGCCGCGGTGGCGCTCGTGAATGCTCTGCTCGTCGCCTGGGACGGATGCCGGATCGCCTAGGGACCATGGACTCGGGTCATCACCTTCGTTGTGGCGTTCTTCTTTGCCTGGATCGGACTGGTTTCCTTGGGAGTCGAACGCAATCTGAGCAAGCTCGGCTCCTTGCTCTTCACAGACTCGGAAAAAACGCGGGCGTGGCAGCGGCATTGGACCTGGCTGCACCTGTTTTTGATTGGTGGAATGCTTTTTGTGCTGCTGGTGATGCTTGCCGGTCTCTCCGGGATTCTTGCGCGGGCCCGCGAAGGATTTCCTCTGTTCGGGTGAGGTTTCCATCTGCGGCTGGAGTTTGCAGGCGATGGATGAAGGCCTTCTTGATCGAAGTGCCGCAGGGCTGTAAGATCGCAGGAATTCTTTCTGCTCTTTGAAACTCTCACGCCGCCTCGTGCGGCAACACCCTTTCCTGCGGTGCTCGTTATCGTGCCTTGTGGCCCGGCCCGTTTCTACAAATGCGGGGGCTGCGCGCTGGAGTGACATGTCATGCCTTCACTGGAAGACAGCGCTCCTTCAACGCGGGTTCCCACCTGGTCTCATGGGATTCGTGAGCCTTTGGCGTCGGACGGCACAGGCGGGTTTTGAAAGCGTCCCGGCTCCGCCCGGGGCGCTTTCTCTTTTTTGGAGCGGCGACGACTCGTCGCCAGAAAAACCAAGTGGCGATTCGTCGGTGCTCCCAAAAACTCACGCGCTCGGCTTTGCGGTCTGCGGCAGCGGCTTGGGATCCTTGTCCGTCACGGGAACTGCGGGCCGGATGATGACCCCGACGGGCATCGAGGCCTTCTCCATGTTCAGGAGCTGGCTGACGGTGACGAATTGATATCCTTGGGAGAGAAGCTGGTCGAACATCGCCGGCATGGCGGTGATGGTCGGCGGATGGATGTCATGCGAAAGCATGATCGCGCCTGGATGCGCACCATTGACGAGACGGCTGGTGACGGCGGCCACACCGGGACGGCGCCAGTCCTGCGGATCCACGGACCACATGATCGTGGAGTAGCCGAATTCGGTGAACATGAGGTCCTTGATGCGCGAATTGATCGCGCCATACGGCGGGCGGACCAGATGCGGGCGCACACCGGCCACCTCGTAAACCGCGTCCTCGGATTTCTTGAGCTCGGTGCGGATCTGCGCGTCGGAACGGCTGGTGAGGCTGCAATGCGTCCAGGTGTGGTTCCCGATCTCATGCCCTTCCGCGATGATGCGGCGCACGATGTCAGGATACATCTTCACTTGCTGGCCGATGAGGAAGAAGGTGCACTTGATGTTCCGTTCCTTCAGAAGGTCGAGCAGCTTGGGTGTGAGGCTGGGGTGCGGTCCATCGTCAAAAGTCATCGCCAGCACCTTCTGCGAGATTTTGATGGAGGAATAAGACGTGCGGGCTCCAGCCGGGGGCACCGTGGGCATGGAGGAGGGATTGTTCAGCCGCTTCACCAGCGGGTTCTCCTTCTCTTCCACGGGAAGGGCTTTGCGAGCCTCCTCGGAGGCCAGTTTGTCAGGCTTGACGGCCTTTTGAGAGGTGCAGCCGGAGTCTGCAGCCAGCATGATGCCTAACCAAATACTGAGATACATGCGGGGGTAAGTCACAAGACGCGCAGAGTAACGGGTGAAATTCATCCGCGAAAGCCGGAATTTCTGAAATTCAGAGAATCGCCAGCGTTCAGGGCCGCCCAAGCCGCCGGACCGCCGATGTCCCGCCATTCCCCCGGTTTCAGGTCTGGCGGCAGGTCAAAAGCACCGATGCTCTCGCGGTGGAGGCGGGTGACCCGGTTGTTCACGCGGTGAAACATGCGCTTCACCTGATGATAACGGCCCTCATGCAGCGTCAGCCGTGCACTGCGTTCGCCCAGGAGGATCAATTCTGCCGGCAGCGTCGTGATGTCCTCGGTCTGGAAGTAGAAGCCACGCGCAAAGGCTGCCACAGCATCCGGGGCGATGGGTTCGGCGGTTTCAACAAGATAAACCTTCGGCACCTTGTGCTCCGCAGCCATGAGCCGTTTTGACCAACGGCCATCATTCGTCAGCAGCACGAGTCCCGAGGTCGCGCGATCCAGCCTGCCAGCAATGTGCAGCGTGTGCTTGTCGGCATCGTCGATCAAATCGATCACCGTCGAATGCACCGCGTCTTTGGTGGCGCTGAGGATGCCCGCAGGCTTGTGCAGCATCAGATAAAGCGCACGCTCCGGCCGCTGGATGAGCGCGCCGTCAAACACGACCCGCATGAAACGGTCCACCGGATGATGACTGTCGGTGACCTTGGCCCCTTCAACACACACGCGTCCTGCCGCGATGGCCAAATGCGCCGCCTGCCGGCCCATGGACTGATGCGCGGCAACGAGCCGGTCGAGTTTCATGTAACCACAGCGGCTTGTCTCGAGAACGGATCAAATTTCTCCGAAGTGCTTTTCGCGCACCTGCACGATGGCGTCGAGCATCTTGTCAGCCTCCGCTCGCAGCTTGGCATCGAGGCTGGAGGCGCTGCGGTTGTAACGGCGGAAAAGAAGCTTCAACTGTGCTCGGACCTCGTCCTTGGGCATCTTCGGGGTGATGCCGCAGAGTTCCTCGGGGCTCTTGGGAGGCTCGGCCTTCGCAGCGGCAGGCGCGCCTTTGTTCACCTTGTCGAGCAGGCTGCCAGCCTTGGCGGCAGGTTTGCCTTCCGCAGATTTTCCACTCCCACCGAGGGATTTGGAGATGTTTTTGAAGATCTTGAACATGAGTGGTGCTCCTTGGGAAAGATGTGCGGGTTACTCGATGCGCATAGCGCGGAGGTGCTGGCTGCGGCGCTTCAATTCCTCGTCGGAAAGCACGCCGGCACCCTTGTAGGTCACGGCAACTTCCTTGCTGCGGCCGGACTGCTTGTCCACCACGAGGGCGCGCACGCGCTGGTTTTCGTCGTAGCTGAAGGTCACGGCCACTTCGCAGCCCTTCGGGCGGTTCGGCGGCACGTCGAGCGTGATGCGTCCGATGACATCAACGAACTTCGCATCCTCGTCTTCGCCCTGGGTGATGTCGACCTCGATGACGCGCTCATTGTCTTCGGAGGTCTGGTAAACCTGCGTGCGCGAACACGGGATGATCGAGTTCTTCGGAATGACGATGGTGTTCATCAGCTTCTCCTCCTTTGTCTTCGCGTTATAAACCATGGCGAGCGTGCCATAGCTGGCGTTGCACACCTCCTGGATACGCGCGGACTTCTTCGCGAACAAGGCCGCGCCAAGCGCAACACACTCGTCCACGTTGCCGCAGGACTTCGGCGTCTTACCGAACATCTTCTCCAGCATGGTTTTCACCTTCGGAATGCGCGTCGAGCCGCCGACGAGCACGACGTGGTCGATGTCGGAGGGCTTCAGCTTCGCGGAGTCCAGCGCCTGCTCGACGAGGAAGACCGTGCGGGTCAGCATGTGGCGGATCATCTTTTCAAAATGATCGCGGGTCAGGTCGATGCGGGCGATGCCGCTGTTCTGGTCGTTGGCTACCGTGTCGTTCACGCGCTGGAGCTTCGAGAGCATCTTTTTCGCGTCTTCGGTGGCATGCAGCACGCGGCGACGATGACGCTCGTCGCTGTAAAGCGCGGCACCGGTCTGCTTCTTGTATTGCTCGGCATAGGCCTCGAGCAGCAGGTCGTCGAAATTGCTACCGCCGAGGTGACGGGCCCCCTCGGAAGTGAGGATTTTGATCTGCTCGCCGTTCACTTCAAGAATCGTCGTGTCCAGCGTGCCGCCGCCAAGGTCATAGACGAGGATGCGGCCCTTCACGCCCTGCGAATGCGCGTAATAAACCGCCGCCGCCGTCGGCTCGTTCACCAGACGCTTCACCTTCATGCCCGCCATCTCCGCGGCGGCGATGGTGCTCTTGCGCGCCAGCTCGTTGAAGTTCGCGGGTACAGTGATGACCACCTCGGTGATGTCGCCGCAGATTTTCGAGCACTCGCGCTTCAATTTGGAGAGGATGAGCGCGGAGATTTCGGCTGGCGTCCACTTTTTGCCGTCGATCTCCACCAGATGCTCGGGATCGTCCATGTAGCGCTTGATCTGGAAGATCGTGCGGTCCGGCTCGCCGCCATCACGCGCTGCGGAACCGACGAGCTTCACATCTTCGTGCGATTCGAAGAAAACCACGGAGGGCGTCAGACGCTCACCGTCGGCGTTCGGCACGATTTCAGGGTTGCCATCGGGTTTCAGGTAGGCCAGCCCGGAAAGGGTGGTGCCAAGGTCGATTCCAACGTATTCAGCCATAAACAAGAGTGATGGGTAAATGAAAAAGGGACTCCGCGAACGGGGCTACTGGCTGGAAGTGCGCACCTCCACCTTGCGCAGGATAATCTCGTGCCCCTCGCCACGCGAGAAGATAAAACCGGAACGGCAGCTTTCCGTGACGCGCGGCTTAAGCTTGCCTGGAAGCGAGTCCACGACGGCGATGCGCTTCCGCAGCTCCAGATCGACCTCCGTGCCGGCCGGCACGCTGAACTCCTGCACGCCGTGCTGGTGCAGAATGTCCTCGAACGAGGCCCGCAAGGTCTTGAGCTGGTGCGGTACGTCGCCGGCGGCACCATTGGCTCCGGCATAGCGCGACACCAGCGCGTCAATGAGGTCGATGCGCTTGATGATGTCGTTCGCAAACATGACCACCGTACTCTCCTCCACGGGAAGACCCCGGCGCATGATCTCGTGCTTCTCCTCCAGCTCGGAGAGCTGGCCGCGCAGACGCTTTTCGATGTCCTGCCAGTTCTTGAGCTGCGCCTCCGCCTGGGCGAACTCCTGCTTGCGCCCTTCCAGCCGCGAGAGCTCGGCCCGCGTCTCGTCGATCTGGCTCAGAGCACGCTGCTGCGTCGTGCCGAGGTCGGCGATCCGCTTCTCCAACTCGGCGATGCGCTTCTTCTGCTCCACCTCGTAGTTTTGCAAAGCGGCGGCCTGCTTCTGGATTTCGGCGCTGAATTTCTTGAACTCCGCGTCCGCGGCCTCGCGGTCCTTGCGCGCCTGATCGGCACGTGCGTTCTCGCGGTTCAGGGCCTCCTGCGCGGCGTTGAGCTTCACCTGGATGGCCAGTTCCTCCTCGGAGGCCTTGCGCAGGGACTTGTTGATCTCCGCCTGGCGGGCTTCCAGCCCCAGCAGGGCTTGGCCAACGCCGAGCACTTGGCCGCCCACGTTGATGTAGTCCTTCAACTCCGCCTGACGTGCGCCAATCTTCGTGTGCAGCTCCTTGAGCTGCATGTCCGCGTCCGCCAACGAGAGCTTCTGGGTTTCGAGCGTCTTAATGAGGCGCTCCTCGTCGCTCTTGAGGTTCTGCACGCGGTCAAGCCGCTCCCGCAACTCGCCATCGACGATGACGGACTCTTTCTTCGCCGCGTCGGTCTTTGTCTTCGCGTCCTTCGTCTCCTTCTGCAAATCGGCCAGCTGCGCCTCGGCGGCGCGTGACTGCTCCTGCGCGGCCTTGAGACGCAGGGCCTCCTTGTCCACGTCCGCCTGCGCCTTCATCACGCGCTCCTCGCGCAGCTTATGCGCCTCCTCGAGCTGCGTGATCTGCTGCTGCAATTCGGCCAGCTTCTTATTCTGGCCGTCGGTGGTGACGTTCAGGCGTGTGACGAACTGAGACGCCTCCTCGCGCTCCCGGTTGACGCCGGCGAGCGCGGCCTGGATGCCGGCCAGCTCGGTGTTGAGCGCGGGAATCTGCTTCCGCAGGTCCTTTTCCTCGACGCGGGACTTTTCGACGACGGCCTCCGCCTCGGTGCGCTTCTTCTCGGCGTCCTGCTGCGCGGCCAGAGCCTTCTCGGCGCGCTTTTCCGCGTCCGCAGCCTTCGCCTCGGATGTTTTGACGTTCTTCGTGAGTTCGGCCAGGCGGGCGTTTTCCGTTTTGAGAGAAGCTTCGAGCGTGGCGACCTCTTTTTTGAGCCGCTCTTGATTCCGGGTGATCTCGGCGAGAGCCTTGTCCTCCGCCAAACGCTGCGCCTCGGTGTCCTTGAGCGTCTTGGTCGCGGTGGCAACACGCGCATCCACATCCGCCAGTTCCGCGAGACGTTTTTCCGCGGTGCCGATGCGTTCCTGGAGACCTTTTAGACGGGTTTCCGCCGCATTGGCCTCCGCGAGCTTTGCTTTCGTCTCGGCTTCGAGGTTGGCCCGTTTGTCGCCGAGAATCTTGTCGAGATTGACGGACTCAACCCGCAGCGACTCGACGGCGGAGTCGGATTTTTGACGCTCGGCGATGGACTCCTTCAACGCGGCGGCGGCCGCATCGCGGTCACGGGTCAAACCGGCCAGCTCGGCCTTCAAATTATCCGCCTCGGCGCGGGTCTGCGTCACGCTCGCCCGCAAATCCGGCAGCACGGCGTCGAGATCGGCGCGCTCCTTCGTCAGGCGCTGCGTTTCCGCCGAAAGCTTGTCACGCTGCTGCGTGGCGGTGGTGACGACGGCGGTCAGCTCGGCATGCTGCTTGTTAGTCGCGGCCAGTTCCTTGACGCGCTCATCCAAGCCGGCGGTCTGCTGCGTGAGCTCGGCCACACGGGCCTCGGCGGTAGTGATTTCCTTCTGCCGTCCCGCCAGGCGTTCCTGCAAGTTTTGATGATCGGACTCCGCCGCCGAAAGCTTCTGCTGCGTGGAGGCATGCGTGGCCGTGAGCGTGGTGATGACGGCCTCCAGCCCGCTGATCTTCTCCGCAAAGGTGAGCTGCTGCTGCGAGCTTTTCTCCGCCGATGCTGCTGCGGCGGCGGCCTCCTTCTTCTTCTCCGCCGCAGCGGTGATGGATTGCTCGAGGTCGGTTTTCGCCTGCGCAAGCTGCTCGCTGAGCTTCTTGTGCTCCGTCTGCAGGGTCTTGAACTGCTGGTCGGCGCTTGCGGCGAGTTCGTCGAGATTCTTCTTCTTTTGCTCGGCGGCAGCGACCTGCGACTCGCGGTTTTTGAGCTCGGTCTCGGCCTCGCGCAATTGCTCGCGCACTTTGCCCAGCGCCTGAGATTTCTCCGACTGCTGCTCCTCGATGGAGCGGGCCTCTTTTTCCGCGGCCTCCCGCCGTTCGGAGAGCGTCTGCGTGAGCAAGACCTGCGCCCTGCCCTGCTCGGTGGAGGCAAGCAGCTCGCGTGTGCGCTCGTCGCGGTCTTTGACGAGCGCGGCGACGGCGGCGACCACCTCGGCCTTGTGAGATTCGACCGCTTTGAGCGCCTCAGAGGCGTCGTTGAGCTTCGAGTCGGTGGAAGCGAGATCGTCGAGCTTGTTGTTAAGGTCGGCGACCTTCTCATCCAGCCCCTTCACCTCCGCCTGCACCACGGCCAGACGTGTCTCGCCCACGGTTATTTGTGCGTGCAACTCGCCAAGACGTTTTTCGGCCGCCCGGCGATCTTCCTCGTCGTGAAGTCGAGCACTGCGGGCCTGCTTGTCGATCTCGGCCAGTTTTTCCTGCGAATCTTTTTGCTGCTGCGCAAAACCGGCCTCGGCGTCGGATTTTCGCGCGTTGAAATCGGCGAGCTGCTGCTCCGCCTCCAGACGCTGGCGCTCGATATCGGCCAACTGGCCACGAATCGCCTCCTTGCGCTGCTCGGCGGTGTTCGTCTCCGACTCATGGTACTGCTGCTTGCCCATGAGCGCGGCGATGGCGGCGTCCAGCATGCCGCGCTGGTTTTCCATCTGGCCGAGCGTCTGCGTGAGCGCGTTGAGCCGCTCCTCGTTGGCGCGCAGGTCGTTGACACGGGCGGCGACGGCCTTCTCCTCGCCACCAAGCTGCGCGACCTGACTCTGAGCATCGCGCACCTGCTCCTGAGCCTTCGCCAGCGTGGCGTTGACGGCCTCGATCTCGTTCTGCTTCGTGTCCTTCTGCCCGTCGAGCTGCTTAAGTTCGACGCGGCGTGTGTCGAGCTGCTTGTCGAGGTCCTGCAGCTCGGTGCTGCGTTTGGAGCGCTGCTCGGCCTCGGATTTCTGTGCGTCGGCCTGCAAGGCAGCGAGGCGTTTGATCTCGGCATCGGCAGCGGTGATCTGCTTTTGCAGCTCGGCGAGTTTTTTTGTGGTGGCAGCCTCGTCGGCGGAGATTTTGGCCAGCCCGGCCTCACGGGCCTTGGCCTCGTCCGCCGCTTTGGCGGATGCGGCCTGCTGGGAAACGAGATCCGCCTGCACCTTCGTCAAATCAGCCTGCGTTTTGCCAAGATCGGCTGTCTTCGCGCTGATTTGTGCCTCAAGTGCCTGAAGATCGGTGCCGCGCTTCGCCTTGAGCTCGGCCTCGGACTTCTGCGCGTCGGCGAGGGTCTGGTTGACGCTCTTGAACTTCGCCTCGGCAGCGGTGATCTCCGCCTGCAGCGTGGCGAGTTTCTCGTTTGCGGACGAAACATCCGCTGCGGCCTTGGCGACGGCGCCTTCCTTGGTTTTTGCCTCCTCGCTCGTTTTGGCGAGCGTCGCGGTGATCTGGTCGAGCGAGGTCCGTTTGGCGGCCACATCGGCCTCCAAGGACTGCAATTCAGCGCTGCGCTGGGATTTGAGCTCGGCCTCGGATTTTTGCGCGGTGGCGAGGAGCTGGTTGATGGCGGCGACCTTCGCCTGCGCGGCAGTTTCGTCGGCCAGGAGCTTCGCGATCCCTCCTTCACGGTCCTTGCGCTTCTTCTCGGCCTCTTCGTGGAGCGTTTGCAGGCTCTTGCGCGCGGTTTCGAGGTCAGCCTCGGCCTTGGTGACGAGCGTGCGTGTTGACTCGAGCTTGCTTTCGAGATTGCCGAGATCGCGGCGCTTGACGTCGTGCTTGCCGGCCTCGGTCTTGGCATTTTCGGCATCGGCGCGGACGTTCTGCACCTGGCTGCGGAGTTTTTCGAGCTCGCCCTTGAATCCGGCGATCTCCGTCTGGGTCTGGCCGAGTTCCTTGCGACGGACATCGAGCGTGGCCTCCAGCGAACGGATTTCATCGCGACGTTTTTGCTCGACGTCGTTCTCGCTGCGAAGCCGGTCGCGCTGTTGGGTGAGCTTTTCGATCTCGTCGCGCAGACCAGCGGCCTGTTGAGTCGCGGCCGGATCAGGCGCGGCCACGACAGCTGCCTGTGGCTTCGGAATCAGTGAGACCGGCGGCGTGACGGAGGGCGCCTTCGGCGTGTCTGCCGGGGCGCGCTGGACGACGGGCTTGGTGACTTCGATCTTCCCGGTTTCCGGCGTGGTTTTGGGCGGTTCGGGCTTGTCACGGGCAGGAATGCCTTCGGTGTCGCCTTTTCTGCCGTCCTCGCGCGTGGGCTGGCCTTTGGGTGGGGCGACGGTCTTTGATCCGGCGTCGGGGGCGAGCCCTTTCGGCGCTCGCTCGCGGAAACGGCTCTCTAGCTGGCCGAACATGATGCGGTCGCCGCCTTTGACACGGGAACGCTCGACACGCTTGCCATTGACGAAGGTGCCGTTCGAGGACTTCAGATCGACGATTTCGTAACCACCATCCGTCTGGCGCAGGAACTCGGCGTGGAAGCCGGAGATGAAGGTGTTGTCGATGACAATGTCGTTGGCGGCATCACGCCCGATGGAGAGCCGTTCTTCGAGGATGTCAAAGACGAACTCATTTCCGTCATTGAGATTGAAGGCCAGATACGGCATGCCGGACGCGCAAGAGACTGAGGGCTGGGAGAATAAGGGTGGAAAATCAGTGAATCAAACTTAATGAAATTGCAGGTGAGATAAGTCACCCCACGGGACTATGGTTTCAAAAACCAGTTCGACTGCAAAGCATCATTTAAGATTTCTAAAACATGAAGACGTCCCCTGTCCCCACCAAACTTGGTCTTTTGAGCCTGCTTTTTACCAGTCTGATCGGTTGCGCGGCGCCCTCAGGGCGGTTGTCAGCCGCCTCCGGCAGTGCTGAAACGCCGTCAGGAACGAAGCTTTCTGCGGAGCAAATCGACCGCGTGGGCCGGCGTATCTGGCAGAACGAATGCGGCGGTTCGGTCGCTGGGCTGACGAGCTGGAACCATGGCGAGAGCTTCGCCTCCCTCGGGATCGGGCATTTCATCTGGTATCCCGAGGAGCAAAGCGGGCCGTTTGAGGAGAGTTTTCCGCCGCTGGCCGCCTTTTTGGCCGCAAAGGGTCATGCGGTGCCTGGCTGGATGCGCGGTGACTGCCCGTGGCCGACGAAGTCCGCCTTCGACACGGACAAAAACGGCGGGCGGCAGCAGGAACTCCGCGCCTTGCTGGGCCGGACCGTGCGGGACCAGACGGAGTTCATCATGCAACGCATGGAGCGTGCGCTGCCAAAGATGCTGGCGCAGTCACAGGACGACAAGCGGCGGCTAGTGGAAAAAAACTTTCGTGGACTCCAAGCCACGCCGGAAGGCACATTCTGCCTGATCGACTATGTGAATTTCAAAGGCGAGGGCACCAGCCCCAAAGAGCGCTACAACGGCACGGGCTGGGGATTGCTGCAGGTGCTGGAGGAAATGCCAGAGTTCTCCAAAGCCAGCAGGGCATCCTATTTCGCCGACTCAGCTAAACGCGTGCTCAGCCGCCGCGTGGCGAACTCACCGCCTGAACGGGGTGAAAAACGCTGGCTCGCCGGCTGGCACAACCGCTGCGAGAGCTACAAACAGCGCCTCTGAGCTGAAGACGACTAGTCCTCCTTCCGCTCAATCTTGACCTTCGGCAAGCTGCCGAAAACCTTGTCGAGCGTGGCTCTTCGGGCAAAAGGCTGGGGTTTTGATCATGGCGGCGTCATGTCGAGCTTCGCGCAGTAGAACAGGATGCGGATGCGGAAGTTAGCGAAGTTGGGCAGCCCCCTTGCGTTGGCTTTG
>Ga0169931_10003031_pt1 | contig 26986 bp, 26 predicted proteins | sample Kivu_15m_20L_FD_129675 | JGI IMG/M metagenome (GOLD analysis project Ga0169931, IMG submission 129675) | Freshwater microbial communities from Lake Kivu, Western Province, Rwanda to study Microbial Dark Matter (Phase II) - Kivu_15m_20L... | ecosystem: Environmental > Aquatic > Freshwater > Lake...
TAGCGCCGCCGGCTGATCGATCAAGGCGAGCTTTCGTCGGCGACCGGCGAGCTCGGGTCTCGCGGGTTCGATGTGTCGTCGTGCCAACCGAGTTCTCGTGCGCGTCGCTCGGCTTCAAGATAGCTCGGGTGACAGAAGTTGCAGACGCGACAGAAAACGTCGGCTGTTCGCTCGGCGTCATAAGCGGCGGCATGCGCCGCCGATGAATCCCACTCGAGGCCGCTTGCCATCGTCGCTTTGGCGAGCACCGTTTGGCCGAGCGCGGCCCCGGCTAGGGTCACGGTGTCGAAACTCGAAAATGGGTGGAACGGGTTGCGCTTGATCTCGCTGCGGGTCACCGCAGCGTTGAGGAAACCGAGATCGAACGAGGCGTTGTGGCCCACCAGAATGGCGCGCTTGCAGCCATGGTTTTTCACGGCATCGCGAACCTCCTTGAAAATTCGCGTCAGGGCATCCTTTTCGTCGAGCGCAGGGCGCAGCGGGTGAAACGGGTCTATGCCGGTCACCGCAAGCGATGCAGGCTCGATGTTGGCACCCTCAAAGGGTTTGACGTGATAGCTATGGGTTGCGCCGCGGACCAGCGTTCCGTCGGGCAAGACGTCGATCAGCACTGCGGCGATTTCCAATAGCGCGTCGGTCGCAGAGTTGAGTCCACCGGTTTCGACGTCCACGACGACCGGCAGAAAGCCGCGGAATCGGCGTGCTAAGGCTGATGTCATGCAGATACCAGTGACCAACCAAGCTGCTCATTGGCGCGCATGGGAATCACGGTGTCGCCACCAAACGCATAGTGCGATGGTACCCGCCACGCTCGTCGCTCAAGGGTGATGGTGGTGGAATTACGGGGTAGGCCATAAAAGTCAGGGCCGCGCTCCGCGGCGAAAGCCTCTAGGCGGTGCAGTGCTGCCACCGACTCAAAGATTTCGGCATACATTTCGAGTGCAGCGTGGGCTGAATACATTCCAGCGCAACCGCAGGCGGCTTCCTTGGTGTGGCGGGCGTGTGGGGCGCTGTCTGTGCCCAAGAAGAACCGGGGGTTGTCACCCGTCGCCGCTTTGATAAGGGCGAGACGGTCTGGCTCGGTCTTCAGTATCGGCAAACAGTAATAGTGCGGGCGAATGCCACCGCGAAACATTTCGTTGCGGTTGTAGAGCAGATGTTGCGGCGTGATCGTGGCACCAACACCGCTGCGGGCGTTTTGCACGAAGTCGACCGCTGCGGCGGTCGTGATGTGTTCGAAGACGACGCGCAAGTGTCGGTGACGCTCGACGAGCGGGGCCAAAATGTCGTCTATGAAGCGGCGTTCGCGCTCGAATACGTCGACAGCTTCGCTTGTGACTTCGCCATGCACTTGTAGCACGAGCCCGAGATCAGCCATGGCAGCGAGCGCCTCGTCGATATGGCGAACGTCAGTGACGCCGGCATCGGAGTGGGTGGTGGCGCCTGCCGGGTAGAGTTTGCAGCCTACGATGAAACCACTGGCGCGCGCGCGCTCGAGTTCGACGCGGGTGGTGTTGTCGGTGAGGTAGAGCGTCATCAACGGCTCGAAATCGGAGCCCGTGGGCCGCGCTTTCAGGATACGGTCGCGATACTCGGTGGCCAGCACCGTCGTCGTCACTGGCGGCTTCAGATTCGGCATCACGATGGCACGGGCAAACTGCCGCGCGGTGTGCGGCAGCACGGCCGCAAGCGCCTCACCGTCGCGTAAATGCAGGTGCCAGTCGTCGGGTCGGCGTAGTGTAAGGGTGTCGCTCATCGGGCCGCGGATGCTAGCACAGCAGGCCCCCTACGCCCGGCGCCCCAGACAAGTTAACATACCCATTTTCACAAACTGCCAACGGAAGAGCCCGCATGTCCGAGATGCTGCCGAATGATGTCGATCCGGCCGAAACCCGCGAATGGTTGGAGTCGATCGACTCGGTCTTGAAGGCGCATGGGCCAGAACGCGCGCACTTCTTGCTTGAGCAGCTCATCGATCACACCCGTCGCTCGGGGGCCTATTTGCCCTTTAAGCCGAACACCGCATATCTCAATACTATTTCGAGTGGTCAGCAGCCCGATTACCCGGGCAATCGCGAGCTGGAGCGGCGGATCGAGGCCTATATCCGCTGGAATGCCATGGCCATGGTGGTGCAGGCGAACCGCATTTCTTCTGAATACGGCGGGCATATTTCAACTTACGCCTCAGCTGCGACGCTTTATGAAGTCGGCTTCAACCATTTCTGGCGGGCGCCGACCGATGCGCATCCGGGTGACATGGTCTTCGTGCAGGGACACGCTTCTCCCGGTATCTACGCGCGCGCGTTTCTCGAAGGTCGATTGACTGAAGATCAGCTGCGTCACTTTCGTCAGGAGGTTGCAGGCGACGGCCTTTCGTCTTATCCGCACCCTTGGTTGATGCCGGAGTTCTGGCAGTTCCCGACCGTTTCGATGGGGCTTGGTCCCATGCAGGCGATCTTCCAGGCGCGGTTCCAGCGTTACCTCGAAAATCGCGGCCTGATCCCGGTCAGCGATCGCAAGGTGTGGGCATTCCTCGGTGATGGCGAGATGGACGAACCCGAGTCGATGGGTGCGCTCACCATGCCGGTGCGCGAAAAGCTCGACAATCTGGTGTTTGTGATCAACTGCAATCTGCAGCGCCTCGACGGGCCGGTGCGCGGCAACGGCAAGATCATCCAGGAGCTCGAGGCCGCCTTCCAAGGTGCAGGTTGGAACGTCATCAAGGTGCTCTGGGGTTCTCGCTGGGATCCATTGCTCGCCAAAGACTCTCAAGGTTTGCTGCGACGCGTCATGGAAGAGTGCGTCGATGGCGAGTACCAAAACTTCAAGGCCAAGGGCGGCGCGTATACGCGCGAGAATTTCTTTGGCAAGTACGCCGAGCTCAAGGCGATGGTTGCCAACATGTCCGACGAGGAAATTTGGCGACTCAATCGCGGTGGTCACGATCCGCGCAAAGTTTACGCAGCCTATGCGGCGGCGACGCAGCACAAGGGGCAGCCGACGGTCATTCTGGCCAAAACGGTCAAGGGTTTCGGCATGGGCAAATCGGGTGAGGGCCAGATGGTGGCTCACCAGCAGAAAAAGCTCTCCGACGATGATCTGCGCGCGTTCCGCGATCGATTCAATATTCCGGTTTCCGATGAAGAAATTTCGCGGTTGCCGTTTCGGCGTCCACCGGACGACGGCGAGGAGATTCGCTATTTGCGTTCCAAGCGCGTGTCGCTCGGTGGCTATCTGCCGGCGCGCCGACACAACGCTGCGCCACTGCCAGTTCCTGCGCTTGAGCTCTTCAAACCCTTGCTCGAGGGCAGCGAGGGTCGCGAAATCTCCACCACTATGGCGTTCGTGCGTATCCTCACGGCCCTGCTCAAAGATAAACAGATCGGCAAGCATATCGTCCCGATCGTGCCTGATGAGGCGCGTACCTTCGGTATGGAAGGCTTGTTTCGACAGGTCGGGATCTACTCCTCTGCGGGGCAGCTCTACACCCCGCAAGATGCCGATCAACTCATGTCTTATCGCGAAGACAAGAAAGGACAGATTCTCGAAGAGGGTATCAACGAAGCGGGCGCGATGTGTTCATGGATGGCGGCCGGTACGTCCTACGCGAACAACGGTGTCAACATGGTGCCGTTCTACATCTTCTACTCGATGTTCGGCTTCCAGCGTGTCGGCGATTTCATTTGGGCGGCAGGAGACATGCAAACCCGGGGCTTCCTGCTCGGTGCGACGGCTGGGCGCACCACGCTCGCTGGCGAAGGCCTGCAGCATCAGGACGGGCACAGTCAGTTGCTTGCGACGATGGTGCCCAATTGTCGCTCGTACGATCCGACCTATGCGTACGAGTTGGCCGTGATCATCCAAGATGGCCTGCGTCGCATGTATGGCGAAGGCGAGAACATCTTTTATTACGTCACGGTGATGAACGAGAACTACGCCATGCCGGCGCTGCCGGCCGGTGCTGAGCAGGGCATCTTGCAGGGTATGTATTCTTTGGCCACTTATCCGGCGGCCAAGGCGAAGAGCACGTTGAAGACCACGCTCATGGGCTCTGGAACGATCCTGCGCGAAGTCATCGCGGCGGCTGAACAGTTGGCGAGTGAGTACGACGTGCACTGCGAGGTACTGTCAGCGCCGAGCTTCAGTGAGTTGCGACGCGAGGCGCTCGACTGTGAGCGCTGGAATCTGTTGCACCCCAGTGAGCCCGAGCGCAAACCCTATGTGGCTGGGCTGCTCGCTGATCGTGCTGGCCCGTTTGTTGCGGCGAGCGACTACGTGCGCAACGTACCCGAGCAGATCCGCCAATGGGTGCCTGGGCGCTTCGTGGTACTCGGTACCGATGGCTACGGTCGCTCTGATGCGCGTGAAGCGCTGCGACGACATTTTGAGGTCGACCGTCGCTTTATCGTCTTGGCGACTCTGCGGGCTCTGGTTGACGAGGGCAGCTTGCCCCGTTCGGTGGTCGAGCAGGCCATCGGCAAACTGGGCATCGACATCAATAAACTCAACCCGCTTAACTCCTGACGGACCCGCTCCATGGCAAACATCGAAGTTCGTGTTCCCGACCTCGGCAGTTTCAAGGACGTCGCCGTCATCGAGTTGCTGGTTCAACCTGGCGATCAGATCGAGATCGATACGCCGATAGCCACACTGGAAACCGATAAGGCGACGATGGATGTTCCCTCGTCGGTGGCGGGTAAGGTGGTCTCGCTGCACATTGCGCGAGGTGGTGTGGTCAACAATGGTGATCTCGTGGCTATTGTTGATGCCGTCGCGCCGAGCGCCGCAGCTACCGTAGTCGCCGAGGCACCGAAGCCGGTAGCAGCTGTCGCGGCCGTTGCCGTAGCCGCGCCAGCGCCGACCCCCGCAGCCGTGGCGCCTGCTGCCCCGGTCGCGCGGGCGCCGGTCGAGTTGCCGCTCATCGAAGAGGGTGGTTTTTCACGGGCTCATGCTGGCCCCTCGGTACGCAAGCTCGCTCGTGAACTTGGGGTCGACCTTGCGCGTGTGGCTGGCAGCGGCCCCAAGGGTCGCATCACTCACGACGATGTCAAAGCCTGGGTGAAGCGCGCTCTGCAAGGGGGGTTGCCGTCGTCGGGGCCGGCCTTGCCCAAGGTTCCGGTGGTCGATTTCGCCGCATTCGGCCCGGTCGACGTGCAACCATTGAGTCGCGTCAAGAAGATCTCGGGACCCCGTCTACACGCCTCGTGGGTTAATGTCCCGCACGTCACGCAATTCGATCTTGCTGATATCACCGAGCTCGAAGCGTTGCGCCAATCGCTCAAAGATCAAGCGGTTGCTGAGGGCGTAAAGTTGACGCCGCTCGCGTTCATTATTGCAGCCTGTGTGCGGGCGATTGCCGAGTTTCCAAGCTTTAATGCGTCACTCGATGAGTCGGGACAGAATCTCGTCTACAAGAAATATTTTCACCTTGGTTTTGCAGCCGATACGCCCAATGGTTTGCTAGTGCCAGTGATTCGCGATGCCGAACGAAAGTCGGTGTTCGAGATCGCACGTGGCCTTGCCGAACTTTCAGAACGTGCTCGCAATGGCAAGCTGCCCGGTACCGACATGCAAGGCGGCTGCTTTACGGTCTCGAGTCTCGGCGGTATTGGCGGAACAGCTTTCACGCCCATCATCAATGCGCCTGAAGTTGCGATTCTTGGAGTCTCTCGTTCATCGATACAGCCGGTGTGGCGTGACGGTGCCTTCGTGCCGCGACTGATGTTGCCGTTGTCGTTGTCCTACGACCATCGCGTGATTGATGGCGCCCTTGGCGTGCGTTTCACCAGTTGGCTCGTCGAGTGCTTGGCCAAGCCCGCTGACCTCGTTGCGGCCTTCCGTTCGTGAGTCCCACCATGAGCACTTCAGAGAATATCCAGAATATCGTGGTGCCGGATCTCGGTAGCTTTGCCGAAGTACCCGTGATCGACGTGCTGGTTCAAGTTGGCGATCAGCTCGAGAGTGAAACACCGCTTGTCACGCTTGAAACCGACAAGGCATCGATGGATGTGCCGGCACCTTTTGCCGGGACCGTCGTCGAACTGTGTGTGTCGCGTGGTGACAAAGTTTCCAAGGGCAGTTTGCTGATGCGCGTTGCGACAGTTGCCGCGCCGTCGGCGGAAGTTGCGCTTGCGGCGGCGCCAGCTACGGCTGCCGCTGCTGCAGTCACGACAGCGAGTACAGCGCCCCCGGTCGCAGCGATGGTCGCCACCAACGAGCGAGTTGTTGCCGACGCCCACACCGCTGTGCTGGTTCTTGGCGCAGGCCCCGGCGGCTACACCGCAGCTTTCCGTGCTGCCGACCTTGGTCTCGAAGTTACTTTGATCGAGCGCGGTGCCACGCTCGGTGGTGTTTGCTTGAACGTCGGTTGCATACCCTCGAAAGCTTTGTTGCATGCGGCCAAAGTGGTGGATGAAGCAGCCTCGATGGCCGCACACGGAATTTCCTTCGGCAAGCCGCAAATCGACCTGGGGAAATTGCGCGATTGGAAGAGCTCTGTAGTGAGCAAGTTGACCGGTGGCTTGTCGGGTCTCGCCAAACAACGCAAGGTCAAGGTCATGCGTGGTGAGGGTCGATTAATTGGACCTCGGGTGCTTGAGTTGACCGCGACCGACGGCACGCAAAGCACGCTCAGCTTTGATCACTGCATCATCGCTGCCGGCTCCGAGCCAGTGAAATTACCGTTCGTTCCAGATGATCCGCGGGTGATGGACTCGACGGGCGCGCTTGAATTACAAGATATCCCGCAGCGCTTGCTGGTCATCGGCGGCGGCATCATTGGGTTGGAAATGGGCTGCGTCTACGAGGCGCTCGGTTCAAAAGTGAGCGTGGTCGAGCTGATGACGCAGTTGATGCCGGGTGCAGACCCCGATCTCGTCAAGCCACTCGAAAAACGACTGCGCAAGCGTTACGAGCGCATCATGCTCGGGGTCAAGGTCAAATCGGTGGTTGCTGAATCCGCAGGTCTCAGGGTTAGCTTTGAGGGCGCTGGGGCGCCTGAGCCCGAGCTATACGATCGGGTGCTCGTTGCCGTGGGCCGCAAGCCAAATGGTGCGCTGGTCGGTGCGCAAGCTGCGGGGGTTGTGGTCGATGCGCGCGGCTTCATCACCGTCGATAAGCAGATGCGCACCTCGGTGCCGCATATCTTTGCAATCGGCGATGTTGTCGGGCAGCCGATGCTGGCACACAAGGCCACGCATGAAGGCAAGGTCGCCGCCGAGGTTATCGCTGGTGAAAAGCGCGCCTTTGATGCGCGGGTCATTCCCTCGGTGGCGTACACCGACCCTGAAGTCGCCTGGGTGGGTCTTACCGAGAGCGAGGCCAAAGAAAAAGGCATTGCCTATGAAAAGGGCGTGTTCCCTTGGGCGGCAAGCGGGCGCTCATTGGCGCAAGGGCGCGATGAGGGGTTCAGTAAGTTGTTGTTCGATCCAAAGACTCAGCGTGTCTTGGGCGGTGGCATCGTGGGCTCAAATGCCGGCGAGTTGATCGCCGAGGTTGCACTTGCCATCGAGCTCGGCGCCGATGCCGCCGATGTGGGTTTGACGATCCATCCGCATCCGACGGTCTCGGAGTCGGTGGCCATGGCTGCTGAAGCTTTTGAGGGAACGTTGACTGATCTCTATCTGCCCAAGCGCAAGTCAGCGGCTCATTAAGTCTTACAGTCGCTGCAACGATTCCAGGTAGCGCTCTTCATCCGGCATGCGACCGGCTCGTTGTGCTTCCCAGATCGCCCGGCCGAGCGCCTCCATCATCATATGCTCGGCCTGGTGTGCGTCGCTGCGCGCTGCTAGACGAGCGTGAATGGCGCGGATGCCGCGCGGACGATCAGTGCCAACCTGTTCACGCAGGGCAAGATGCATCGACAGATGCAAGAACGGGTTGGTTTGACCACCCTCCGGTAAGAAGTCAGCCTGCAAAGCCGCATCGCCCTGTTGTAGCCACTCGTGATACTCCGGATGCAGTGCGATGACATCGGCAAGCTGCGCCTCGAGTGGTGTGAGCGGCTGTTGGGCGAGTCTGCGTTGCCATGCTTGTAGCCAGTCGCGACGCAGTTGTTCTCGGGTGTGATGTTGAAACATCTCAGCTCTCAGGAGTCGGCACGGGTCTTGCGACGATAGCTGCAAAGATCAGCGATCGGGCAGGCTGGGCAGTTCGGTTTGCGCGCCTTGCAGATGTAACGGCCATGCAAAATAAGCCAATGATGGGCATTGAGCAAAAATTCCGTCGGAACGTTTTTCAGGAGCTTTTTCTCAACGGCGAGTACCGTCTTGCCGGGCGCGAGTCCACTGCGATTGGCTACTCTGAAGATGTGGGTATCGACTGCCATGGTCGGTTGTCCGAAAGCGGTATTGAGCACGACGTTTGCGGTCTTGCGACCAACGCCAGGCAGTGCTTCGAGCGCATCGCGTTCACTTGGTACCTCACCGCCGTGCTTTTCCAGCAAGATCTGGCAGGTGGCGATGACGTTCTTGGCTTTGTTTTTGTACAGCCCAATGGTACGGATGTATTCGCAGAGACCCGGTTCACCGAGTGCCAAAATTTTCGCTGCCGTGTTGGCTTTTGCGAACAGCTTGCGGGTGGCGATATTGACGCCTTTATCGGTGGCCTGAGCCGAGAGGATTACAGCGACCAACAGCTCAAAGGTACTCGAGTACTCGAGCTCGGTAGTGGGGTTCGGGTTACGCTCGCGCAGCCGTCGGAACATTTCGTGGCGTGCCTCGACCTTCATGTCGTCACGCTACCAATACGATTTTTGCGTTCGGTCAGCAGCCGCACTCGTTCCTGTTCGCGCGCCGCGCGCCGCCTCTCGTGGGCGTCGTATCGCGAGAGATTATCGTGAGGGCTAGGTGCTGCGGAGGTCGCAGCCCACTGTGAACGCGTCACCAAGCTGATGCAGTCGACCGGGCAGGGCGCTATACAGAGCTCGCAGCCGGTACAGAGATCGTCGAGCACGGTGTGCATCTGACGCGGCGCGCCCACGATCGCATCGACGGGGCACGGTGGTAGGCAGCGAGCGCAGCCGATGCAGCGCTCGGCATCGATCACGGCAACCCGCTCGGGTTGCTCCTGGCCGCAGTCTGGATCGAGTTCCAATACCGGTTGCCCGAGCAGCTCAGCGAGACGCTCGATTGTCGCGGCGCCACCCGGTGGACAGCGGTTGATCGCAGCGGCACCGCTCGCCACCGCCTCAGCATAGGGTCTGCAGCCCTGAAAACCACAGCGCGTGCATTGGGTCTGCGGCAGCAGCGCATGGATGTCATTGACCGTAGCGCGCATCGTAACCCTGGTGCGCTAGCTGACGGATAAACCGTCCGTCACGCCGTCATCCGCCGACAGCAGAAAGAGCCGATCGTCGGGGTCTGCAGCGCACAAAACCATACCTTCCGAGACGCCGAAACGCATCTTGCGCGGCGCAAGGTTGGCCACTAGCACGACGTGGCGACCGATCATGCTCTCCGGCGAGTAGGTTTTACGAATGCCGGAGAACACGGTGCGTTGCTCGCCACCGACTGCAAGCGTTAATCGCAGTAGTTTGTCGGAGCCCTCGACGCTCGCGGCATCGACGACCTTGGCCATCCGCAGGTCGAGCTTGGCGAAATCGTCGATACTGATCAGCGGCTTCGCACTGGCGGGCTGACTGCCGTCGCGCTGCGCTGTTTGCGCTGGGGCAGGCTTTGGTACTTCGATGAGCTCTGCTACGGTTTTTGCATCGAGACGCGTAGCCAGGGGCTGATACTCGGCAAGTTCTGAGTCAAGTAGCGGCAGAGCGACTTCCGACCAGCTCGAGAGCGGCGCACCCAAGAAGCTCGCTGCGCGTCGCGCGAGCTCGGGCAGCACCGGTGACAGATAGACCATGAGCACGCGAAAGAGGTTGATGCCTTGGGTCGCAACCGCCTGCACATCGGCACTGCGTGTTGGATCTTTGGCTAAGGCCCACGGTTTTTGCGTATCGACGTATTGATTGGCCTTGTCGGCGAGCGCCATGATTTCGCGCATCGCTTGGGCGTAGTCACGATTTTCGTAAAGTGTCGCAAGGCGTGGGGCTGCGGCTACGAACTCGTCATAGAGCGCTGCGTCGGGAAGCTGCGTAGCCAAGCGACCGCCGCCGCGAGCGATGAAGCCTGCGCAACGGCTTGCGATGTTGACGAGTTTGCCAACAAGATCTGAGTTGACGCGCGCGGTGAAATCTTCGAGTGACAAGTCAATGTCATCGACACCGGGCCCAAGCTTGGCCGCAAAGTAATAGCGCAGTGGTTCGGCAGGTAACAGCTCAAGATAACGACGCGCGGTGATGAAGGTGCCGCGCGACTTAGACATCTTGGCACCATTGATCGTGAGAAAACCATGGACGTGCACTGCAGTCGGGCGACGAAAGCCCGAGCCGTGGAGCACGGCCGGCCAGAACAGCGTGTGAAAATAGCTGATGTCCTTGCCGATGAAATGATGCAGCTCGGTGCTGCTATCGGGCTTCATATAGTGATCGAAGTCGAGGCCCGTGCGGTCGCAATAGGCTTTGAAACTACCGAGATAACCGATCGGTGCGTCGAACCAGACGTAAAAATATTTACCCGGAGCACCCGGAATCTCGAAGCCAAAGTAGGGCGCATCGCGCGAGATGTCCCAGTCTTGGAGGCCTGCCTTAAACCACTCGTCGAGCTTGGCGCGCACAGCCTCTTGCAATGAGCCGCTCGTGACCCAATCGCGCAGCATCGCCTCGAAGTGGCCGAGTGCGAAGAACAGGTGCTCGGATTCACGCCACACCGGTGGCGTGCCGCTCAAAGTCGATTTCGGTTCAATGAGATCGGCCGGTGAATAGGTCGCGCCGCAAACCTCGCAACTATCGCCGTATTGATCAGGCGCCTTGCAGGTTGGACACCCCCCGCGGACATAGCGGTCGGGTAAAAACATGCCGGCCTGTTCATCGTAGGCCTGGCGAACGCTGCGCCGCGTAATGTGCCCCGCGGCATTCAGGCGCTCGAACATCAAGTCAGTGAAGTACTTGTTCTCGCTCGAGTGCGTCGAGTGGAACTGGTCGTGACCGATTAGAAAGCCTTGATAGTCGGCGCGATGCTCGGCGGCAACACGGGCGATCAGCTCTTCAGGGGCGATGCCCTCGCTTTGGGCACGGATCATGATCGGCGTGCCGTGGGTATCTTCGGCACAGACATAGCGGCATTCGTTGCCCTGCATCTTCTGGAAGCGTACCCAAATGTCGGTCTGTACCGCTTCGATGATGTGTCCAAGGTGCAGCTGACCATTGGCATAGGGCAGCGCGCTGGTGACGAGAATTTGGCGTGACATGCGGCGGATTATCGCATAGGGCCCATCGATACCGGGCCTTGAGCGGCTAGAATGCGCAGATGGTTGAGTTCACTGCTGCCCCTGATTTTGCTGCCCTGGTTGGCGAGTATCTAGAGCCCAATTTGCGCCAGACGCTTGCCGCTTTGCGGGCCGTCGATAGGGTCGAACTTCACGAGGGAAACCTCGTAGTGGATTTGACTCTGGGCATCCCGGCCTTGGGCTACGAGTCGTCGTTGCAGTCTGCGCTCGAGCGGCATTTGGCTGCGGCCGGCCACGCGCTGCCCGTCAAGTTGACGCTGCGCTCGCGAATTGCGGCTCACGCGGTACAACGTGGTCTTACACCGCTGCCCGGCATTGCGAATGTAGTCGCTGTCGCCTCGGGTAAGGGCGGGGTGGGTAAATCGACCGTGGCGGTCAATCTGGCGCTGGCCTGGGCCCGCCAAGGCGCACGAGTCGGCATACTCGATGCAGACATCTACGGTCCGAGCCAACCCATCATGCTTGGCTTGCAAGGCGTGCGCCCGGGCACCCGAGAGGGCAAGCGTCTTATCCCGCCGAGTGCGCATGGCGTCGTCGCCATGTCGATCGGCTTCTTGGTCGATGTCGAGCAGCCGATGATTTGGCGTGGTCCGATGGTCACTTCGGCGCTCAACCAATTGCTCGCAGAAACCGACTGGGGTGAGCTCGATTACCTCGTGATCGACATGCCACCCGGAACCGGCGACATACAGCTCACGCTCTCACAGAAAGTCCCGGTATCCGGTGCCGTGATCGTGACGACCCCGCAAGATATCGCGCTCGCCGATGCCCGTAAGGGGCTACGCATGTTTGAAAAGGTCAACGTGCCAGTGCTCGGCATCGCCGAGAACATGAGTGTGCATATCTGCTCGAACTGCGGGCATGCTGAGCATGTCTTTGGCGAGGGCGGCGGTGAGCGCATGGCTGCCGAGTACGGTGTGCAATTGCTCGGTTCATTGCCGTTGGCTGCAGAGATCAGGGCCGAGGCTGACGGCGGGTGCCCAACGGTTGTGGCGGCACCCGAGTCGACACGCGCCGCAGCATACTTTGCATTAGCCCGTCGTACCGCGGGCGAGCTTGCACGTCGTGCCAAAGATCGCAGTTCAGTATTTCCCAAAATTATCGTCGAGGACACATGAGCATCAAGTCAGACCATTGGATTCGTCGTATGGCGACCGATCACGGCATGATCGAGCCGTTCGAACCGGGGCAGGTGCGCAGTGTCGACGGCCAGCGTATCGTCTCGTACGGCACGTCGAGCTACGGATACGATGTGCGGTGTGCCCGTGAATTCAAGATTTTCACCAACATCAATTCCACGATCGTCGATCCAAAAGCCTTCGATGAGAAAAGCTTCGTAGATGTCGACTCGGATGTTTGCATCATTCCGCCCAATTCGTTCGCTCTGGCGCGAACCGTCGAATATTTCCGTGTGCCGCGCAGCACGCTCGTCGTGTGTCTCGGCAAGTCGACTTACGCTCGCTGCGGCATCATCGTCAACGTCACGCCGCTAGAGCCTGAGTGGGAAGGCCATGTGACGCTCGAGTTCTCCAACACCACGACCTTGCCCGCCAAGATCTACGCCAACGAGGGCGTGGCACAGATGCTATTTTTCGAGAGCGATGAAGTTTGTGCGACTTCGTACCGCGATCGAGGCGGCAAGTATCAGGGCCAGCGTGGAGTCACGTTACCTAAGACTTGATACGACGCAGACGCATCGACCATTCGACTTGGTCGCCTTTCAAACGCTCTGCTTGCAATGGCAGGAAACCTCGGTCGATCGCATACCAGACTCGAGTGCGGCGGTTTGAACCGGCGCGGCTGCTAGACCAGATTACCGTGTCGAACTCACCGGATGGCGTGCTGAGTCGCGCGCGGCCTTCGAACCGATAGTCGTAGCGTTTGATCTCGTCTTTGTCGATCAGTAGATAGCTCTCAGGCTTTTGCCCGGCGGCAAGCGCCATCATCACCGTGATCTGTACAGAGAGTGGGTCCTGAACGCCCTCTGCAAGCGGCAAGTCGACAGCTTTGTCTTCGGCTGTGCCCCGAATGCGGGCTGCCGAGTGGTCGAACTCGAGGCGGATGTCACGCGCGGTCGATTTGGTGCCTTCGTCGGCCTGGTAGTTGAGCGGTACGACACGATTTGCGCGCCACTCAAAAATACTCGTTTGGCTGATCTCGCCGGGCACAGCAAGACGAAACAAACCGCGCGCTTCGTTGCGTGAGCGATAGACCCAACGGTTGCCGCTTTCGCGTTGTAACTCGAGATCGGCGTTTCCTGCGGTCATACCGCGGAAGATGACTTCGTACTGCAGGGCAAACGGGCGTAGCCCGTTGTCGCTGGCGCTCGCAACGACCTCGGTGCTTGCGATCGTGTGGGTGCCTGCGAAGAGCGCGAGCACTGACCATTGGGCGAGTCTGTTTAGCATCAGCTCAGACCTCAAAATCGATCGTCAGTGCTTGGACCAAGGGTTGCCCGTCGAGTTCCGGGGGGCTAGCTGCCAGCGACAGCCGAGAGCTCGCGATGAGTTGCAGTGTTTCGGGGTAGATACGATGCTCGATCTCGCGCACGCGGGCCGTCAACGTTTCAGGGCTGTCGTCGATCCGTACCTGCAACCTGCCTTGCAGCAGCGGCGGGCCGCCATCGAGTTCTGCGGTCACCAGATGAACCGTCGCACCATGGTGACGATCTCCGGCCTCGAGTGCACGGGCGTGTGTGTTCAGTCCCTTGTGACGTGGCAGCAGCGAGGGATGGATATTGAGTAGGCGGCGGGCATAGCTTGCGACGAATTCGCTCGAGAGAATTCGCATGTAACCTGCGAGCACCACGAGGTCAGGCTGAGCGGCATCGATCAAATCTTTGAGTCGCCGATCGAAGGCCTCGCGCGGCTCTAGCGGTTCTGGTATGAGAGTAGCGGTCGGCAGGCCTTGTTCGTTGGCGCGCTGTAAGCCCTGCGCCTCGGCGCGATTGGCTACTACCAGAACTACTTTGGCGTTGAGCTCGCCACTTTTGCAGGCGTTCGCGATGGCCAGCATATTGCTGCCGGCCCCCGAGATGACGATGACCAGCCGCAGCGGTTTCACTCGATGGTGACGTCGCCGTGGCCCGCTCGAACCTCGCCGATGATGCTTGCGGTCTCGCCGGCAGTGCGCAATAACTCGAGTGCCGCGTCAGCCTGTGAGCGTGCGACGATCGCGACCATGCCGATGCCACAGTTGAAGGTCCGATGCATTTCATCGTCGGCGATATCGCCGCTGCGTTGCAGCCAATCCCACACGGGGCCGCGATGCCAGCTGCCGCGCTGCAGGGTTACCCCACAGCCCTCGGGCAACACCCGCGGAATGTTGTCGGTAAGCCCGCCCCCGGTAATGTGCGCGAAGCCGTGCACATCGATTTGCTGAGCGAGCTGCAACATCGACTTGACATAGATTCGTGTCGGCATGAGCAGTTGCTCGAACAACGACTCACCGGCGATCGTGGTGCTGGCGTTTGCCCCTGTGACCTCGATCAGCTTGCGGATAAGCGAGTACCCGTTCGAGTGCGGACCCGATGAGGCCATGCCGATGACAACGTCACCGCTTGCGACTTTGCTGCCATCGATGATTTGGTCTTTTTCGACCACACCGACACAGAAACCGGCGAGATCGTAATCGCCGCCGTGATACATGCCGGGCATCTCGGCTGTTTCGCCGCCGACCAAGGCGCAACCAGCCTGTCTGCAGCCCTCGACGATGCCGGCGACGACGCGTTCGGCCACCCCAACGTCGAGTTTTCCGGTGGCGTAATAATCGAGAAAGAACAGCGGCTCGGCACCTTGCACGGCCACGTCATTGACGCACATGCCGACGAGATCGATGCCGATACCATCATGTCGACCGGTGTCGATGGCCAAGCGCAGCTTGGTGCCGACACCGTCGGTGCCCGATACCAATACCGGTCGTTTCCAGCGCTCGAGTGGCAGTTCGACGAGCGCCCCGAAGCCGCCGATGCCCGCGAGGACCTCCGGTCTAGTGGCTCGTTTGACCAGAGGTTTGATGCGTTCGACAAGTTCGTCGCCTGCGTCGATATCGACGCCTGCATCGCGATAGGTGAGGCCGGTGGTTTTCTGGACAGTCATGGGCGCGCAGGCTTAAAAAATACGTGTGTTATTGTACGCCGTTCAATGATGTCGATGCGAATATCCACCCTCTGGCGCTGCGGCGTGTTGCTGTTTTTCGGCGTGCTGCTTGCTGTTGACGCGCGTGGCGCGAGTGAGACCGTGGTCGTCGGCGATGTGGCGGTAAGCAGCGGCGGTGAGGCCGGGTTTGCCGAGGCGATGCGTAAGACATTGGTTCGCGCCACCGGCCGACGCGATGCCGCCGCCGATCCGGTTTTCGCACCGCTAATCGCCGATGCCGGTCGTTACGTGCAGATTCTGCGGCCTGCCACCAGTCAGTCAGCGGCGCGGGTCACGCTCGATGGCGAAGCGATTGGTCGCGCTATTGAAAGACTAGGCCAGCCGGTGTGGAGCAGCGAGCGCCCTGTGGTGCTCGGGGTGATTCTTTCTGCACCAAGCGGTGCCGAGCCGGCACGGGTTCGCACTGAGCTCGAGGCCGCCGCGGAGGAGCGTGGCTTACCGCTACGTCTCTCAAGTGCCGCCAGTGCGGGCCTGCGTGCCGATATGACTCTGGAGCCCGCTGCGGTACTCGATGCTGCTCGCCGCTTGGGAGCTGATCTCGCCTTGATTGGTCAGGCAGATGGTCGGCAATGGCAATGGACGCTGATCGACGGTGCAACGAGTACCGTGTTCCCTGGGAATACCTCTGATGGGGTGCACGGTGCGGCCGATATTCTCGCCGTGGCTTCGCAGATGGTTCTCGCCCAGCCCGTGGGCATCACCACACTGCGTATCACGGGGCTTGACTCTTGGGTTTCGCAACGGGCCGCGGAGCGTCTTCTTATCGGTATCGTTGGCGTCAAGCGCATCGAGGTTATCGAGGTGGCCGCAGGCTCCGGTCTTTTTGTCGTGCACTCGGCTGGCGGCGAGGCGATGCTCGTCGATTCTTTGCTGCGACAGTCGCGCTTGAAGCGCGAACCTGGCAGTCGCGAGCGGCTGATTTATCGGTTCGAACCATGACTGTGCTGCGACATCTGCCCAATGCGATTTGTCTGCTGCGCATACTGTTGACGGTGCCCGTAGTGCTCGCACTGCAAAGTGAATCGTATGCTGTTGCGCTCGCGCTCTTTGCGGTTGCGGCGATTTCTGACGGGCTAGATGGATATCTCGCCAAACGCTTCAACTGGACTTCTGAGCTCGGCAGGTTTCTCGATCCATTGGCCGACAAGCTACTTCTGGTCGCAGTATTTCTTACCTGTGCTTGGCAGGGGCTCGTGCCGCTGTGGTTGGCCGCAGCTGCGATTGCCCGTGACGTGTTGATCGGTGCAGGTGCTTTGGTCTTTAAACTTTGGTTCGGCGTCATCAATGGGCGTCCAACACTGATATCCAAGGTCAATACGGCGCTGCAAATCATCGTCCTGATCGCAGCGCTCGTGCAGGCGATGTGGTGGGTGGTCTGGCCCGAGATCTTCGCCGCGCTGACGTTGCTTACTCTCGCAACAACGGTAATTTCGGGGGGCGATTACGTAGCACGCTTTTTGCGACGCGCCTGGAATCCCCCTGCGGAACGGCGCTGATGCAACAGCTTCCGTTGTCGGTACGTCTGCGCGAGCGGGCTAGTTTCGAGTGTTTCCATGCCGGAGCGAACCTGCAGGTCGTGACTCGATTGCGCGAGATTGCAGCGGGCGCGCGGGTGGTGCTGTGGCTTTGGGGCAGTGTGGCCAGCGGCCGTAGCCACCTATTACAAGCGGTTTGCGCCGCTGCCGAGGGGTATCGCGCGGCTTACCTGCCACTTGCCGAGATCGGTGCTGCGAGCAGCCGTTTTCTCGAGGGCGCTGGCTTGCTCGATATCTTGTGTGTTGATGACTTCGAGTTGCAGCTCGGAGATGCGGCATTCGAACAAGCCATGTTCTCCGCCTACCGAAATCTCGAAGAGCGCAACGGTGGTTTGGTCATTGCAGCCGGCCAACCGCCGACGGCGCTCAACTGGTCGCTGGCTGATATCCGTTCAAGGTTGAGTGCTGCAGAGGTGTTTCAGCTCAAACCTCTCGATGAGGCGGGGGAGCTCGCCGCACTGCGCTTGCGGGCTAGTGCTCGGGGTCTCGATCTGCCGGAAGAAACCGCGCGTTATTTACTGCGACGCTTGCCGCGCGATATGAATGCCTTGGGGCGATGGTTGGATGACATTGATCTCGCTGCTCTCTCGGCGCAGCGACGTTTGACGGTGCCTTTCGTCAAGACGATCCTCGGCGAGCTTTGAGCTGCACTGCCAAGCTAGCGATGCGCGCGCCCTGTGCGCGGGCGATAGTTTTCTCATGTTCGCTGAGCGACGACGACTGGCCATGCGGCGTGAAATGCGTGGCGCCGTAGGGTGTACCGCCGGAGCGAGTTTCCGACAGCGCACGCTCACTGTACGGCACGCCCGCAATCAGCATGCCGTGATGCAGCAACGGAACCATCATCGTAAGCAAGGTGCTTTCTTGGCCGCCGTGCAGGCTGCTGCTACCACCAAAAACACCCGCCGGCTTGCCGGACAGTGCGCCCTCAGCCCACAGCGTACTCGTGCTGTCGATGAAATGTTTCATCGGCGCCGACATGTTGCCAAAGCGAGTTGGGCTGCCGAGTAGCAAACCATCGCATCGACGCAGCTCATCGAGCGTCACCCACGGTGCACCGCTATCGGGTACCGGTACCACAGGCCTTTCGGCCTCGGAAGAAACGCCGGGCACGCGCCGTAGCAGCGCTGCGGCCTCGGGCACGGATTCGACACCGCGGCAGACTTGGCGGGCGAGCTCGGCGGTTGCACCATGCCGAGAGTCGAACACCACGAGTATCGTTACATTCATATGAGCGCTCGCAGTTTTGTGACGACCTCATCGACAGGCCACGCCTCGTTTTCGCTCGCTCGTCGATGTCGATATTCGAGCGCACCGGCATCGATGCCACGCTCGGAGATGACGATGCGATGCGGAATGCCGATTAATTCGGCGTCGGCAAATTTGACACCCGGCCGTGCGTCGCGATCATCGAGCAGAACATCCACGCCCTGGGCGGTAAGTTCTGCATAAAGCCGCTCGGCTAGTGCAGAGACAGCGGGTGACTTGGCCGCGTTGAGCGGCACCAGTACCACGTCAAAGGGTGCGAGCGGCGCCGGCCAGATAATGCCCGCTGCATCGTGATTCTGCTCGATCGCAGCGGCGACGATGCGGGTCACACCGATGCCGTAGCAGCCCATGAACATCACCACCGGTTTACCGGCTTCGTCCAGTACTTCGGCGTGCAGCGCTTCACTGTATTTTCTGCCGAGTTGGAAAATATGCCCGACTTCGATGCCACGCCGAATCTTGAGAGTGCCCGCGCCCCCCGGGCTTGGATCACCGGCGACGACGTTGCGAATATCGACCGTCAAAGGTTCCGGCAAATCACGCGCCCAATTGACGCCGCTCCAGTGCTGGTCCACCTCGTTGGCGCCACAGACGAAATCGGCGAGTGCCGCTGCAGCATGATCGACATAGAGCGGACACTTAAGATCGATGGGGCCCAAAAATCCGGGTTCGCAACCACTCGCAGCGACGACGGCTTCACGACTCGCCATACGCAGTGGGCTCGCAACACCCGGCAGCTTCTGCGCCTTGATGGCGTTGAGCTCATGATCGCCGCGAACGGCGAGGGCAACTACGGGCTCTTCCGTGCCTTCGACCAGCAACAGCTTGAGCGTTTGCTGGCGATCGACGCGTAAAAACTCGGCCACCTCTTCGATCGAGCGCTTGTTCGGAGTGGCGACTTTGCTCAAGGGTTTATTGGCGGCTGGGCGCGTTGCTTCCGGTGCGAGTGCCGGGGCGAGCTCGAGGTTCGCGGCGTAGTGATCAGCGCCATCGGAGACCGCGATGGCGTCTTCGCCCGAGTCAGCGAGCACTTGGAACTCTTCGGATGCGGTGCCGCCGATCGAACCGGTATCCGCTTTGACCGGGCGGAACTCGAGTCCCATTCGTTCGAACATGCGGATGTACGCGGTGCGCATCGCATCGTAGCCTTCCTGCAGCGACTCCTGCGTCGCATGAAAGGAGTAGGCATCCTTCATGATGAACTCGCGGCCGCGCATCACGCCAAAGCGCGGGCGGATCTCGTCACGGAATTTGAGCTGGATCTGATAAAAATTGACGGGCAGCTGTCGATAACTTTTGAGCTCGCGACGGGCGAGGTCCGTGATCACTTCTTCGTGAGTAGGGCCGATGACGAAGTCGCGCTGGTGTCGGTCCTTGAGTCGCAGCAGCTCCGGTCCGTATTGCTCCCAGCGACCCGATTCCTGCCATAGTTCGGCGGGTTGCACGGCTGGCATCAGTACCTCTAGTGCTCCGGCGCGATCCATCTCTTCGCGGATGATGTTCTCGACCTTGCGCAAGCTGCGCAGACCGAGCGGCGTCCAGGTGTAGATGCCGGCGGCGAGCCGGCGGATGAGTCCCGCGCGTAGCATCAACTGGTGGCTGATGACTTCGGCTTCGGATGGAGTTTCCTTGACGGTATTGATCGGGTATCGAGACCAACGCATGCGGGGCGATCACTTGTTTCGGGACGGGGTCGACATGTTACGGCCGCGGAGATTGTCCCGAAAGGTTCCGGCCCCTATGATGGGTGAGTTTTCTGCTGCGGGGCCACGGCTCACCTTGAATTCCGACTCGACACCGACCGAAAAAGCGGCTGCGCCACCTCGCCGTGGGGTGGTTCTGTTGCCTAACCTGTTGACCACCGGGTGCCTAGCCTGTGGGTTCTACGCCATCGTTGCCGCGATTCATGGCGATTTTGCTCGCGCCGGTCAGGCGATTTTCCTCGCCATGTTTTTCGACGGCTTGGACGGCCGCGTAGCGCGTTGGACGCGCACCGAAAGCGTGTTCGGTAAGGAGTACGACAGCCTCGCCGACATGGTCTCGTTCGGCGTCGCGCCAGCGCTGGTCGCTTACCAGTGGGGTGTCGAGGCCATCGCCGAATATGGCAACGCTTGGGGCCGTTTCGGTTGGGTGGCGTCGTTTTGTTTTGCGGTCTGCGCTGCGTTGCGGTTGGCGCGTTTCAATGCCCGATCAGCGAGTTCCGATAAGCGTTACTTCGAGGGTTTACCGAGCCCCTCGGCAGCAGGCCTCGTGGCGGCCTTCGTTTGGTTTTCCAGCGAGTGGCTTGAACCGAATCTGGCTGGCCTCGCGCTGACGTTCTCGGTGTGCTTGATCGCCGGGTTACTGATGGTCTCGGCGCTACCTTATCCCTCGATCAAGCAGATCGACTGGAATGCTCGGGTCAAGTTTTTCTATTTTGTCATCGTGCCGATTTCACTCGCGCTGGTGGTTGCCAATCCGCCGCCGATGTTGCTGTTGCTGTTCACCTGCTACGTGGGTCTTGCTCCGATGATGTGGGTGTGGCGGCGGTTGCGACGTAGCGTTGGTGCATGAACGAGAGCGAGCGCCGATCGGCGTATCTGCAGGCTCTTGGCATCGATCAGTGGATATCACGTCGAGCTCAGGCCGTCGTCGAGATCAGTAATCAGCAAGCCGATTGGATGGTGGTTGGTGACCTGCCAAGTGCCGAGGAAGATCAGGGTGAACCGTTTTCCGGTGCAGCACGTCAACTTCTCGATGCGATGTTGGCAGCCATCGAGGTGTCCGTTGAAAGCGTGCTCATGATGCACAGCATCCCGTGTCGGCATAGCAGTGATCACGAGGCGACCGGCACCGAAGCGCACCACGGTTTGGCGTATTGGCAGCAGCAGATCGAGCGGGTGCGACCGCGCATCATTTTGGCCTTTGGGTCGATGGCTGCGCAGAGCTTGCTCGGTACCGATCTGGCGATCGGTGAACTGCGCGGCAGGGTGCACGAGTGGGGCGCGCAAAAGTTGCCACTGGTGGTGACTTACCATCCAGCGCATCTGCTGCAAAATCCGGGCGATAAGCGCAAAGCCTGGGAAGATCTGAAGCTCGCGCGCAGCGCCGTCGCGCAGCGGTAATCATGGCAAGTGTGTCGCACCCTTGGTCGCAGCCTGCTGCCGAGCCTGAGGTCTCGATCACGGCGATGCGTGAGAGCGACGTGCCCGATGTCGTAGCAGCCGAGCGTGCGTCCTACGCCTTTCCTTGGAGCGAAGGTATCTTTCGCGACTGCCTGCGCGCCGGTTATCTCTGCCGCGTGCTGCGGGTGGGTGAGCGCTTTGCTGGCTACGCCGTTCTGAGTATCGCAGCCGATGAGGCACACGTGCTCAATGTCTGCATTCGGCCTGAGTATCGTTTTAACGGACTAGGGCGACGCATGATGTTGCACCTCATCGAGCTTGCGCGTGCTGCAGGTGCCGTACAACTGTTTCTCGAGGTTCGTCCGAGCAACGTCAATGCAGTGCGCCTCTATCAGTCACTCGGTTTGCAGCAGGTTGGTTTACGCCGTGGCTATTATCAGGCTGAGCAGGGGCGTGAAGACGCGCTGGTGATGAGGCTGTCATTGCGCACGCAATAAGCGAGAATACGCGCCATGAAACTCAGCGAAGAAGTCGCGCGGCGTCGAACGTTCGCCATCATTTCCCATCCTGACGCCGGTAAGACCACGCTCACTGAAAAGTTGTTGTTGTTCGGGGGTGCCATTCAGCTGGCTGGCACAGTCAAGGGGCGTAAGGCTGCACGCCATGCCACCTCCGACTGGATGCGGCTCGAGCAGCAGCGCGGTATCTCGGTCACCTCATCGGTGATGCAGTTCCCGTATAACGACTGCATCGTCAATCTGCTCGATACCCCAGGGCACGAAGATTTCTCCGAAGACACTTATCGCACTTTGACGGCCGTCGACTCGGCGCTGATGGTCATCGACTGCGCCAAGGGTGTCGAAGAACGAACCATCAAATTGATGGAGGTGTGTCGCTTGCGTGACACGCCGATCATGACCTTCATTAACAAGCTTGATCGCGAGGGTCGTGCTCCGATCGAACTGCTCGATGAGATCGAAAAGGTACTCGGCATTGCTACCGCGCCGATCACTTGGCCGATCGGCATGGGCCGCGAGCTCAAGGGCATTTACCACCTGATCGAAGACCGAATCTACGTTTACGAAGCGGGTGATAAAGGCCGCGTCGGTGAAAACGTCATCATCGACGGGTTGCACAGCGTACAAGGCCGTGAGCTGCTCGGTAGCGCGGCTGCCGCTTTTGATGAGGAAGTCGAACTTGTCAGGGGCGCTACGCAAGAGTTCGATTTGGCAGCCTATCGTGCCGGCAAGCAGAGCCCAGTGTTCTTTGGCTCGGCTATTTCCAACTTCGGTGTCGAAGAATTGCTCAAAGCATTTACGCGTGATGCGCCGGGTCCACAGCCCCGCGAGACCCGTCAGCGCGCCGTCAAAGCGGAAGAAGAGCGCCTCAGTGGTTTTGTTTTCAAGATACAAGCGAATATGGACCCCATGCATCGGGACCGTATCGCGTTTTTACGGCTGTGTTCCGGAAAATATACGCGTGGCATGAAGTTGCACCACGTTCGACTCGATAAAGATTTGCGTATTGCCGACGCCTTGACCTTTCTGGCTTCGGATCGTTCCGCGGCCGAAGATGCCTACGCGGGCGACATCATCGGTCTGCACAATCATGGCACGATCAATATCGGCGATTCCTTCACGGAAGGTGAGGAGCTTAATTTCACGGGTATTCCAAACTTTGCTCCAGAGATGTTCCGCCGCGCCGTGCTCAAGGATCCGCTCAAGATGAAAGCGTTGTCCAAAGGGCTCGATCAACTTTGCGAGGAGGGCGCGACGCAGCTCTTCAAACCGTTGCGTAACAACGACCAGATCCTGGGTGCCGTCGGTCAGTTGCAGTTCGAGGTGGTGGCCTTTCGGCTGCAGGATGAGTACTCAGTGCAGTGTGCTTTCGAGCCGATCGGTGTGCAGACGGCGCGTTGGATTCAGTGTGCTGACGAGCGCAAGCTCCAAGAGTTTCGCCAGAAAGCCTACGATCATCTTGCGGTAGATCACAGCGGGGCACTCGTATATCTTGCTCCCTCGAGGGTCAACCTCGAACTCACCATGGAGCGCTGGCCTGACATCGTCTTCCGAGAAACTCGCGAACAGGCCCACTGACGGCCGTGAACCGGTCTCGAGTCCCTATCGACGCCGTGACACGGTGTCTTGGGCGCTCTACGATTGGGCAAACTCCGCTTTTGCGACCACCGTGCTCGCCGGCTTTTTCCCAGTCTTTTTCCAGCAGTTCTGGAGTACGGGAGTAGACCCGACGATCAGCACTTCGCGGCTCGGGTTCGCCAACGGTATAGCGGGTTTGATCGTGGCCTTGATGGCCCCGGTCTTGGGCGCCTTGGCCGACCGTACGGCCGGCCGTAAACGGCAGCTGATGCTGTGGAGTTCGGTCGGGGTGGTGGCGACAGCGTCGCTCGCCTTTGTAGGGCAGGGCGAGTGGTGGTGGGCAGCAGCCTGCTTCATCGTCGCTGGCATCGGCTTCAACGCTGGCAATATTTTCTACGACGCCTTGTTGCTCGACGTCGCTCGCGACCATGAGCTCGATCAGGTCTCTGCTTTCGGCTATTCCCTTGGCTATCTCGGCGGTGGTCTGCTCTTTGCGGGAAACGTCTTGATGACCCTCAAGCCCGAGTGGTTTGGCCTTAGCAGTGCTGCTGAAGCCGTCCAGTATTCTTTCCTGAGCGTTGCGATTTGGTGGTTCCTGTTCACCTTGCCGCTGGTGCGTAACGTTCGCGAGCGGCCCGCAATCGTCGCTCGTGAGAGCTTGCCGGTAGCCATCATGGGCGGCCTGCGCGAGCTTTGGGCAACGCTGCGCCATATTGCGAGTTATCGCGAGATCAGTCTCTTTCTGCTGGCCTATTGGCTATACATCGACGGTGTCCACACGATCTACACCATGGCAGTGGACTATGGCGTTGCCCTCGGGTTACCGAGTTCTAGTTTGCTCGCAGCGCTTTTGCTGACCCAGTTTGTGGCCTTTCCCTCCGCACTTTTTCTAGGTTGGCTCGGAAATCGTATTGGTGCCAAGCGCGGAATCTTGCTCTGTATTGCGGTCTACCTTGCGGCGACGATCTACGCTTATTTCCTCGACACGGTCGTCGAATTCTTTGCGCTCGCGGTGGTGGTTGGGCTTGTTCAAGGTGGCGTACAGAGTCTGTCGCGATCGTTCTTCGGTCGATTGGTGCCGCCCGGAAAGGGCGGTGAGTTTTTCGGTTTCTACAACATGATGGGTAAGTTCGCGAGTTTCCTTGGGCCGTTGCTGATCGGTACGGTCGCACTCGCGACGGGCGATTCTCGGCTCTCGATTACCTCTTTGGTCGTGTTGTTTATCGCCGGCGGCATTTTGCTCTGGCGGGTTCCAGAACAGCGCGGAGCAGCCCGATGAGCGAGCGTTGTCCCCGCTTGCCGGCTGAAGCGCCGCAGATCAGCAGTCGCTGGCGCCGTGCGTTCGGGCTTGCAGGTTTGACCCTGCTCGGCTGGCGAGTCGAGGGCAATTTACCGAATCTGCGCAAGTTTGTGGTGGTGGTCGCGCCGCACACCTCAAACTGGGACTTCATCGTCGGCATCCTGGTTTATTTCGCATTACGCGTTGATGCGGCCTGGTTGGCCAAGCACACGGCACTGGCCGGACCCTGGGGTCGCCTCGGTCGTTATCTCGGTGCAATTGCGGTTGATCGCAGTCGCGCCGGCGACGTCGTCGAGATCTGTGTCGAAGAGTTTCGTCGCCGCGAACGCATGATGCTTGCCATTGCCCCTGAAGGAACACGTCGCCGGGTCAATGAGTGGAAGCGGGGCTATCATCGGATCGCGGTGGCTGCAAAGGTGCCGATCGTTCCGGCTGCACTCGACTTTTCCCGCAAGGTCGTACGTTTTGGCGAGCCACTGACGCCTAGCGGTGATTACGACGTGGACTATGCCGAGTTGCGAGCGTTCTTCAGCGCCAAGATGGCGCGTTACCCCGATCAATTCTGATCGGTTTCGATCTCGGGTCCGAGCAAACTCTTGGGTGCTTGCCAGCTGGCCGGGTCCAAGCGGAATGAGTCGCGTAGCACGACGTACAATACAGGGTGTCGAGCTAGCAGATCCTGCGGACGCTCAAAGAAAAATTCGGCCGCGACAGCTAGAAACTCCGTCAGGTCTTCGGCAGCGTAAGGATCGAGCAGGGTCTCTTCGCCGCGATCGACTGCTGCGCGTAGTTCCACGAGGTGTTGCTCGAGTGCGGCATGCGCGCCGCGATCGCCGCCTGGGTGGGTGTGCTCGAGAAAATGCGTGAACTCGTGTATGACGACGTTGTAGCCGTCGTTGCGCTGTAGCGATTCTTCCACATCACGCCACGACAGCACGATGCGCTCGCTCTCGATGGCTTGTCCCGAGAGGCTGCGGTAGCCCTCAGTGACGACGCCCGTATCCTCGTCCTCGACAGTTTCGGCAACCACGAACTCGTCGGCATAGAGTGTGATGCCGCGTAACTCTGCAAAGGGATAGTCCTCTTGACCGAGCGTCACAAGGCAGGCCTGCGCGCCGATTAGAGTGCGCATTTCATCGGTCACGGCAAAATCATGTGCGCCGGTAAAAGGCACCGCTTGCAGGAAATGCTCAAGACGTTCAAGCAGGGTACGTTGCAGATCTTCGGGCAGCAGATGCCAGATCCGCCAACGCCGCTGCAGCGTTAGGCGACACGCCGCCTCCGACGGAGCGAAGCGCTCGTGACGGGCCGGGGCGCGCAGTTTTTGCAGGTAAAGCCAGAGCCCGGTGGCAACCAGTGCGATCGCAAGCAAGATGACCAATGCGCGCAGCATCGTGAGCAGCCCTAGGTTTGTAGCTGCCGCACGGATTGCAGCTGCTGCTCGATGCTCGCAAGAGTGCGTTCGAAATCAGCCACTCGTGCTTGTTCTTGTGCCACAACCTCGGGCGGAGCGTTGCGTACGAAGTTTTCGTTGGCGAGTTTGCCACGAGCTTTCTTGATTTCTTCGCGCGTCTTGCTCGCTCGTTTCTCGAGACGTGCGAGTTCCGCTTGTGGGTCGATCAAGCCTGCCATCGGCACCATGGCGCGCATGGCGCCGACCACCGCGAGAGCAGCCGGTGGCGTACTCTCATCGCGACCCAGAATGCGCAGCGACTCGAGACCTGCCAGTCGAGCGAGATAAGACTCGTAGACCTCCAGCCGTTGACGGTCGGTTTCATCGGCATCAGCCAGCAGTACCGGCAGCTTACGTGCCGGGCTGATATCCATTTCGCCACGGATCTGCCGAATGCCAAGAACAAAACTTTGGATCCAGCTCACGTCATCTTCGGCTGCTGCGTCGGCCGCGAGCGTCAGAGCATCTGGCCAAGCCGCTGTCATCAGGGTTTGGCCGCGGGTGTCATGGGTTCCTGCGAGCGGCGCGATACGTTGCCAAATCTCCTCGGTGATGAAGGGCATCAAGGGGTGCAAAGCACGTAGCAGCGTTTCGAGCGTCTGAGTCAGCGTCAGGCGTGCGGCGCGTTTGGCCGCTGCGCTCGATTGCTCCGATTGCAGGATGGGCTTGGTGAGCTCTAGATACCAATCGCAGAACTCGTACCAGGTGAACTCATAAAGCGCTGTGGCAGCA
>Ga0169931_10003033_pt1 | contig 26977 bp, 14 predicted proteins | sample Kivu_15m_20L_FD_129675 | JGI IMG/M metagenome (GOLD analysis project Ga0169931, IMG submission 129675) | Freshwater microbial communities from Lake Kivu, Western Province, Rwanda to study Microbial Dark Matter (Phase II) - Kivu_15m_20L... | ecosystem: Environmental > Aquatic > Freshwater > Lake...
GTATTTTAACTAAATTTCTTCTTGCTGACTTTAAATCTTGAGTGTGATTTCTTTCATTAGTGCTATTCCAGGTACTATTTTCATTTTTAACACGTTAATCACAAACTAAATGATGTCGAAAATAAGTGAAAAATAGTTGTCTGCGCGCCACGAGAGCCCACTACCTCCAGGTCTATCCCACTACTAATCATCGACGATCTTAGATATGCGTGACAAACCCACACTTTACATCTGTTGCTAGGTAATAGGCATTAATTTTCGATAACGATTGGCCTCATACTCAGCTCCATAGTAGTCACGCTTATCTAGTATAAGTATCAGTAAAATTTGGAAGTATGATTTGACTAGGTATTATTTCGAAGTAAAACAAGAGATGGCTGCGTTGAAAAGCATCAAAATTGCATCGATATTCTATGGAGTTTGCTGGTTTGCCTAATGATACTATTTGAGTTTTATCATTCCTTTGTAGTAGTTGACCTCTGAAGCCAGTTATGGATTTCTGATATTGTGAAAACAGTGATAGCTTTAATCCATGTTTCCTGTTTAGTACAGAATGAGAGCTTTATGGTAGTTGAGGTAAGCGAGATCCAAAGCCCATCTATGATCTTGAACATGTTATTTGTTCCAAAATTATATACAGTTTTGCAACCACTATAGACTTTGTTTGTGTTTTCCTCTTGCGAAGTAGAGCGAGGCTAGCTACAAAAGTGACTCTACTTTGTGCGGATTGTGTTGAATACATTGTTTGTAGCTCTGCATGGCCAATTACCAACTCTTAGTTTTTATGTATAGTCGAGCCAGCAACAGGTGCATGTCCACGATGTAGCAACTGTACTGGTTGGACGCGTAGGGCTACTTTAATAGTGGAAAAGTTTCTACTTTTTATATCCTCAGTAAAGAAGTCGAGTGTTAAATGTAAGACTACGCTTTGATACTTTACGCTTTTATACTCTCAAATCTCTTTTTTGATTTATCGAGTTCAATACTGGAATAATTATGATTATGACTGTACTTTTTGAACTTACTTGTGGTTGCTTACTGTTGTCCTAGACCATAAATATATGATTTTTTCTTCATTCTACCCTCATCTTGAACTGTTTGGTACGCTTTGTGAACGGAAACAGAAATCGACACATACTTGCTTATGAGTTTATGACAGCGGCTGAGTAGGTTAATGGCACAGAGAAAGTTGCTTGTATGTTGATAAGCTCGACCAAGTGAGATGTAGGCTAATAGAGCCAACACATGTGAAGACTAGCCGTGCAAACCTCCACTACTTGCCAGCTCTTTTCCAGGCAGATGCAAAAGAAAAAGGTTCTATTAAGTCCTTTCCATGACTTTGCTTAGATAAAGAATAGCTTAGTTATGATTGCCCTGCTAAGCCAAGATCAAACCTCGCATCATTACGTTTTTTGAATTCAGTTCACCGACCTATCTAGCAATCGTTTAGAAATAGCTCATAGACTAAGCCAGAATGATGCCTAGCTATGATTTAATTTATTTCAAAGCCGATGTACTTATTTGTTCCCCTTACTTGATTCTTGCATCTTTTTCTTCAAGGTAGCGATAGAATACTTTACAGCCCAGCAAAAAGACGTCCTCTAAAGTGCCCTATTCTCCCTAAACGATGACTTCATTCAATGCTACATCTCTAAACTACTTCTTTGCCGGTTGCTGCAAACGTTGAGTGCTTTCCCTGGCATCTAATTTGCTAGTACTAGTGCCTCTTCGATGATCCAAAAGTGATCTTACTTGCTAAGAACGCTTGTATTTTTGTTTTGTTATCAATTTCTCTCTCTATTTCTGCACTGAAAACTTTATCATTTGCATATTTTTGTTCAAATAATTCTACATAGTTGCCAGCTAAGGCTCGCTACCTACGTTCGAACGACGCTTTTGCTCGGAAAAACGTTTTTGTTACCACTTGGAAGTGCTCCTCGCCTTGCGTTAAGGCTTATGGGGTAGGTATAGCAGACAACTACTATCTTTCTCTGCATCTTGATTTATATACTGATGGGATGTTCGTGAATTGTTATTCTTTTGCGGGTGGGTTCCTTATCGAACTGGGGCTCAATAGTACGATAGTTTCGAGAGTTTTTCTGGTGAAAAGATATCTTTTTGGTGAGAGATTGACGGCCCAAACGGACGTTGTCCATTTAAAGTTAAAGTTATATAAGCAACAAACCATTACTATATCATTACTAAATTATTGCTGCTTTCCTCTCATTCAAAAATCATAATTAATTATTTGAATTAATGTATTTTTATAGTTTTTTAATTTTCAATTCATATATTATCTTCATAATTTTTTAAAAAAATCTAATCTTATCGTTTTTTTCAGTCTCAATGTATTTTACTCATCCAAAATTGTTCAATTCGATTAATTCTGATACGAGTCTTGAATCATCTTTTATGAATTTTATTTTCCTGACATTTTTTTTCGATACTCATGATAATTTTTCAAGAATATTTAAAAACTTAATTTTTAGACGAAAAAAAAATCATTTTTTATATATTCCTCGATCGTTAAATTATGCTGCGCAAATTTTTATGTTTTAATTATTCTTTTTTTGTTTTTTATTTGCTAAAAATGTAAAAATCGATTGTTAATCAGTATATATTAATTATATTAATAGCTTTACCGTAAATGTGGATTCCAACTGATCAGTTTCCTGACATAGAGAGCGCGTATAGCCCGAGCTAAAATGGTTTTTTTATCAGATAAGATTCGCCTTCAGGTGACTTCCCTTGGTTTCTTGAACGGTACGAAGCCCGATAAAGAAAAAGAAGGAATCTCGGACTCTTCTAATAGCTCTTCTAGAAACCTGAAGAGGCCACTAAACCAGATAAAAAGAGTCACTTACACCCTAAAGAAAATTAACTCAAATCTTTCATTATACCTCACCCATCTTATTTTTAATTTTCTGCCTCTTCGGAAGCGAAACATCGGCTGGCCTAGTAGGGAACGAAGAGAGATACGATGGAACTCAACATAAATTTTAAAACATTGATCGTGAGCTTCTTTAGAGAATATCAAATATTGAAAGAATTCAATCAAACGGAATTGAATCAAATCTAATAGTTCACTAAACGACCGCCTTCTTTTGCCTCTCTCAAAGCATTTTTCAAAAAGAACTCTTAAAACTAAAAAATTATAAAGACTTGTTTGTAGTTTTTCAGTAGTGCAAACTGTTTGAAGAAGATCATGAGCGGCCGTTGCAAGAAGAAATCCAAGTTGACTATGATCAAATACATCGAAAATATTCGTCTGAATCTCATAAAAGAATAAATTCATCTTTGGAAACTAAACAAGAAAGGCAATGTTTCGAGTATCGTAGAATGAACTATGATGACTAATATATAAAATAATATCTATTTTTGATAAATAATCAATTTTAGCTCTTAGCTTTTCAAAGTATTGATAAGATAGAGCATCTTTTATAAAAAGATGTAGATTCTCTGACTTTTTTATTTTTGATAAACATAAAAATAATATAAAAGGCTTGATGCTTGAGGACTACTTCAATCGCTAGATCAAGACACTTCTCAATAAAAACAATGGATTTATGATTAACAAAATAAGTAGATCGCGATCGTCGCAAATAATAACTCCCTACGTTTCGTCCCACTGGATAACTCGACCGAGATGGGACAGCATTTTTAATGTAAAGTCCAAGAATTAGCATCAATTAAGGCAAAAAACTCAAGACTAAGCAGTAATACGTGCATATAAATCATCAATTCTGCACATGATCATCAAAGACGAAGAGCATCTTAATCAAAATAAAATCAAAAATAAGGCCGGGAGAGAGTAGAAGACAGAGAAAACTCGGCGCACTTTGACGAATTCAGTAAGAGTGCACTCGAGTCACGCCCACCGGCCCAAAATATTCATCGAGGAGTACTAACCAGTGTTCGTATAAAATTAGTCAACTGTTCTTTCTGGTAAATATCTATAGACCAAAATGTGGCATCAAGGCATCAAGAATAACAACAAAAAAACTATAAAAATCCAAGCAAATTGACCTCTTAAAATGCAAAAGAAACAAATAGATTTTTATCAAATAGTTTTTACTTATTTTTAAGAAAATATTAAACTTTCATTACTTAGTAAAGCTCGTAGGGTTTTCTTTAATAATTTTTTATAAAAAAACACATATTTTATTGTCATTTTTTTCTGCCGAATCTAAGCGAATAAAGCAAGCCTACCAATAATGTGTTATGATGTCTATCAATGATCATGATGTATATGTTGACCGAGTTCATTAAAGTAAAGCTTTAGAAACATTTTGAAATAAAATAAGCTTAGAAAGATATTGCATATGACCTGATATTTTTGTGTGTTTAGGAAAGGTTTTCTCATTCTTTTTAAAAAAATTAAGATGCGAAAACTTTATGAATCAAATGAAAAACTAAATAAAATCACAGACAAAGTTTTGAATAAGTTTTTTTAGTACTTTTTGACGCCTATCAAATAGAGAATATGTCAGGAAAAGTTTTTGTTGTCGATATAATTATGGTATTATATGCCTGGTTTAACTTATAGAGAGTAATCGGCTTTGAATTTTTGCAAATATAAAAGAATTTAGTCTATAAAATTCAATAAGGCTATCCATTTTATAATAATTTCTGGCAGAATGGCATTTTTACAATCATTTTATGAATGCTACTCGTAATCCCCAATACAATCTTCGTCAAATTAAGCATTAAACATGAAAAAAAGCATGCAGGGAGCAGTTTATGGGATTTGCTGTGAAAGTGTATGCTTGTGGCATCAACAATATAAAAATAATGCTTTACGATTATTCTTATTTCTTTATGTGTTTGATATAATATTTAAACATCAAAAGCTCTGATGTCATAGAACATGCAACAGGCCCAGAATTATTACAACATGGCCCTCAATGGCTATATTAGACCCTTAAATTCCACATTATGCACTTTTTCAGAACCGGTAATGTATTTACCTATTGCTCATTTTATTATGCACCCATGGAATCAGATAGAGTTTCATAATCCTGCTTAACCTAATAGAGTACTAATAGTCCCAGATCAACCCAACCAACCACCTCCCGAGGTCAATCCTTAGCCCGTGCAGACCAAGAGCAAGAGGAGGCATGCCAGAAATCTCTACAAGGAGATCGTTAGCGCGCGCAAGAATAGCGAGTCCAACATAGTTAATCATTTTTTCTCCTACTATAGTCATCCAGACCAGGCCACCCCCATCCTCCATCGCTGCGCTGCCTCGTTGAAAAAAAATCCACAATAAATGAGCGCCATAATTCCCTTATTTTTCAACACGCTTCGCTATATGAATCTGAAGAGAGGAAGAAAGTACATAAACACCAACATTCTTCTCAATTTTTTCAATCCTCAGCTGCTCTAGGACCACCTCGACGAAATGAAGGACAAGATTAAGCTTTCTGGGGTCATTACGATGGCATAACTCTGCGAGCTTTTCAGGAGATGCCTGCGCTACTTCCTTAATAGTACCAGTCTTAATGCTATTCTGACCTCTAAAAGACTTTCAATCGCTTCCAAGTACGAGCACCTAAAGAAAAGGAGAAGAGTTCGTCGCAAACTCTCAATCGAATGATCATCCCATGATTATATACATATGCATCTTGAACGAGTACTGGGCCCACTGGCTGGCTAATCAGCCACCCTGATTAGAAGCTACCTTTCAATCTGAATATTTTTATTAAGATTTATATTTTTTGATAAATGTTCGTTTTTTTCCATGCATTCCATGTTGACGATTCCGTCGGCTGGAAGGGGTAGCCTTACAGTTAGGACATAAAAAATGAACAAAAAAGTTACAGAATATCCTTAAAATGATTACATTATTTTAGAGCCAATAAAAAAAGATCCAGCATCTTGCTATATGCATATCCAAAAACAAATTTAATTCTATCAATTACGGACCCCCATATCTTCACGATACATTTTTTGCTGATTTTTTGTGGTCCTTAAGTGCTAGAACTGAAAACATATTTCTACTCGAGTTTCTAGATGGCAATAGATAGATCATTCTTTATGGAAGATAGAAACCGATATGATTCATATGAATCGAATTCCTAAATAATTCAATTTGAAGCGATATGATATCTGAATAATTGAATAAGGATGGTTTCAACGGTTTCAACATTATCAATCTGTTTCTCTCTCTAACTTCTAGCATAATGACTAGAGCCTACTCGATCGAGATAGAAAAATACTTTTAAAATTTTTAACTATTTAATGAATATTTTGATATATCATGGCTGTTTACAATCACTGCTGCCAGCGATTCAAATTAATAAATATTAATCAAAAAATAGGGAGCTTTTATATATTTTCATGTTTAGATTTAAATACTTAAATAAAAATGCTTAACTCTTCTTAATCATTATCCTCAGCATTCTGACTTCAGTTTTTAGCTTTACTAATCGTCTCTCTTTAGTTTATTTTGAGATTTTTCTCTTTCTAGAGCCACATAATGTTCTCTGTAAAATCTGGCAAAAGACGAAGAAAGTAAAGCAAAAAGAAGCCAATAAAATTGAAGATTGATTTTGAGAGATTGTTACAATCCGAAAACTTTGAAAACCGGCGTGAAAAGTACGATAGCTGTCAATGTTTTGATATGATGATAGGCCATCCACAATTTTTTGTTTTTCCCCATCTACTTCGGCTTAAGCAAAAAAGTGTTTATTATTCCTATTTTAGCTTTTATTTACCTGATGCGATCACGATAATGCCGGCCAACATGTAAAGAATAGAGTTCTGAGAGATACTGTAAGAAGCATCGAGCTTACAAGAAATGATGGCCTGACTGACGATCAGCACTGAGCCTACGTGAAGCACGCGAAAGAGATATTTCATCAAAAAATTTGGTGTAAGCATCGTGATTATCTCGAAATTATCAAAATGCGAAGTTACAACTTTAAAGAAAAATTATCAAATTAATTTTTATTAAGATGAATTTTCATGCAAAAAATAACTAAAAATGATTTTGATTTTGATAGCTTTTTGTTGGTAAAAATGTATAAATTTTGTGGTTAGTGTCGGGTTTTGTGAGAATCCATTTTATATATTGTAGACCTGGCTTTAATTTGATCAAAAGAAAAATGGCAAAGCAAATCAAGGTTCCAAGAGTCATTAGAAGAACGAATACCATTACCGAATGCCTAATAGAATCTAAAAAGTTTGCCCTGCCTAAGCGCACTATGTATACTCGAAGTTTAGCCAAAAGAAATATTCAATGTAGGATGAAAAGGGTTCTTTTAGTTCGTCAAAAAAAAAATTAAGGAAAAACTTTTACTGTTTCATTTGATAGAACTAAACAATGATCATTTAATCTTTAATTATGAAAAATCATATATAAAAAATTATTCATAAAAAAAATCTATTTCTGTTAGGTTAATTAAGATTCTTGAAGCTCAAATCAAGAAGTCAGACACTATATTGTCTAAAGCCCTTTTCGACAAAAACTTTTCTTTCGAAGCCTTCGCTAAAGAAAAGAAAACTCTTTTGCGTTTATAGCAAATCTTTTCGAGCTCTTTGACTTCTTTTTCAGTTATTTCTGTCATCAGATCGATGTTTTCAAAGTAGATCTTATAATCCATCAAAAATGGCAGTTCTCGGAGTATGATGTAAACTGCACCCATTTCCAAAGGCTTTACTCCCTAAATTACAACTTTGGTAAGACCTCGATTGGCTTACAATATTTAAAGAATACTGTTGTTTAAGGTATCTAGGATCTAACTCTGATCCTTATAGTATTTTGAAAGATACCCATAGAGCCTTTTGACTTAGCTTTCAGTCCTTATTTTTAGTGTAAAACTGCTCAGATGACCTTTACTCATGCCTCTCAGAATCTATATCAGGTCTCTATTGGAATACACATCAACTTTGTTAGACAGCTCCAGATGAAATTTTTTCAGACCATAGCAAGCCCCTGTGACCTGTTTGAGTAGCTTCAGATCTTATTATCTGACTTTTTTAAGTGTGAGTTCTTTCAAGTTTTAGTTTATACTCTAAAGCCTTAGATGCTGAAACTCTGGCTCAATATTAAACACAAACTCGAGTTGCTATAGTTCCTGGAAGCTTATGGGTGTTTTTAGTTGCAAAAAACTACCATTTTATATTGCAAGTTTTTTGCAGTTTTTAAAGTGATGGATAAAGGATTCGTAGTATTTATTTTTGGACAAAAGGTCAGGTTCAAGGGCGATTCTAACAGGATGATGTTGAAGATTTTAGGTCAAAAATTCTTGATTGTTACGAAAATTATGGTCAATTTAGTTAATTTAAAGAATTTTGTTCGATGAAATAAAAAGTTATTTTTTAGGTTACTATTGGGTAGTCTTTAGCTTATCTTTTAGTATCTTTTGCGGGTCTTTCGGCCACTTGAGATTGTTCAGACTGTTTTGCATTTAATTTTTGAAGTTTTATTACTTTAGACTGCACTACTATGCTGATATAAACTTGAACCCTTCGAGAACAGAAGAGAGTTTGTCGCCAGTTTTGTAGTTGCTCAAAAACTCTTACATTTTGGGAATGTACTCTTTGATTCTTCCAACTTTTTATTCCTACTATAAACTCTATATCTGTTTCAGAGAGATGTCTGAGATACGGCCTAGTTCTCTGAGATAATCTTATATTTTGTGTATTTCTTCTTGAATATCTTGATGGAATGCCTGGAACCGTTCTTTGAGTTTGTAAAAATTGTGAAAGATGTCTTTGGAGATTAGGGGCAGAATGTAGGTATTGTTGTGTAGATAGTGGGGTTGCTAGATAGATTGTGTCTCACACTATGCGCATATCAACTGTTTTTTAGGGCAGTTTGCCTATAAACAGTAATGGTTTCTTTTGCGCACCAAACATATTGGACATGGCTACAGGGCAGCCTAAATTAACGGAAGAAGTTGTTTGAATTTTAGAGAACAAAGCACGTTGCTTTCGAAGTTGTTCTGAGTGCGGATTTGACGAGGCGAAAAAGTGTTGTTCGAAAATATCATTATGCCTATATCACCCTCCTATAATTAATTACATTATGACTACTTAAAACCGAAAACAGTAAAAATCTTCAAAATATTAATGCTAAAATGTAGTCATAATCATTTTTTTTTGTGAAAGAAACTTTAGTTATTTTTTCGTTTCATCTTGCGACTCACTTATTGATGACAAAGGTCTAATCTTTACAGGAAAAGTTCAGCTTCTTTTTTCTCTGTGGGAAACTATTTCATTTGAAATCCCAGTTTTTCCTCTATCTTTTTAAAATTGTCAACATCATATTGGGTCACCATCGTAACTGACTGTCCTTTTTGACCGATACGGGCTGTTCTGCCTACTCTGTGAATGTAGCTCTTGGGATCACAAAGATCATAGTTGATTACAAGCTCTATTAAGCTAATATCTATGCCTCTTGCAGCCACGTCCGTGCATATAAGCATTCCTACTTAATTTTTCTTAAAAGCTTAAAGCGACCTGATTCTTTGAGTCTGACTCATTTCTCCGTGTAAGCATTCGACTTGAAAACTTAGTTAATTCAAAAGAAGTGTAATACGCTATGCACCGAGTCGAGTCTGAGCAAAAACTATCGTTTTTTTGCCTTTATTTTTAGATAGAAGCAACATCAGATAACAATCTTTCATTTGAGACGGTAAAAATATATAAAATTGTTCAAGATTAGACACAGTTTGATACTTTTGATTAACCTATACCTTCACCGGATTACGCAGTGAAACTCTCTGCAGTTTTTAAACTTTCGAAGTAAGAGTAGCTGAAAAAAGATATGCTCGTCTTTAAACTGGAATCATTTTGATTATCTGATCAAATTGTAGCTAAAAATCTTTATTCAAAAGTTTGTCTGCTTCATCGAGAATCAAATATTTAAGGTTATTTAGATGAAATCCTTTAGTGTTTGTCAGATGGTCTAGGATTCGACCAGGTGTTGCGACTATTACGTTAGGTTTTTTAGCTATCTAGAGCACTTGTAGCATGGCGTCGATGCCTCCATAAATGGCAAGCGATTTTACTTATTTAAGACCCGCGTTGTTAAATTTTTAGAAGTATTCGTTGATTTGAAGGCAAAGTTAGCGAGTCGGAGCTATTATGAGTGCAAGTCCGTAAGGAATTTTAGTGTCAGGGTAATTGTTGAGAATGTGATTGAGGATCGGAAGCACGAAAGAGAGGGTTTTTCCGCTGCCAGTTTCAGACAAACATAACAGATCAGCTTATTAAAGTGAATGAATCAAAGTTAGGGCTTGAATTTTGGTGGGATTTGTATAGCCGAGCCTAGTGAGGCAAGCCAGGATGTCAGGATGTAACTTAAACTCTTCGAAAGATTAGTACTGTTTCTAGTGTTATTCAGCAGGTTCCTAATGTTTTTTTGTAGTTTTCTAGGGTGCTTTTACGGGTTATTATTAGTCAAAAAGAGCTTTTTTCTTGAAGTTGATCTCCATCTTATTATTATATTGATCTATGCTTATAATAGATAAGCGTCTAGGTACATGTCAGCTTAAGAGTAGTCAGAAGGCAGCATCAGACTTTAATAGTAACGTGAAAACCTAGATTAACCGTCAGTGGCAGGCTAGAATGCATCCCAAGCAACCGGTAGAAGACGAGTTCATCGCAAACAATAAATTTCTAACTTCATCATGAAGACTTACAAAATTTTGTAAGACCGACGCAATAGTCACATTATTGACTGGATGTAGGGTGGTAATTGCTTCATTGTACGCAACAAAGAACTCTTTTAAAACTAAATTTTGCCAAAATATTTCAAACATAAAAAGTTTTCGTCTTTCGTGAGACAACTCAATATGTACGATTTCCACAAAATTCGCAAAGAAAAAGAGATACCTATATTTAAGCATAAGTAAGAGATGATAGAGGCAGGTACTTTCAGAAAGATGGCTTTGATTTGCTACACAATATCAAGAGAAAATCTGCTTAGGAGGGCAGGGATGAAGATAATCGAAGAGATGGCATAGGTTCGCTGCCTTAACTTTCTATGAATGATGAGGGACTTAGGTACGGTCAGTCTGTGCACAAGCAGGGCAGTTCTGTGTCAGAAGAAATATAGTTTCTTCGAAGTGAAAATATTTAATTAAGAAACAGTATTGCTTAGATCGATCGAGAATTGACTCAGGCTGAGTACTTTTGCATGTATCTAGGCTGGGTCGCAACCGTCGTTAGTAAAAAGTAATGAAGGTGGTGAGCTGTCTGCTTTATCTATAGAACGACGAGTCCTTGCAGGAGGCAAGTCTTAAGTGGGGCCTCAGATAGCTACAGGAGCACGTGCTCAGCGACTAATAGCCTTTGTCTTTCGTGCAATACGCCAGTAAAATAGCAGCTATTTACAACTAAATTTAAAAAAATCTTCAAGTATAATGATAGTTTAGATTGCTTTTAATATTTAGTTCAGTATATGTTATTTCAGTTTAAAAGGATTGAATCATTTGCTGAGGTATTTTTTAGCCTTGTGGATCACTAGTTTCAGCTCTTCGTATTCATTAGAATAGGTTTTCTCGATGTATGTTACGATAGCTGAAGTCATTGCTTTCTTAGAATTATTGCCCAGCCTTATGAAATCAGTGCTGTACTTCTCCATCATATTGAGATCAGTAAGCATTTTTTCGTCGTACTACCAGTAGCCTCCCACCTTCATTTCCTTTACGATTCCATGACTGCCAATCAAGTACTAAGGCACCTCTGCTTAAATTAAATTGTTGCCCTAATCTAGACTATAATCTTTGATTATTTTGTTATGCAAAAGCTTGATGCCTTTATTTAATAGAATAAGTGAGCCCGCTTTTATTTGAGGATATTTGTTGTGGACTTATGCGTAAAGATTGACTATAGGGAAGTTCGGAGGAGGACCCGATATGTGTATGTCTTTTTGATTAGGAATCTTTATGATAAGGCCCCATCCTCCACCTCTCAGTCTGAGAATTAAATGAAGCGTGGATTAACGCTGTATGTTGTAGTCGCTCAATCTCCTTTCATCTTCAAGTTGCTTTCCTGCGAAAATAAGCCGCTGTTGATCTGGAGGAATGCCCTATTTATCTTGAATAAGTTCCTTGATATCTTCAATATAGTTGTTTAGCGAGGTTGTTATCTATACAGTTTTGCCAGTTAGAGTTTTAACGTATAGAATCGACGAACCAGCAGCCCCTCCCCTTACACTGCCTGCAGGTCTAGGAGGAGCACCCATTCTCACAAAATTTCCACCTCCCATGTGACCTCCACGACCACCTCCCATATTATGTAGACTGATTACTAAGTGCAGCGTCGACTTGAGCTAGATTTTATAGTCCATTAGAGTTTTTTCGTCATCGAGCTGTCTTCCTGCAAAAATCAGCCGCTGTTGCTCTGGAGGAATTCCTTAACTCGACTGGATTATGTACTTTATTTCCTACACTGTCGTATTGAGTGCAGTCTCTACATTTATAGTTTTTCCAGTCAAAGTTTTTACAAAAATAAGACCAGTAGGACCGCTAAGGCTCGAAAGACCTTCCAAGGTATTTTTCATTTTCAGAAGATAGCCCTAATCGACTATGGCCGAAGCATTTTCCTTTATTCTGCAAATGTAGCCAGTGACCCGACTCATTACTTGATACGCTATGCTTTTCTGAACGGCCAGATTCTTGCTCTAGGGCGTGCTGTCTTTGAGAATCTCCTCAAGCTATAGCTTGACTGAGTACTTGTTCAGGTCAGAAAGGAGAACATCAGGCTCGAGCTTGAGTAGGATTTACTGCTTTTTCTCTATCTACTAGTCATAGTAGGTCACACTCACATTTTGCTTGATGATTTCCTAAGTCGGCAAAGGATTATTCAGTCTCAGGAAAATCTACGTTTCTCTGCCTTTTTTGATGACCTTAGGCACCAAAGGATAGGCAGTTTCGAACAAAGATTTATCGTAATGAATCTAGAAATCTTTGATTTAGAAAGAAGTGATGCTTTACAACAAAAAAATTATTTGTTTTTTCATTTGTTTGTTGTCCATAATGAAAAGATGCTCGCCCCCACCCTCAGACGCACCTCTTCGAATCATGTCCATACTGACGCCATCTCCGATACCGATAGCATGAGTAGTTGCCACGTTGCCTTCTCTGATCTTACCGATGAGCTGAATGACCTCTTATGCATTTGATACTTGGCCATCTGTCAGCAAAATTATGTGTCTCTTGTAACCAGCGATCATTTCTTTTTCAGAAGAAGCAATTTCCATCAAGGGCGCAGCAATTTAAGTGCCACCGAAATCAGCATCGAATTCTTCGATGTTTCCAATAGTTTATTACATGAATTAGTCATCGTAGGGCACACTTGTCGTGTACATTCTTTAAAAATTGCTGCCAAAACTAATAATATTGAAGAGAGAGTCTTCGGGCAGAGATTTCAAAAACAAAATTAGAGCTTGTTTGGCTTGATCGATCCTTTGACCCTACATAGAGCCAGACCTGTCGAGTAAGAAAATGTATTATCCTTTGTACTGATCGAAGTTGGATTTAGCAGGTTTTGGAGGGAAAAAAGTAAGGTTCAGGCACTGATTGCCCAAAGTGCATATCGGAAGACCAAAATCTTAATGCTAGAAAGTGAACTATAAATCTTTTTCGGGCAGTTTAGCTTAGTCGAGGGCATAGCTTCTGAAGTTGTTTGTAAAAATTGTTTCAGTGAGCTTGTGACTGCCCGATTTGGCTCCAACAATTTTCTTGGAATTGAACAGATTGATTTTGAAGTCCCACTAACTTTGAGTCAAAACGTAACCTGAAGATTCTGAGGGATTTGTAAGCAAAAATTTCTTCAAAAGGGTGGTAAGCAAGTCCATCTGTGTCTGATAACGAGGCCCTATGTGAGAGGGAATTCTTAGGGTCCAGGAGTTTTCGATTTCGCTGGTGAGTCTTCCGACCATATCGAACTATATTCTGACACTCTCCTAAGGCATTAGATTGCCCAGTCTGACCTTGAGGACCGAGTTTTAATTTTTGGAAGGGGTGGCCATCATCACAGTTTCCCCTTTTTCTTTGGCTTCTTTGTATTCGGCCTTAACTTTCTACCTTTCCTTCACGATGCCCTAGACAGTCACATCTCTGTAGGTAGCAGTCACCCTAGAGACGCAGAAATTAGGGTCAGTGGGTATCGAATAGTGAATCTAAAGGGGTTTATTCAAAGGATTCTGATAGGTCTGGATGGATTTGATCTCAGCGAAATGATTTTTGATGTTGACAAAGTAATAGTTCTTGAGGATAGGCAGAGGCAGAATTTAGTTGTTCTGAGTGAAGCTGTAGCAGCAAAAGGCAGTTGGAAAGTCAGCCACCGGCTATATCTCCATCTATGTAAAAAGATTTATCTTGTAGAGATAATTCTTTGATATAAAGGATTTCTGATTAATTTTTTGATAAACTCAAAGCGGTTTATTTCTGAAAAAATATAATATTTTTGCTCATTTTGCTTTGTTTTAAGATAATATTGCTATTTTATTTTTGATGAGTTTTCTCAAAAAACAAACCCACAAAAGTGCTATCAATCTGGTGCTTGACGAAAGCTACAACCAGCGTAAATGGCTAAAAAAGCACGGAAAAGCTGATCGAATGATTTTTTCTGACGAAATGAAATAAAAACTTAAAGGTTACTTTAATTCTTTAAACCACAATGGAAGTAATGCGATCACTCCTGAATAACTCTAAGACCCTTTGCTGATGTTCGGACTCTGCCAAAACAAATAACAGGTCCGTGAGTTGTTCAACATAATAGATTTCAATGGAACAGGCTAGCTTGATTACAAATAATTTTTAGAGGTGTTTCGAAGAGTGCAGTTCAATCACCGAAACAGCCATCGCAGATTACGCGATGATCCCAAAAAACCACTAAAATATTAATAGTTCGCAAACACTTTGCTAGGAATGGAGGGAAAACTTGACAATCAAATTTCTTTTAGACTTGGCATGTCTATCTACAGACGCAAAAACATCATGAATGCCGTTTTGGGCAAAAATAAGGCATAGAAGCAAAAAGGAATGAATATTTTGTAGAAATTTAAAGAACAAATGAAAGACAGTCCTGTATATTTGACTCATAGATAAAGAAAACTGGAGTCTCTTCCGAGGTTAAGGGTCAATCTCTCGACTTCTAGAGTAAAAACTTAATGATTTTTTCGATTTAGCAATATTTTTATTGCATTTTTAAGCTTACCTACATTATTATGTTGTCTTGATTGTCTGATTATATATCTAGTCAGAATATGTACACGCATGCCCTCATGCCAGTGAGCAAGCTCATTTTTCTTGTGGGAATATACGCTTAGACCGCAAAAGTTAAAAAAGTGTTATAAGCTAACGATCAAAGGTATTTCTGCTCTTACTTAGCAACAAAATTACTTATCGATGCGTTGAGAATATTCCCGAGAATACCTTAACAAAAATAAAACCCAAGGTGTCTTCTAAAGGAATTCTTAGGGCAGATTGGCTTAACAAAATAATGTAGCGAGTACTTTATTTGACATACAGTATCCTTAGATGGTGATTTTTGTATTCAACTGCAGCGAATAAACAGGTAACTTTTCCTTTACATAGACCTCTAGAAGCTTTAGAGCAAACTTCGCTAAATACTAAAAAAAGTAAACTTGTTAGTAGCCGACGTACTGAAGCCAAACAACAAATAGTAAGTACAGCTAAGAGTGATAATAATGATAAGTCGAGGCCAAGCTAACAACCAACTAGTGATGTAAAAGATAAGTTACTTCATGAAGCAATACGAAAAGGACACTTATGTGATGGCTGAATAGCTCATGGGCAAAGAAATATCAAAGTAAAGATTGGAATATGTAGGTATCGAAGCGCATGGATGCAGGCTTTGGAAAAAAACTATTAAAGAAAACTTAAAAAACTAGTTAAACAATATGAAGAAGAAATGGCTCCACGCAGACGCATTAATCTTGCTTTTAAAATTGCAGTTTTAAGCTAAATTTTGGGAAAATAGTAAAAACAAAACTATAGAAACCTTTACAGTGCAATTTAGTTTCACTACTACTAGCTCTGCAAGAATCAAGACACTTCCATGTTAAAGTTCCTTTAGCTGCGATAGCTGCGTATTCTGGCCAATACAACTATCCTGAGAGACATTAAATTTCGAGTAACGAATCAGACACAGAAAATTCCTTAGTTTATCATGCGACACCTTAATGTTTTCAAATTACACAATATCGACCCAAGAGCCATGCACTTCTTCTACTATTTTGATTAGCTCATGTGGCGAGCACAATTTTTCGAATCACTACTATAAGTATAAAATATTTTAAGTAGATTTTTGAAACTAACGATCTGTTTGAGTACTTGCCTCACGTAAATCTCGCTGAGTACATGAATGCTTTACTGACCTATTTACACAGACTTGCCACTATATAGCCTCAACTCAAGGACTAACTTACAGGCAGAAAAGTCGTTATGGGGCCCTAGATCTACCTTGGCCGCTATAATTTGCCTTAGGATGCTAGTGATATAGATCTATTGACAACAGGAGTGAACAATCTGATATAGTCCAAGAAAGATTTTATAATCAAAGGAATTCAAACTATCTCAAGGTACCGTCATAGTGACATTTTCAAGGAAAACTAAAACAATTTTCTCAACATATACCTCATCAGATTCCACCTCGCTGCAGGTATTTCTTCAATAAGTAAGGAACCTTTTAGAAGATCGTAACAGTTTACAATGAAATCATGGCAGTATAGGTCAGTCGATCTAATTTCTTTTTAATCAATCGTATTTTAATTTTTATGTAGAGCTTTTGAACGAAATGCACGAATAGGCAAAAAATATAGACCGGTTCAGTCGTATTTTGATATATGGAGTGGCTTCTTTAATATGCGACTACTTCCACAACAAAAATTAGCTCAGAAAATACCTAAAAACATACTTTTAAATCACTAAAGATGCTGTAAATGTAAGCGAAAATATTCTTGATATGGCCTTAGAAACACCTGCACCTTAGCTAAAAGATAAAAATAGCAATAAGAGTGGTAGAGAAGATACCCATGTGTTCAGGCTGAAGCGAAGCTCACATATAATGAGTGCTACTGTGACAATAAACGATCAACTTTTGCTTACTGAAACACCCTATAAGATAAAACTGAGCTTATCGTTTCACTAGTTAATCAGACAAGCTATTTTAGATGGAGGTTGTAAATTACAACTGCATTTCAATCAAAAAGACATGATCGTATAGGTATTTAAGTAAAAAATATAGGTGCCTTTACAACTCTAGGCAAGTGGAAACTTATTTTAGACCGAGATAAGAGTGTAGCCTTTAGCTTTTATATTAAAAGATGCAGTCTTATAGATCACCTAGATCCAGTTAGCAATGGCTAGTAGAAATGCCATATGGCTTATATAACGCAATCAAATTGTCTTCGGTATTACATTTTTCATACAGAAAGATTCGATTCGTCTCTTTTTTACTGCAAAATGCTTTAGCCCTAAGTGCGAATATAGGGTCTTTAGAAAGTTTACTATCTCAACGAAACTGCGTATTTCAAGATCGCAGTGGGCGGAGTCTAGGACTGTAAAGTCTTATCTAAATTTTCAGTAGTAGACTAAGGCGACGGCAAAACATAAGTATTTATGAACATAAAGTAAAAAAAAGATCTTGCAAACGCTAAAATATTTCATTAGCTTCAAGTCGGATAGGGAAGCTCTACGGCTAGTAATGTTTGTTGGATTCGATGTAGTAGCATTGGCAGTAAGAAAATCAGACTTCATTTTGTGCATAATGTTTAAAAAGCAGTGACGGTCAGCTGGAGAGATAAACCTTTGAATATCAGAGCTTAGTATAAGACCATGCGAGAAATAATATTCGGAGTCAGCAGTCTTTTTACTATTTCAAAAACTTTTAAGGAGGCTCTAACAGGTAGTTGTCTTTTTAAGTAGGTACACGCTTCGATAAGTCGATTCCTATAAATAAAAGAATTTTGCTTTGTTTTTAAATAAAAGCTGACTAAAATATCGATATTCGATAGCTTGGGCACCACAACAACCCCAGAAAAATCAAGTATTACAAAAATATAAGACTATAGTAGACCCAGCTACAAAAATCTTAGGCTCTCAAGCTCAACATGGTGTTCGAGTTGCAACCTGACTGTGGAGACGAAGTCTAGCTGTTTTTGACTACGCTTTTCATCAAATGGCGCAGACACGGCAAATAGTTTCCTTTCGACAATATACACCTTGATTAGTAGACTAAGATCAGCGGAGGATTCAATCAAGTAGTGATAGCTCCACAACAACCAAGAAGTCTAGTGCCCAAACAAAAAGGTTTTCTAAGAGTTTATGTAAAAAATCTTACTACAGCGAATCTACAGTTCTACGCTACGATGGATTCGACTTAGTAACTCCTGAGAATCGGAGACCGAGGCAAGTACATGATGCTCATGGGAGACGGTAGTGTTAATTTTGATTTTTAAGTGCTTTGCATGCACTCAGGTATATACCAGTTTCCGCCAGTTAGAGTATGGGTAGATGGAGATTAGATCGACGTGCCAGTGATCAATGTTCTAGTAAACTGTGAATGATCTTATTGTCATTATTCTAGTAGTCATTTGATGATTTGTATATAAAAATATGAGTTTTATAAAAAAATATTCTTTTAAATAATAATTTGTTTTGTTAAAAATGTCAAATAATATGCAAAAAATTTCAAAAACTAGTGATAAATATAATTTTATTAACTATAATGCAGGAAACTCAATAAGCACTCCTGCCAGTCATTCCACAGTAGTATAGGCAAAGTGCCAACTTGCTCTCACCTTTTACATGGACCAACATCACTCTCCCCGTCGCAACGAGCCAAATACGTTCAAAAATAGGTGTAAAACCTGTAACTGCGATCAAATCTTTAAAGAAAAATGCTCAGGAGCCTATCAGTACATCCAAGGATACGTCACCTAAGAACGAAAAATAGAAGCAAAAACTCAAGTAGAAGCTACTTCCCAAGAAACTAAAAGAGTAGCGATGGGATATGCTAATCGCTCACAAATCTATCTTTTCTTAGTAGGTGACAGATAAACCTAATAAAATGACAGCTTTTAGAGGACGAGTACGCAGCCGAATATAGGCTTTAAACAAAACCATTTAGATCGATCAAAGAGTAAGCGAGCAACAAAAAAGTAAAAGCATTCACTAGAGCTACGGAGAACCAGCTAATAAAATCAAATTTTTAGACCAAAAATCAAACATGTAACGATACTTGAAAAGCAACATGGCGAAGGTCGGCTGGAGTGGAGACAAACAGGTGCCATACAACTAAGCGAAACTTCTTTGGTCAAATGCTGATAAAAATTATTAATTGCTCGGATTGAAACCAGGTCAGTTTTACAACCATCTTAAAGGCAGTCATCACTTGACTAGCAAGGATAAACTGCACTAAATAATGAGCATTTATGGCCCTTAATTCTATCCCAAAAGCTATCTAGTGCCCTCGTAGTACGATATATTTTTAGTATAAAACAAAAATATAATTCTGAGAGTGATGCTCAGATAGATCGCAAATCAAATCACAAGTTTCATGAAAAACGGTCTTATTTTGTAACAAATAACATTGAATCAGATTCTTTCTTAGGCATACATGTAGAAAGAAAACGCTCATGGCAAGATAATCCTCAGAATGTGCATGTATCTTTAGCAAATAAGAAAAAATTAAGGCTGGAGGCATTTCTAAGATTTTTAAGGCTATAAAGATATACATCTTAGTCCGAATTAATAGTTTTATAAATAAATTTTAGTGCACGCACACACATACTACAGCGGATATTGCCTTCCGATTGATTTTTAAAGAGTAGATTATCGCTTGCTAGTACTTGTCATGCAGTATCATAAACTTTTTTAAAGCAAATAAAGGGGTTATCTTCATTAAAAACATTTATGGATAGTTAAGCCAATAGCCAGTTCAAAAGGGGCTGGAATAACAATACATCGTTGTTAGTAATTTTGTAGAATCGAACCAGACGCTGTAATTATATAGTACAAAAATCGTAAAAAATACGAGAATAAGATCATGCAGTAGTACCTTTCATAGCCTTACTTGCTCTCTAGACCAGAAGGATACGCTGGTAGAAAATTCGATATCCGCCAATGGGTGCTAGTTGTTGGCACCAACAAAGGACCAATCATTCATAAATATCATACAGCTTATTGCAGATTTGCATAAAAAACTTACAGACTCAATAAGTTGTCATCTAATATTCATCTGACGAACTATTCTATCAATAAGTAGAGTCAGTTATCACTGCTTATGCTCTAGGAAATTTTCGGTTTTGCTAAAGACGATCTCAGAAATAAATATTCGCAACAATTAGACGAAATTATCAAAGTGAGCGTTCTTAATTGCCAAGGAATCAAGTACAGATAAGGCTGTTTTGAGCTCTTCGGGTACGATCTAATTTTTGATCAAAAAGGCAGACTTTTTTTGCTATAAATCAATCTAAATCCTGCATGTTAAAGTGAAAGAGATTAAGGGCTAAAAAGAGAAGCTGAACGTATGGGAAAAAGTATGATGGACGTCGTGATGGGTAACGACAGTGCTTTGTGGCGAAAAGTATACGGAAAACTATAGAAAAAAGGTTAGATATGTGATCCAGCATAGATAAAAGTAAAGCCTTTTTACAAATTTGACCTAGGTTAAGAAAGTTTTATAAATATGGTCAGGTACAGGCAGTACTTGGTTGGCAGAATGATGAACATAAGTGCGCAATATCTCGAGAGAAAAGCAATCGAAGAGATCAAAGTCGTAGCTGGAGTGGTCTAAGATGACGATAGCGCGGCCTAGGAGGGAAGAAAAAGACATATAAGGTATATCGAGTAGCATTCTTTGACTAATATTGATCCGGTTTAGATGTGATATTTGGATTTATGAGATTTTTAGCTGTAAATTTTACAAGTTTTTTCAATTTTTTTTCAATTTTTTTTTTGTTTTTCCTTATCCACTAGCGTATATAATGGCAGTTAGAAAAAACACTGAAAATCTTATTTTTTCTTTTTCAATAAAAACTACAGCCTTTTCTTTACCTCTGCATATAGATTGACTTCAGCTGGATACGTAAACTATAGTATTATGTTGGTAGTATTAGCAAATGTGCGTGTTAATGGCGTTTGTTTATTATTTTATTAATAAAAATAACAACTAACATTCGAATGATCGAGAGTGACAAGTTCTACACCAGCCGCGCCATGCTAACCACCAACTGCTCCGAGTAACGATAGTAGCCGCCCACCAAGACCACTCCTTCACGCTCTAAACCAAAAACTAAGAAAAGAGTAGGACCTTATACCTTTTATTACAAGAACATCATTGGTAGTGGATACGGAGGAAAAGTGTACCGTTGCACTAAAGAGGGGCAGAAGGGAGTAGAGTATGCTATAAAAGTCATAAAATTGCAAGAAATGGGTATTGCTAACCTGCATCTTCTGAAGAACTAGACAGAAATAATGAAGCAATTAGATCATCCCAACATCGTTAAGTTCATCGATGTTCACTATAGCGATAAGCACTGCTATATTGTCATGGAGTATTGTGAAGGTGGCAATCTTGAAAAATACATCAGCAGAAAAGACGAAGGTCTCAAGGAGGGAGCTAGCAAGGAAAATACAAAGAAAATGTAGGCTAGTAAGGAAAGCGCTAGCAAAGAAGGATATAATAAAGAAAATGCTAATAAAGAATAAGTTGAATGGGGCAGTATTTTGTGGAACATCATATAAGGATGTAGGTATCTTTAGAGCAATCTGATTGTACATCGTGACTTGAAACCCGCTAACATTTTCTTAAAAGATGGCGTGTGGAAGATCGGAGATTTCGGCTTTGCTCGCAAGATTCCTTACCCCTAAGCTTTAATAATAGAAAATTACAAGGTAGGCAGTCCTCTCTTCATGCCACCTTAGACTTTGTAAAGAAATATGTATTCGCTTAAATCAGATTCATTCGCTTTGGGTGTCATTGGCTACTACTTGATTCAGAAGTAGTACCCTTGGGCCGGATGCTCTCTAGATCAATTGCTCAAAAATATCACTACTAAACCTATGTCTGGATAAAAACTGGCCTTGTTGCCCGGGGAAGTATCTGGAATTCTGCGAAGTTTATGCGATGTTGACATGAAAAAAAGAGTTTTGGTTTCAGATTGCAACTGCTAAGTCTTCACTAGGCAGAAATCAGTCGGAGAGATTGAAGTTTAGCTGAGCAAGATTGGAGGTGTTAGTGTACAAGTAAGTTTGTGTCAGTTTGTACACTATCTCATTCAAAATAGTATTAACTTTCTGCCTGATACTCACTTGATATATTCTTACATGTCGACTCATCTCTACCATTTGACAAATGTTTTCGGATGGGACAAAAATAAATCTCTGGCTCAGATAAAGCAAGACTACATCTTACCCTTGGGCTAAGTCAAAGTCACCTAAGAAACATACAGAAGACTCATCAGAATGCTATAAGAAACCATCAAGAGCATGCTTCAAGAAGGCAGAAAGACGTAGATCGGCCTTTAGAAGCTGCTAGAGTACTACTAACTAGTGCTCTACACCATGGAAGGCCGTTGGGAAGATCTCAAGGCTTTTCTGGGAAGTGTGCAGTTGCATAAGGATTTTAGAGGACTTGTGGGCAATCCAGATAGGATTGGCAGCATGCTAGATCGGTTCACTAAGCAGTGAGCTGATTGTTTGATTATGAGTGTTTTCCATACAAACAAACATATATGTACAAAAATTAATATAGTTATTAGTATTTTTTTACAAAAAATTGCTCTAAATTATCAAAAAAGAAGGAAAAAATTAACAAATATATAAAAATCAATCGATTTCTTGCAAGTTAGATCTGATTAGTTAATTTCCACTACCCATTTTTGTGGTAAGTATATGTATTTTTACTTTAAGCGATTCTTCGAGTGCTCTCAGACACGAAACTTACCCATAGGTGACTCCACCTACATACAAAACATATATATTTCTGACATTTTGTTTGTTTCCTACTCCTCTGATAAACGTCTACTGCCCTAGAAGTGCCGAAAGTTAAGGTGAAAGTTCATTAGTAGCAGCGAGATGAACATATTTGACAGACAAAGGCGAATATATGATATGCACATGCGTGTATGGATCGGGTGTGTCAGGTAGAAGATTGAAAGTTTGTCTCAGGATTTACCATTTATTTTTTGCTTTCAAGTTGCGTAAGTAACCGTTTTTTTGCAATATATTCAGAGAACTTATGTGTTTGGGCGTATAATTTTGGCACATGATGTCTAAAAGGGCAGTTTCGTTAGATGAGTAAAACAGAGATTGAGGCGATAACTGACTGCATAGACAAATCAGTTTCAATAAATAGTTTTATGAATACTGAAGAGTAAGGTAGTTGAGGTCAGCTAGAGAGATAGGATTGCCTTGCAGAAGTGTAGTCTAGTAGTTGACTAAGTTGTAAAAATGAAGTCCGTTCATTTGCTCTAAAATGTCAACCACTATACTCATGTGATTGTGTATCTGGGACAGCTAAGTTGCCAACTGACCTATCTTAGTGTAATCATCTTCAGTTTCGGCTTTATCCTTGAGCTATTATAGCAAAGATTTTGTTTTTTGATTTTAAAGCAAAAGTGTTTCCCTGGTTTGTTAGATGGGCAGATGAGCTATTTTTGTGTATACAGGATCTCTTGGGTTGTAAAGCAAGTAAGGTTGTGAGCCCTATCCAGGCAAGCCCAGAATATGATTAGGAACTGAAATATTGTTGAGCGTGATGCCATAAAAGTGATCGAGAAGACTTTAGTATGTATGTCCAGTAAGGAAAGGAGTTACCATGTCAACACTACGGTCCATTACGATCAGACAACTGTCTAAAGATTACTTCTGTAGTCCAGGAATCTACTGTTACTGAACTATACGTTTTTCGTACATTTAAAGCAGTTTCTAAATTAAGAGTCAAGTACTTTTGATTTTTAGCCTTTGCCGAAAATACGACCGAATCTGCCAGTGATACTTGTCAGCTTGAGCAGACCTTAAACGGTCAGATTAAGGGCATCAACTGGATGGCAGTACGGACTGAGCTCTAGACTGGTCAATCTGGGGCTTAGGTTGATCCACCCGAAGTCAAAAGGATGCACTGAAATCGAATTGACAACATTAAGTTTTGCTAGCTAATCTAAACAAAAATTGCATATTCTTGGGGTAAGGTAAAGGAAATATTGTTTCTTGACTGATCTTGCTTCGTTTCTTAAAATGATCGAACTGATTGTCTGCATGGCCGAAGGTTTTGGGTAAAGCAAAAAAAGCACGGTAGATGTAGTTTCGTTTACATCAAGAGCCTATGAGTCTTATTGAAAGCTAACAATTAAGTTTCGAGGGTGATTAGTTAGGATGAACTGTTGAAGTTTGAAGTCAAAAGCGAAGTTGAGGAGCGAAAGCAGGTCTTACATGACGTAAATGATTTTTGGAGAAGCTGACTGAGACACAAGAGATGCTATTTTTTGGGCCAAAGATTGCTTAAATATGCTCGCTTGCTTCTACATTATTAACAAAGTTTAATACACAAACCGAAAAGGTCAAAAAGAAAAAAAAATTAGAGTCAAAAAAATCTAAAAAGAAAATGATTTATTAGAAAAAAAAGCGAAAATTATAAATTCAAAGTATAGTGAAAGATGTAAAAATGCTTTTTTAATCATTTTTTTTATATATTAGCGCTCTTTGTTTATAATATTAGCGCACAAATGTAATAGCAAAACCCTTAGAGAGTATCTGAAGACACCATGATCACCCTTCAGCTGTCGATTGTAAGCAAACTAATCAAAAAACACATGTCAGACAAGGTAGTAACTGCTGAGTTCAAACGATAGTTCACCAAGGGGCTCTCAGTGTTCATATTGTACCTGCAAAACTCAATTGACAAGAAAAAGTACGGAAAAGAATAACTTATTGCAGCTCTAGAAGGACTTGGATTGGGTAAAGTGGGACAGGGACTCAGAGAGAACAGAGGAGAGACTTAAGAAAAAAGTAGTGTAAGGTAAATCGTGTAAGTAGAGGAAATGAAGTAGAGTTGAAAAAATTAATGATTCTAAATTTAGTAAAAAATAATAAAAATAAAAGTTTTTATTTTTAGTAAGTTTTTTGCTGCCCCTTATGTTTTATTTCAAATTTTACATGTTTTTTAAATTTTGCTTAAAAAAGTGTTTTGATGCATATCATATTTGATTGACGATGCTTGATATTAGTTTTATTGCATGGCCAAGTCATATCTCAGACCACTCTAGCTACAACGAAGTTCTTATCAGCAAGTCTTATCTAGACAACCTCAGAGCCCTCCCAAGCCTCATCCTTTAAACATTTCTCTACTTTCCAATCCCTTTCTCAAAGATCATGAGTCCTATCGTGCCATTAAACACGAGATGGTTCTATACAATAAACGAGTCGAGGCTGGAGACATCGAAGATCATTATGAAATGCAGTCTTTCGACCGCATGTTGGTCATCATGAGTGAACTAGCTAACTTAGAAACAAGGTAGGATCAGATGCTACAACTTGAAAAAGTGTGGAGCTGGTGGATTGAACAAAGACGCAAGATCAAACAGCGAAGAGATCAGGGCGTAGTCAAATACAAAGCAGATCGATTCATGGACAAAGTAAGAGAATTCCAAAACTAACTGAATTCTTCGACGAAAGTACAAGAAAGCAAACCTTCTTTACTGAGTTAGATAAGATATGCATAAGTGTAGCCTTACGAAGATGGAAACAGGACTATTCATAAGCTTTACTAAGTTCCACTAAAAAGACTTCCGGAATACAAGCGAAAACTCATAAATCTTAATGAACATACGTTCGGACAAGTATAGCAAATCAAAAAAACATAGAAAGTTACATATCCAAAACCGGTCATAGTGATTCCTCCTCCAGAATAGGTAAATATGTAAGAAAATCCTTAAAATAAGCCTATCTAAGGCTAAGCAGTACCACAAGAAGGAATCGTTGTTGACCCTAACGCCCCTGTCAATCCTTAAGGCGGTTAAAATGCCGAAATAAAAGTAGAATAGCCTCAACAAGATATAGGAGGTTTTGGCTAGGATCCAGCGTAAGGTGGCGACGACTAGCCAGCTGAGTAGTAGAACGAAAACGATGTAAAAAGTAAGCTAGCGCCAACCAACAAAATATATATCTGGTCGAACAAAAGTGTAAAAGAGGAAGAGTAACTACGCAAAGCTGGATACAGAAATCCCTATGTTTTTTACAAAGGAACCAATAACGAGCATTAAAGAAGAATGGAAGACAGGGCAGTGAGGAAAATGCAGTACAGTCTGCAAATAAACAGACAGGAAAAATAGTTTATCAGCAAAGCGCATGAGTGGGCTGGCGAAAAAAGCAAAATAGATAAGGAATTGCAGAATAAAATTTAGCATGTGGTCAGTAGAGACAGGTATTCTTTGTGCCAGTAGACTCCGTAAAAAAAATAAATGATTAGTCTGGCAGATTAAAAAAAATATGGCTTTCATGTGCCACCAAAACCTAAAGAACTACCCTCGATCAGTCTATAAGGCAGCCTCACTGAGCGAAATCCATAGCCTCAGCCCTTATAAAAGGCTATACGTTCTTCTAGGCTCTAGTCTCTTAAGAAAAGATTCAAAAATCTGTTAGATCTTAAAAATCCATAACAAGATGATGAGCAGATGCAGTAAAACAGACGTTCAATGTGTCAGGTTAGCGCCCGTCGCAAAGACCTTTCGATGATTTTACAATAGCACAGTTTGTAGAAAGAAAAATAAAGATAATTGTAGTAAATTCAGAAAATAAAGGAAGATTTGGGCAAACATAGAGTTAATGTCAACATAAGAGCTTTGGCTCAGGCCTTAGTACCTAGTGCCGATGATCATAGGCAATAAAAATTTGAGTCACCAAGCAAAACATTACCGAATAATCCGTTTTGGGTGTAGCCAAAAAAAAAGAAAAAGAAATGATTGTTAAATGTTACTATGTCATATTTTTATCGA
>Ga0169931_10003035_pt1 | contig 26972 bp, 20 predicted proteins | sample Kivu_15m_20L_FD_129675 | JGI IMG/M metagenome (GOLD analysis project Ga0169931, IMG submission 129675) | Freshwater microbial communities from Lake Kivu, Western Province, Rwanda to study Microbial Dark Matter (Phase II) - Kivu_15m_20L... | ecosystem: Environmental > Aquatic > Freshwater > Lake...
ACGAAAGGCAACCCTCGTCACCGGACTGCGTCTCGCCCGGCAGCTCGGTCAGCTCGGGGTTCGCGAACACCACCGGCGGCAGATCGCGATCCGGATCGGGCGCGTCCTCGTCACCCTCCTGCGCGTTGAGCTCCTCGCGGGTCTTGTTGCGGTTCTTGACCACCCGGCCCTCGACGATGAAGAGGCGGATCGGCTCGCCGACCTGAACCGCCGCGAGGCCAGCGCCCTCGGCATCGGCCATCGTGTCGCCCATGTCGGCGACCAGCTGCCTGAGAGCGTCGCCGAACTCGGTCACCTCACGGGAACGCTCGCGGAGGATCGGGTCGGGGTAGCTCAGAATCGGTCGGACGGCCATTGGAGGAAGGTTCCGGTGCGGGTTTAAGGGTGCGAAAAAAAGAAAAGATGGCAGGGCCAGCTGCCGGTGGCAAGAATACGGGGCATCCAATACGGTGTCTGAGGAAAACAAGGAAACAATGCGTCAATCAGGTCGAATTCAGCTCAAGGTGTGGTGTTTGCTCGGCGCGCTTGGCGCTGCCGTTCCCGCGTGCTCGAAGAACGTCGCTCCGCCCGCGATGCCTGCGGCGCCCGGGCCCGAAGACGGCTTCGTGTCGCTCTTTGACGGAACCACACTCGCCGGCTGGCGCAACTTCAAGGGAGAAGGCGCGGTCAAGGGCTGGAAGGTGCAAGACGGGCAGATCGTGTACGACGGCAAGCCCGGTTCGAGGGGCGATCTCATCACGGAGAAGCAATACACCGACTTTGAGCTGCAGCTTGAATGGAAGATCTCCGAGGCGGGCAACAGCGGGATCCTCTTTCACGCGACCGAGGAGGACGACTATCCCTGGCGCACCGGGCCCGAGATGCAGATCCTCGACAACGAAAAGCACGGGGATGGTCACAGCCCGCTCACGTCAGCGGGGGCGAACTATGCGCTCATCGCCGTGTCTGAAAACACGGTGAAGCCGGTCGGCGAGTGGAACGCGATTCGCCTCGTGGTCAAGGGCGACCATGTGCAGCATTTTCTTAACGGAACCAAGGTTGTGGACTATCATTTGTGGAGTGACGAGTGGAAGGCACTCGTCATGGCCAGCAAGTTCAAGGACATGCCCAACTACGGAATGCGAAAGACCGGACACATCGTCTTGCAAGATCACAGCGACATGGTCTGGTTCCGCAACATCCGCATCAAAGAACTTTAGTCCGCACCGTTACAGGAGCTTTCGTGGATCTGCATCTTTCGCCTGAACAGAAATTGGTACAGCAAACCGCGCGCGATTTCGCGAATGCGAAGATCGCCCCGCGTGCCGCAGAGATCGATCGCGCGCACGCCTTTCCACGCGACCTCATCGAAGAACTCGGCAAAATGGGACTGATGGGAATCGCCGTGCCGCAGGCGCACGGTGGTGGCGGCATGGATGCCGTGACCTACGCGCTCGCGCTTGAGGAGATCTCACGGGCCTGCGCCTCGACCGGCGTCATCATGTCGGTGAACAATTCCCTCGTCTGTGATCCGCTGCTGCATTTCGGCAGCGATGAACAGAAGGCGACCTGGCTTGTGCCGCTCGCGAGCGGCGCGAAGCTCGGTTGTTTTGCGCTTTCGGAGCCGGATGCGGGATCGGATGCCTCGGCGCAGAAGACGACGGCGCGTCGGGATGGTGAGCACTGGGTGCTCTCGGGCACCAAGAACTTCATCACGAACGCGCCGGTTGCCGATGTGGCGATCGTGATGGCGATGACCGATGTGTCAAAGGGTCACCACGGAATCAGCGCCTTCATCGTACCGTTGAATGCGGCCGGTGTGCGCGTTGGACCACCGGATCAAAAACTGGGCATCCGTGGCGCGCTGTCGGCGCAGATCTTTTTTGACGACTGTCGGTTGCCGGCAACGGCGCTGCTCGGGCAAGAGGGCGACGGTTTCAAGGTTGCGATGAAGACCCTTGATGGTGGCCGCATCGGCATCGCGGCGCAGGCAGTTGGCATCGGTCGTGCTGCGTTTGAGGCGGCCATGCGTTATGCGCTTGAGCGCAAGAGCTTCGGCAAGGTCATCGCCGAGCACCAGGCCATTCAGTTCAAGCTGGCCGACATGTCGACCGAGCTCGATGCGGCCCGCATGCTGCTGTGGCGCGCCGCCGCGGCCAAGGACGCCGGGGGCGCGCGCTACACCAAGGAGGCCGCGATGGCCAAGCTCTTCGCGTCCGAGGCCTGCAATCGCATCGCCCGCGAGGCCGTTCAGATCTTCGGTGGATATGGCTATCTCGCGGATTTTCCGGTCGAGCGGCACTTCCGCGACGCGAAAATCACGGAAATTTACGAGGGCACGAGCGAAATTCAGCGTCTGGTCATCGCCGATGCCGTGGTCGGAGGCTGAATCCGCTTCCTGGCTTGTTTGAAAACGCAAATGGCGTTAAAGGTGAAGGCTCGGAGGCCAGGTCCCATGGTTCGATCGATGATGAAGTTTTCGTTCGCGGCGCTTGTGGCCGCTTCCAGCTTTGGCACGCTCGCCTGCAAGAGCAGCGGCACCGAGCCTCAACCGGCAGGGGAGCCGCGCTATCAGATCGTGCGGCCGGATGAAAAACCCACGGAGCAATCGGGTCTCCCGGTCGACAAGCAGAGCGAAATTCAGCTGGTCTTGCAGCAACGCGAGCCGTCGACGGCCAAGTGCTACACGGACGTGCTGAACGAGAAGCAGGATCGCAAGTTCCAGGGTCAGGTGACCGTGGTCATTCACTTCGAGAAATCGGGCGCCGCCTCAGACGTGAAGGTGATCACCTCGACCCTCAAGAGCCCGGAGGTCGAGTCGTGCCTGGTCGAGAAGATCAAGGGATTCGAGTTCCCGGTCCTCGAAAAGCCCGGCGACATGCACTATTCCTACGTTTTCCGACCCGCTTACTGATTCCTGACGGGTCAGGTGTGGCGGACTGCCACAAAGACGCGGCGCTTTTCGGTTTGCGTGGGGGTTTTGAGGCTGGCTAGACTGCGTCTTCCGATGCAGTTCCGGGTAGCCGTGTTGCTTGGGTTTGTCGCCGTCCAGGGACTGGCCGGTTGCGGCTCGGCCTCGAAGGCGGAAAAAGAAGACGAGGAGGCGGCGGAGCGGTTGCGTTCGCGGCCGATGAACACCTCGTACCGGCCGGGCTCGCATCGCTTCGCGGATGACTCTGATTCGTCGGGTGGCGGCGATATGCAGGTGGCGATGGAGATGGGGACCGTGGATCAGGGCGATGTGGAGCAGGCCATCGAGCGCAACTGGCGCACCCTGACCCGCTGCTACAGCCGCGCGGGCGAAGGCCAGCGATACGTCGATGGGCAGGTGATGCTGCGCTTCGCGCTTGGCAGCGACGGCAAGGTGCAGGACGTGCTCATCATCGAGAACGGCCTTGGCAACTACGCGGTCGAGCGTTGCCTGGTGGTGGAGGCGCGCAACATCAAGTTCCCGCGGCCCGAAGGCGGCGCGACCACCTTCGACTATCCGATTCAGTTTCGATCCACGCGCGAGCTCGCCGTCGTTGACTATCCCGGCAACGCGATATCCTCCGATATCTCCGCGGCCATGTTGGACATGGAGCCCTGTCCCTCGCTTGGTGACAAGCCTGTGCAGGCCGTGGCGTACATCGAGCCCAATGGTTCGGTGGGATCGATTGGTCTCGCCTCGGAGGGCGCCATCGATCCGGATGCAGGCATTTGTGCGGTCAAGCAGATCCACAACTGGCGCTTGTCCGGCGAGCCCGGACATGTGTTGCGTACGACGTTTGACCTGCGCATTCCGCGCGAGAAGCGGGTGGCCTCGCCAGAGGCACCGCGGCCCGTTCCGCGCAACCGACGACGCCGATAGCCGTTCGCGCTTGCCTTGTAAGGCGCCGTTTGAGGCTCTCCGGATATCTTGCCCGGATGGCTCCTGTCCTATCCCTCGACCGACAGGCCCGGCCGAGAGTTTCTCATCCCCGACGTGGCGACCACGGGCGTGCCACAACCTGGCTCAAAGCAGCGCACGCACGAGCAGCAATATTTCACCGTGTTGAACACCGGCGCCTTCGCGTTCATGGTCGCCGGTCGGAACTGAGCGCTCAGGGTTTTTTACGGCGGCGTCGCAGGTGCAAGGTCACGAGCACGAAGAGCAGGAGGCTCTCCGCTGCATCGGCCCGGGTGCCGGCGACGCCGCAGTTGCATCCGCCACCACCGACGCGCAGGTCGGAGGTAAACGCCGAGCCTGCCGCTCCACCCATGTCATCCGGATCATCGGTGCCGCCCGTGCCGCCCGTGCCACCTGCGCCGCCGCTGGCGCCTGCGTCCTGTGAAGGTCGATTGCCGTCGACCGCTGCATCACGTGCTGGCGCCATCGCATCGACACCCGCATCCATGGTGCCGCCGATGATGCCACCGTCCGGTTCAAGGGCGCAGACAAGGCCCTTGCACTGACCGACGCGACACACGCTGGTCGTGCTGCAGGTCTCGCCAAGCGGCGCACCACAACGTTTGTCGCTGAAGCAGAGCCCGGTTCGGCAGACGGCGTCCGTTGTGCAGGGATCGTTGTTTGGCAGACCACAGGTTCCACCGGCGCCACAGACGAGGGCACGACAGATATCGTTGCCGGTACAGGGTTCATTGACCGGCCGGCCACAGCGTCCGTCGGTGAAGCAATCGCCGCTCCGACAGATGGCGTCGACCTGACAGAGCTCGCCATTGGGCAATCCACAGCGGCCGTCATTCGCAGCACACGCGCCGCTGATGCAGGCTCGCATGCCGAGGCTGGCGTTGCACACGCCCCCGGGGATCGCGTCCCCATTAGGAAGCTTGGGCTGACAGTTGCCCGAGTTGCACCACTCGGTCGCGCTGCAATCGCTGTCCTGCTGGCACATGCTGCCGCAGCTGCCCGTCTGTACGTTGCAGATGGGACCTGCGTGGGTTCCCGTTGTGCAATCAGCGTTCTGCGTACACTTGCCACAGGCACCCGTGGCCGCGCAGTAGGGTGCGGCACCGCCCGGGCAGGGTGAGGTGGCTTGCGAGCCCATGTCACCGTTGCAGGCCTGGCAAGTCGACAGGGTCGTGTTGCAGATGGGGGTGGGATTCAGGCAGCTGGCGCTGTTGTTCGCGGTGCACGCGACGCACAGGTTGCTGGCGCTGTTGCACACCGGCGTGTTGCCACTGCAGTTGGTGTCGGTATCACAGTCAAGGCAGGTCCCCGCGTTGGCGCCCGCGGCGACGCAAAGGCCGGCGCGACAGGCTGCCGTCGACGGACAGGTCTTGCTGCCCTTCAACAGGCCGCAGAGGTTGTCCATCGGGTCGCAGACGCCGGTGAGGCAAGCCCTGCCACCAAGCAGGGCGGAGCAAACGCCGCCGGGCAAGGCGCCGCCGTTGGGGATGAGTGGCTGGCAGGCGCCGCTGTTGCACCAGTTCCCGGCGCCGCACTGCGGGTCGGAGGTACACATCGTGCTACACATGCCCGTGCCGAGGCTGCAAAACGGCGTGTTCATCGGGCAGCGCAGCGTGGTCATCGATGCAAAGTCACCGTTGCAGCCACCACAGCTGCCGGCGGCAGAACAGATGGGCGTGGCGCCGCCGCAGTCGTTGTTGCCGAGGCAGGTCACACATGCGCCGGCAAGCGCCCCGCTCAACGCGCACAGGGGTGTGCCCATCGACGGACAGGCCGCGCTGGCAGCCGTGCCGAAGTTGCCGTTGCAGGCCTGACAGATGTTGCGTGTCGGTGCCGTGTTGCAGGTCGGTGTGTTACCCGTGCAGGCACCGAGGTTGGCCGCGGTGCACGCGCCACAGAGCTGTTTCGTGGTGTCGCAGACCGTGCCGTTTGCATTGCCGGCGCAGTGGCTATTCCCGAGACACTCGACGCAGGCGCCGGTCTGAGCGCCGCTCGTCACACAGGCCGGAGTGGCGGCGTTCGGACAGGCGCGGGTCGCAGCCGAGCCTCGGTCGCCATTGCAGGCCGCACACAGATTGTGGGTTGGCGTGGTGTTGCAGGTTGGTGACGTGCCGGTACAGGCGCCAAGGTTGCCGGCCGTGCAGGTGCCGCAGGTTCCCTTCGTGGTGTCGCACAGCGGTCCATTCAGGTTGCCCACGCAGTTGGCGTCGCTGCCACATTCGACACACTGGCCCGCGAGCGTACCCGACGAAATACAGATGGGCGAGCCCGATCCCGGGCATGCGAGCGCACCGCTGCCGCCGAAGTTCGCGGTACATCCGGTGCAGGCGTTGGTCACAAGGCTGCATACCGGGGTTGCACCAGGGCACTCCGGAAACGCAATACAACCTCCGCACTGTCCGGCGGCGATGTTCGCGGCGCTGCAGGTCGTTCCTGAAAACGACATGCCGGTCGCGGTGACAAGTCCAACGGAGGTTGCGTCGTTCGCCATGACAGGGGACGCGTTCCAGTTGCTGGTGGCAGGGTTCATACCCGTTCCGGTCCATAACCCGGCAACACCGGCGTTGGCCGTGCCGTTGCAGGTTCCCGAGGCCGAGTTCAGATAGATGAAGCCGCCACCGCCGCCACCACCGGTGCCGTGCTCACCGCCGGTCACCACGTCACCGCCCGCACCGCCGTTGGCCTCAAGGCCACCACACACGGCTGCACCGGCAATACGCAACACAATCAAGCCACCGGCACCGCCGCCGCCTGCCGCGTCGTTCGCTGCCGGGCCGTTGTTGAAGGTCGGCTTCTGACCGTTGGCGCGAACGAATCCCGCGCCAGAGAGCGACGCTGCGCGTATCAAGATGACGCCGCCGCCTGCGCCACCGCCGCTGCCGACGTTGTTGTTCATGTCGCCCGCACCGCCGCCGCCGCCCATGCTCAGAAACAGGAGGGGATCGTAGGTGAGACCGGCGCCGCCGAATCCTCCGAGATCGCGTCCCATGCCGTCACCCACCCAGGTGCGACCGCCGTTGCCGCCGCGACCCCTGTGTCCACCGCCGCCGCCACCCGAATTGTGACACACGCCACCGCCGCCGCCGTTGGCGTAGTTGGAACGCCCACCCAGCGTCGCCGTGTAGCCTGCAGGATACAGCCCTTCACCCTTGAGAGAGTAGCCGTTTGCCGGTGTGTCATCGGCCGGAAAACCCATCGAGTTGGCGTTGCAATTATCCAGAGCTGCATGGTTGACGAGTGCACCTCCGCGAAAGCCTGCGTTGGTCGCAGAGATGAGTCCGGCATTGCTGATTGCGCCGGTCGCAAGGAACGCCACAATTCCCCCCTTGCTGCCAGTCCAGGCGGAGGCAACGATGGAACCTGCCGCGCCAATCGTGACGGTGGTGTACTCGGGTACACGCACAAGCTGCGCCGTTCCCGAACGGTAGGCATTGATGACCGGGTTGGTCAGGGTGATGGTATTCGTGCCAATCGATTCGATGCGCGCCCATTCGTGGTGCCCGACGTTTTTGCCCGCAAGCGCGATCGTGGTTTGCACGCCGCGTGGTGCATCGGTCGCCGACAGACCTGTGGCTTGCCAGACCAGCACCACATTGCCCGCGACGAAGCCCGTGGTGGTGTCGACCGAGATGGTCGACGCACCCACCGCCACGTTGGCGGTCACGGACGCGTAGCTGTTGATGACGGTGTTGGCGGCGTTGACCGTCACGGCGCCGTCGCGTCCGGAGCCAAGGCCGAAGCTGTCGGCCTCGGCGTGGGCCTTGTCGGCAATGGCCTGCGTGAGCAGCAACGAGGCGGCGAGGGCAACGACGAAAGGTTTCATGGTGGTATTTTTCATGGCTCTTCCGATGCGATGACGAACTCGACGCGGCGATTGGTCGCGCGGCCTTTCTTCGTCTTGTTGGATTCGATGGGCTGGGTTTCGCCGTAACCAACGGCGGTGAGGCGTTCTCCGTCGACGCCGTTGGCCATCAGGTAGATCGACACGGCGTCCGCGCGATCCTGCGACAGCTTCAGGTTGTGGGCATCGTTGCCCTGATCATCGGTGTGACCTTCCACGCGCACGCGCTTGACCTCGGGATGCTCGTTGAGCACCTGCGCCACCTGATCGAGCAGCTTGAACGAGCGGCTCTGAATCGTGGCCTTGTTGGTGTCGAAGTACACCTTGTCGAGGATGACGAGCTTGTCCTTCGTGATCTTGACGAGCTGCTTCTGCTGCTTTGGACAGCCCTGATTGTCAGCGGGGCCAGCCTCGTTGATGCAGTTGTCGACATCGTCCATGACACCGTCGCCATCCGTGTCACGCAGCGGACATCCTTCGCGTTCCTTCGGCCCGGGTTCAGACGGACACTTGTCGTCGGGATCAACAATGCCATCGCCGTCGGTGTCCGGAGGCGGACAGCCCTCGAAGCGTTCGGTGCCCTTTTCGAGCGGACACTTGTCGGCGGTGTCGAGGATGCCGTCCTCGTCGTTGTCCACGTCGGGGCATCCATTTTTGTCCTCGAAGCCGTCCTTGTCCTCGGCGTCGGTCGGACACTTGTCCTTGCGGTTCGCGATGCCGTCGCCGTCGAAATCCGCGAGCGGGCAGGTCGCGATCGGGGCGTCCTTGCCCTTGCAGGGATCCACTGGCGCCGGTTTTCGGGGCGGTTCCTCGTCGGCCGGCTTCAAGAGGGCAAGACCCGCCAGGATCCGCAGCTGGGGCGTTCCCGCGGTCGTTCCGAATCCTGGTCCACCGAGCGCGAAAAGTTCGATCCATCGACCGGTCGGGACACGGACACCGGCGTGGGCCTCGATGCCATTGCCGAGCGCGGACAGCCCGAACATGCCGCGTGCCACGGCCTCAACCCGCACGCCCGGTCCCGCATTGCCAATGCCCGCTGCGAACAAGAGCTGCTTGCCGGCAGCCGCGTCGTCGCCGATCTCGGTCTCGGGGCGAATCCAGACGCTGGTGTCGACGCCCATTTCGATATCGCCCTGGCGCAGACCGAGGCCGATGCCGGCGCGCAGGCTCAAGCCGTCGTCGCGGGCGAGGGCTGACTTGCTGCCGACCGGCAAGATCCCGGCGAGATCGAAGGACAGATCCACCGGATCGCCGAAGGTCTGTTGCAGCAAGCCGACGCGAAGGTCGATGCTGGGGGCGGCAAGGCCGTTTTCCCCTGGCTTCTCGAGGCCGTATCGGGCGAGTCCCTCGCCATCCTGTGACACGATTACCGGCAGCGAGAGCCCGACCTGGAAGCGGCGATGCAGCCGCATCGAGCCCTGCACCATGGCCTGGGTTCGCGACGACACCAGGCTGCCGAGGGCATCATCACCCCGGTACAGCACGAGCGGATCGCGTTGATAGTGCCCTGCCAGGCTCAGGCGATATTGGCCTTCTTCCAAAAGCTTGCCGCCATTGGCCCCGAGGAAGCGGGCCGCGTCGGAGGTGAGGATCGGCCGGTCGAGGTCGAAGGGGGTCAGCGTCTGTGCCTGGGCGCTCTGGGTTGCCAGCAGGACAAACAGGGACGAGGCCATCGTGAGGCGCAGGGGTATTTGCATGACTTTGGTCACCGGGTCAAAATCAACGGTTTGACGCCCTTGATGAAGCGACCGGCGGAGAAATTTGTATACCCGTGCCGTACAATGCCCGCCATTGATGGCGACAGAATCCCCTCCCCCGGCGAAAACGCCCGCCCACGAAGGCTGGAGCAGCCGCATCGGGATCATCCTGGCGGTCGCGGGCTCGGCAGTCGGACTCGGCAATTTTCTGCGGTTTCCGGGCCAGGCCGTCAACAACGGCGGTGGGGCCTTCATGGTCCCCTATTTCGTGGCGCTGCTTTTGCTCGGCATTCCGATTGGCTGGGTCGAGTGGACCATCGCCCGTTACGGCGGCCGCAAGGGCTTCCACTCGGCGCCCGGCATCTTCGGGGTGGTCGGCCGGGGACGCCTCTCCCGCTACCTCGGGGTGCTCGGGGTCATCATCCCCGTCGTCATCGCGATGTACTACATCCTGCTCGAGTCCTGGTGCCTGCGATACTTCTGGGGCTACGCAACCGGCTCGATCGATCTGGGTTCGGATCCCGCACAGTTCGTGGCGGGCTCGGCGAATGTCTTCACCGAGTTCACCGGCAAAGATGCGGATGGCTTCTTCGGCGCCGACGGTGTGTTGCGGTTGAGCATCCTGTTCTGGGCGGCGACCTTCGTGCTCAATTTTTTCTTCATTTCGCGCGGATTGTCCGCCGGCATTGAAAAGTTCTGTGGCTTTGCGATGCCGGTGATGGCACTCGCGGCGCTGGTGGTGCTCGTGCGGGTCTTGACGCTTGGCACGCCCAATCCGGCGATGCCTGACCGCAACGTTCTGAGTGGCCTCGGCTACATGTGGAATCCCGACTTCAGCAAGCTCGGCGACTTCAAGACCTGGCTGGCGGCCGCGTCTCAGATCTTCTTCTCCCTCTCGGTGGGCTTTGGCGTCATCATCAACTACGCGTCCTATCTGAAAAAGAAGGACGACGTCGTCCTGTCGGGGCTGGCGTCTTCGGCCACCAATGAGGTTTTTGAGGTGGCCTTTGGCGGTCTCATCACCATTCCGGCTGCCTTCATCTTTCTGGGCGCCAGCGGCGCGATGGGTGGCACCTTCGACATCGGCTTTTCCACCTTGCCGGTCGTCTTTCAAACGATGGGCGGTGTCGGGCGCATCATCGGCGCGACCTGGTTTCTGATGCTGTTCCTCGCTGCCATCACGAGCTCGCTCTCGATGGTGCAGCCCGCGGTGGCCTTCGTGCGCGAGGCGACCGGCATCTCGCGGGGCCGCGCGGTGGCGCTGGTGGCGGGCCTGTTGCTGTTGGGCTCGGCCTGGGTCATCTACTTCAGCAAGGGCCTGACGGCGCTCGATACCATGGATTTCTGGGTCGGAACGCTGCTCATCTTCGTCATGGCCTGCGCCCAGATCTACGTATTCGTATTTCGTTTCGGGGTGGACAAGGGGCTCGCCGACGCGCACCTCGGGGCTCGAATGCGCATTCCTCGCATCTATCGGCCCATCATCAAGTACGTCACGCCCACCTTTCTGGTGGTGGTCTTTGTCGGCTTCTGCGTCGAGAGCATGCCGGATTATCTGCGCGGCCTGCGCGAGAACGACACCGCCCGCAATACCTCGTTCTTCGTGGCCGGCGTGTGTTTGGTCCTGTTTGCGCTCACCCGCTTCGCCGAAAAACGCTGGCGACGCGAGGGCCTCGATCTTGATGGCCGTACCCCACCGGAGGACATGACACCATGAATTTGGGCGGATGGGTCTTCATGACGGCCTCGATCACCTTTGTGGTCGTCCTTTGCGGCTGGTGTTTTGCCAAGGTTTTACAGTCGGACGACGACGACAAGAACTGACCGAATCGCGATTCATGTTTGGCCGTCGCAAATCAATGGACGCACTCGCCTCGGATGCCGAGCATGAGGGTGGCTTGCGACGGGTACTCGGGGTGCGTCACCTGGTCTTCCTCGGGATCGGCGCCGTGGTCGGGGCAGGGATCTTCTCCAGCATTGGCGACATGGCCGCTGGCAGCGAGGGTCGGCCCGGCGCAGGACCCGCGCTCGTCGTGTCCTACGTTTTGACCGCGATCGCGTGTGGCTTCGCGGCGCTGTGCTACGCCGAGATCGCGGCGATGGTGCCCCTGGCGGGCAGCGCCTACACCTATGCGTACGTGACCCTTGGGGAAGGCCTCGCCTGGATCATCGGCTGGGATCTCATCATCGAATACGCCATCGGCAACATCTACGTTGCGCAAAGCTGGGCCGACTATTTCCGCGCGTTTTTGCGCGGCACCTTCGGTTATGAGTTTCCGGTCTGGATGGCGACCGATCTGCAAACGGCGGCCAAAGATCCGGCGATTGCGGCGGTGGCGCCTCATCTGGGCGACTGGGTGATCGCCTTCAATTTGCCGGCCTTTGCCATCACGGCTTTTTTGACCATGGTCTTGATTCGCGGCGTTCGTGAGAGCGCGGGCATCAACGCGGCGCTTGTCATCGGCAAGTTGATGCTCATCGCGCTCTTTGTCGTGGTTGGCTTCATCCACATCGACACGGCCAACTACACCCCCTTTGCACCGGGTGGCTGGCAGGGGATCTGGACCGCCGCCTCACTCGCGTTCTTCTCCTACATTGGTTTTGACGCCATCTCGACCGCCGCCGAGGAGGTGAAGGAGCCGCAGCGCAGCCTGCCGCGCGCCATGATCATCGCGTTGCTTGCGTGCGCGCTCCTGTACGTCGCGGTGGCGCTGGTCATGACGGGGCTTGTGCCGTCTGCACAATTGCGCACCGGCGATCCCCTGGCCTTTGCACTGCGCTCGGCGGGTCTGGATTCGCTCGCCAATGTGATGGCCCTCGGTGCCGTGGTGGCGGTGACTGCCGTGTTGCTGGTGTTTCAGATGGGGCAGCCGCGAATCTTGCTCGCAATGGCGCGCGATGGCCTGTTGCCCCCAGCCTTTGCACGCGTTCATCCTCGCTTTCGCACGCCCGCGTTTGGCACCTTGATGACGGGCCTTCTGGTCGCGCTTGCGCCTTCGTTCATGACGCCGGCACAGGCCCTCGAGCTGACCAGCATCGGCACGCTCTTCGCATTTGTTCTGGTGTCGGTTGCGGTCGTGGTGCTTCGTATCAAGGATCCCGATCGACCCCGACCATTTCGGGTGCCCGGCTATCCGGTGACGCCCGTCCTGGCTGCGGGATCTTGCCTGGTGCTGATGCTGGGATTGCCCGCATCGAACTGGTTGCGCTTCGCGGTCTGGCTGCTCCTCGGGGGCGTCGTTTATGCGTTCTACGGGTACCGCCGCAGCCGAATCGGGCAGGCCGAGCGGGAACGCAATACCAAGGCCTGACGGTTTTATCCAAGCCCCGCCTCTGGCGCGTGCGCATGGTCAAACTGACCCTGATTTTCGCGCCCCGAGTTGCTTGACGCTTCGGCGCCGCTGACACAGCATGACCCCCATGTCCGTCAAAGCGTTTGAGCCGAAGTTCATGAAGGTTGGGGTGCTGACCGCCGCCCTGCAAGAGTTGACCCCCCGCAAGGTGCGCGACGAAGATCCGGATCGCGCGATTGAGGACTGGTTGCAGTTCGCGAACGAGCTCAAGGCCGACTACATTCAGCTCTCGGCTGCGTTGCATCCGACCGAGACCGACGTGCCGCCCGAGGCCATGCTGGATCCGGTCGCCAACACGCTGGATCTGCGCAAGCCCTTCGACAAGGCGCGCGCCGCACGCGTGCAGGCTGCGATGAAATCGACCGGCGTTGGCCTCTCCGATCTCGGCTATTTCGACAACATGCTGGTCGACGATGCGGATGCCCGCAAGAAGAAGCACGACTTCATGACGCGCGTGTTCGATGCGGCCGCCTTGCTCGGCGCCGAGGCCGTCTGTGGCTTCGTGGGTCGCAACCAGAAGCTGTCGATGGATGAAAACCTCGTCTTCTTCGAGAGCACCTTCATTCCGCTGCTCAAGGAGTGCAAGGCACGAGGCCTCACCTACCGGGTCGAGCAGTGCCCGATGCCTGGCTGGACGGTCGGCGACAACTTCCACAACAACATCGCGTACGCACCCGGTCCCTGGATCGCCTTGCACCGCATCTGTGAGAAGCACGGCGTGGGCGATCAATTCCGCATTCACTACGATCCGTCACACGCCATCCTGATGGGTCAGGATACCCGTTCGATCTTCCAGTACCTGAAAGACGAGGGCTATGGCCACCTCATCGGTGGCTTCCACGTCAAGGGTCAGGTGTCGGACACCCGCGGCATCGCGGCCTGGGGTTACGGTGGCCAGACGATGGAGCGCGGCGACTGGAAAGACGGCAAGCCCTCGAGCAACCCGGCCGATCATCTGAACGCCTGGAAGAAGCAGGTCATCACCTGCGAGCACGAGCTGCCCGGTACGGCCAAGCACGATCCGCTGGCCTATCTGCAGAACCGCACCGTGGACTGGCTGGATCACCAGCTCGCAGCGCGCCAGTTGTTGCCGCTCGATCCCGCCAAGACCTTCCTCGTCGTCGAGCACGAGTATCCCAAGGCACGCATTCAGGAGAAGGAGAAGCTGCTCCCGATTCTGAAGGGCTCGATCGCCTTCACCCGCAAGATCGACGAGGCCGCCGCCTGCATGTACGCCCTGCAAAACGAGGTGCTCGCGGCACAGGGGATTCCAGTTCAGGGTGTGGGCCGCCAGGCCTTCCGTAGTTAATTATTCGCAATACGTATCGGAGACACAAGTCATGGCAAAGAAGAAACTGAATATCGCGATGATCGGCTACGCCTTCATGGGGCGTGCGCACAGCAATGGCTGGCGCCAGGCCAAACACTTCATGGGGCCAGATGTCGAGCCCGTCATGAAGGTCATCTGCGGTCGCTCCGAGGACAAGGTCAAGGCCGCCGCTCAGTCGCTCGGCTGGGAAGAGCACGCGACCCGTTGGCAGGATGTCATTGCGCGCGACGACATCGACATCGTGGATGTCTCGACCCCGGGTGACAGCCACGCGGAGATCTCGATCGCCGCCGCCAAGGCCGGCAAGCACGTCCTGTGTGAAAAGCCGCTCGCGAACTCGGTCGCGGAATGCCAGGCGATGATCGAGGCGGTGAAGAAGGCCGGCGTCATCCACATGATCTGCCACAACTACCGTCGTGCACCGGCCGTTTCTTTGGCCAAGCGCCTCATCGACGAGGGCAAGCTGGGTCGCATCTTCCACTACCGTGGTACGTATCTGCAGGACTGGCTCGTCAGCCCCGAGGTGCCCCGCTTCTGGCGCATGGTCAAGAGCGAGGCCGGCTCGGGCGCGCTCGGTGACATCCTCTCGCATACCCTGGATCTGTCGCACTACCTCGTGGGTGATGTGAAGGAGGTCTGCGCGACGATGGAGACCTTCATCAAGGAGCGCACCATCCCCGGTACGAACCAAAAGGGACCGGTCGATGTCGACGACGCCACGATGGCGATGGTCCGCTTCGGCAACGGCGCGCTCGGCTTCCTCGAGGGCACACGTTTTGCCAACGGCCGCAAGAACTACAACCGCTTCGAGATCAACGGCAGCAAGGGCTCGATCGCCTTCAACCTCGAGCGCATGAACGAGCTTGAGATCTACGAAGAAAACGGCCCGGACAGCGGCTGGAAGAACATCATGGTCACCGATCCGAAGCATCCCTTCGCGGACAAGTGGTGGCCCGCCGGTCACATCATCGGCTACGAACACACCTTCACGCATACCTTCTTCGACTTCCTGAATGCGATCGCCGGTGGCAAGGCCGTCATCCCGAACTTCGAGGACGGTCTGAAGAACCAGATTGTGCTCGAGGCCATCGAGAAGTCGGCCAACGAGCGTGGCTGGGTCACGATCAAGTAGTCCGTTTTTTCTTTCGTCTCCTGAAAGGCAGTGTCCCGGATGTTTGTGCAACGCGTCCGAACGGTTTGTTTCGCCCTGATGGCAGGTATTGCCTCGACGGTGCATGCGCAGGGAAAGCCCGAGCAGGCCGCCGAGTCCGCCCACTATCGCATCGAGTCCCTGCCGATTCCGGCGGGGGTCGAGCTGGAGGCCGGCGGGCTCGGCTTTTCAGGTGATACGCTTTACGTCAGCACAAGGCGCGGCGAGATCTGGTCGCTGAATCCGACGGGAGGCAAGGCAAAGAACGGCGAGGGGACCTGGAAGCTCTTTGCTTCGGGATTGCACGAGGTCCTGGGTGTGCTCGTGAACGGCAAGGGCGATCTGACGGTCGCGCAACGGCCGGAGCTCACCCGCGTCCGTGATACCAATGGCGATGGACGCGCCGACCGATTCGAAACCTTGACGCAGGGCTTTGGCCTTTCCGGCAACTACCACGAGTACCACTTCGGTCCGGCCCGGGACGCGGCGGGCAATCTCTATGCGACGCTGAACCTGTCCTGGGTGGGCCACGGCGGCTCATCCGTGCCCTACCGTGGCTGGGCCTACAAGCTCACGCCATCGGGAGAGTTCGTACCGCTGGCCACGGGCCTGCGCTCGCCATCGGGCATCGCCATGAGTCCCGAGGGCGAGCTCTTTGTCACCGACAATCAGGGTGATTTCTGGGCGACCTCGCCGCTTCTGCATATTCAGGAGGGCAAGTTTTACGGTCACCCTTCGGGGCTGCGCTGGGAGAAGGGTTACAAGGGCATTGAAGACAGCTTCGAGCTGCCGATGGAAGCGTTCCGCGAGCGTCGGACCTTGCCGGTGGCCTGGTTCGTCTACGGCGTGCTGGGACACGCCCCCTCGCAGCCGCTCTGGGATGTCGCACCCAGGGGACAGTTCGGTCCCTTCAAGGGCCAGATGTTCGTCGGTGATCAAACCAAGAGCATGATCACGCGCGTGGTGCTGGATCGGGTGGGTGGCGAATATCAGGCCGCCTTGATCCCGTTCGCACACGGCTTTGGCTCCGGGATCTTGCGCATGGTGCAGGGGCCCGACCATGCGTTTTACATCGGCGGTACCGATCGCGGCTGGGGTGCGGTCGGTGGACGACCCTTCGCACTTGAGCGTCTCATCTACACGGGCAAGGCGCCCTTCGAGATGCACTCGGTGAAGCTCACCGAAACGGGCTTTGATGTGACCTTCACGCGGCCGATCGATCCGGCCTCGGTGAACGGGGGCGTATCCGTGACACACCACGGGTACAACTACTGGAAGACCTACGGCTCGCCGCATGTGGGAACCACGGCGGTGCCGAAGGAACAAATTCAGGTGTCGGTGTCGCAAGATCGTCTGCACGCGGTCATCAAGCTGCCGGAGTTGCAGACCGAGCGCGTCTACACGATTGCCCTTCCGGGTATCCGCGATGCGGCGGGCGCGTCCCTCGTGCACGCGACGGCGTATTACAGCCTGATGCGCAAGCTCAGTGCAGGAGAAAAACGATGAAACGCGCAGTTGCCTGCATGGCGCTCCTTGGAGGCCTTGCCTGTCGATCTCAGACCGAGCCAGCGCTCGTGTCACCGCCGCGTGCGAATGCTCCTTCCTTGCTGGGGCGCCCTGCACAGCCTGTGGGCCCTGCAGGCCTCTTCGCGACCTACGACGATGGCAAGACCCACGTCGTGACGGTTGTGCCGACCGCGAACTTCTCGCTCATCGGCTCAGAGTCGGTTCATCCGGCGGTGGCGCCGATGTTCTCCGCGCAGTTCTCCGGTGAACTCCAGGTGGCCGAGGCCGGTGATTATCGCTTCTGGTTTCAGCCCGCGACGCTCAAGCTCGACGGCAAGGACGTGAGCGACAAGCCCGTCACGCTCAGCGCCGGTGCGCACCAAATCGAGATCGCCTATCGCCGAGCCGCCGAGGGTGCGCGCCTGCAGTTGGAATGGGCGATGAACGAGGGCTTTGCGCGTGAGCCCGTGCCGGCGAGCGCGTTCACCCACGTCGGGTGGACCGACGAGGCCGAGACCTGGCGACGCATCGACAATGGTCGAAGGCTGGCCGATGAGCTCGGTTGTCGCAATTGTCATACGAATACGGGCGACAACGTGGCCAGCAAGCCATTCATGGAGGCCACCCGTCGTGGCCGCGGCCCGGGCCTGCGCGACATCGGGCGAAACCTGAAGTCGAGGTGGGTCTATCAATGGCTGGAGAACCCACGTGCCCTTCGCAAAGGCGCGAAGATGCCGCAGATGTTCGTCTCCGATGGTGATCTGCGAGACATCACGGCGTACCTGATGACGCTCAAGGAAGATGATGGTTACGCGAGCGCCGGTGTCACCGAGATCGAGCATACCGGGCCGCTCAATGCGGAAGAAACCACCGCGATGGAGGCGGTACGCGACCGCATTGGTTGCACCGCCTGTCACGGTGAAGCAGAAGGCAAGCTGTCGCTTGGCAAGGCCGGGTCAAAGTTCACCGCGCGCGGCCTCTACCAGCGCATCGCGCGTCCCGATGAACAGGAACATTCCGGCCGAATGCCGAACCTTCGACTCGGCCATGCCAACAGCGAGCTGCTCGCGCGCTTCATCGCGACGAAGCAAGATCCTGCGCTCGAGGGTGACGTGCCGGCGGGTGATGCCGAGTCCGGCAAGGCGATCTTCCTGTCGCGGGGCTGTCTCAACTGTCACCAGACGAAGCTTGGTGACGTGGTTCTGCAGACAGAGCTCAAGGCAAAGTCTCTCGCCGAGCTGCCGAGCACGGGGGGATGCCTCGCGCCAAGCCCGCCCGCGCACGCACCTCGCTATGCGCTGTCGGCAGAAGACCGAGACGATCTCGCCCTCTTCCTCGCGTCCGTGCGCAACGTCGCCGAGGCACCGTCGTTTGAACTCGCGCGGACCTTTGAGTCGCGTCGGTGCAATGCGTGTCACGAAACCGACAAACCTGCGGGCACCTCTTTTGACGACAAGCCGCCGGCGCTTGGCGATGCTGGAAACAAGTTGCGCCCGGAGTGGATCGGTTCGTTTGTCAGCAACTCGAATAATCCAAGCGTGCTTCGGCCCTGGATGTCGCTGCGCATGCCACATTTTGCGGGGCTCTCACGCGTCGGAGACTGGATGGCGTCGGTGGCGGGTGCCGATCGTCAACCGCCGAAGGTTGCGCCTGCCCCAGCCGAGCTCGATCGTCAGGTGCAAGAGGGCGTGGCGCTCATCGGCAAGGGCGAGAACGGTCTGTCTTGTGTGACCTGCCATCGCTTTGGTGATTTTGATCCGAAATCTGCGACCCCGGCGCCCAATCTCGTCACCGCCGTGACACGGATCCGCCCCGAGTGGTTTGTCAGGTGGCTGCGCGATCCGCTGCGTGTCAGCCCGGGCACCCAGATGCCGGCCTTCTTCGCGGGCGTCGATCCCGAGTGGAGCGACGCACGCATCACAGCGCTGTGGACGGCGTTGTCGCGTGTCAACAACATCCCGACGCCCATCGGGGTGGATATGTCGAACACCGGGATCGTTCTGGTTCCGGAAAAGACGCCGATGGTGATGCGCACCTTTATCAACGGCGGCGTTACCCGCTCGATCGCCGTTGGCTTCCCCGGTGGTCCGCACTACGCCTTCGATGCCGAGGGTTGCCGTCTGCAGTTCATCTGGAAGGACGGCTTCGTCGACATGGACCCAGCCTGGAGCGGCCGTGGTGGCGAGGAGGTGAAGGTGCTCGGTGAACGCTTCTTCCTGGCGGGAGCCGGCCCCGCGCTGACAAGGCAGGATGGTGCGGCGCTCCCGATGCGGTTCAAGGCGTATGCCCTCGACGCCAAGGGCGTTCCGTCGTTCGAGTACTCGGCCGGCGCCGTGTCGATCGTCGAAAAGTCGACGCCCGAGAAGGCCGCTGACGGTCACGTCGCCCTGTCGCGCCAGATGACGCTGACCGGTGTGGACGCCGAACTGCGCCTTGCGCCTGGCACACAGGCCCACTCGGCCATCACGGTCACCGGCGCGCCGTTTGAGAACGGCGTGGTGGTCATCCGTCCCTCGGGCAAAAAGCCCGTCCGCTTCACGATTCGTATCACCGATACCTTGCCGGTCAAGCCAGCAGCCACCGCGGCCCACTAGAATAGGAAGAACTTCATGTCATCGACAAGACGAGATTGGTTGAAGGGTGCCGTGCGCACCGGCATTGCGGCAGGTATCGTCGGCGGCGCAGGACGCGCGTTTGCCCAGGAAGGTGCAAGCGAGGCACAGCGTCGCGCAGACGAGGACGAGGCGGCACGCCGGAACGCGAAGAAGGAAGAAAAGCCCGAGGCAGCCTATGTCTTGAAGAAGGGCAAACCCAAGAAGGCCCTCTTTGTTTATGGCGGCTGGCCCGGACATCAGCCCGAGCTCAACCGCGACATCTTCGTGCCGTTCCTGAAGAAGAGCGGCTTCGAGGTGGTCGTCTCGGACAAGCAGGACGTCTACGCCGACGAGAAGTTGATGGATTCGCTCGATCTCATCGTTCAGATCTGGACGATGGGCACGATCAAGGGCGAGCACCTGAAGGGCCTCATCCGCGCGGTGCACAAGCGCGGCGTTGGTCTTGCCGGCTGGCACGGGGGACTCGGCGATGCCTATCGTCAGGAGGTCGAGTACCAGTGGATGGTGGGCGGGCAGTGGGTTTCCCATCCAGGCGGCATCGTGCCTTACCGGGTGCACATCACGGAGACCGAGGACCCCATCACCGCGGGCTTGTCCGACTTCGACCTCAAGACCGAACAGTACTACATGCACGTGGATCCGAATAACAAGGTGCTCGCGACCACGCGCTTTACCGGTGAGCATTCGGCCACGGTGACGGATGCGGTCATGCCGGTGGTCTGGAAGAAGACCTACGGCCATGGTCGCATCTTCTACACCTCGATGGGTCACAACGTGGACGTCTGGGACACGCCCGAGGCGCTCACCATCATGAAGCGCGGCATACTGTGGGCTGCCCACAGCCGCTTCGAGACGACGCCGAGCCTCATCACGCCGGTCTATCCGACGCGCTAGGTCAATCGTCTACGTCGATCATCGTAGCGATGATCGGGTAGTGCGCCCGATCCGGTCGCGATCCCTTTGTCCTAACCTTCAATCAAGAGTGCGGCCTGAAGGATCGCGCACCGAGCGCGGCCGCATCGCGCGCGATCTGCACGACAACGTGGCGCAGGGGCTCACTTCCATCGCGCTTCACGGTGACGAGAACATCTTCCGTGCCTTGAGCGCCGGCAAGCTGGGTGCCAAGACGCGGGCCGAGGCCGTTCGCATCGCGCGCAGCCGGGGCATGCTCGGCGCCGATCGCTAGCCGCAGCGGGCGAGCGACTGCAAACGCATCACAGGTTTTGTTTGAGCGCCTCGGCCTGGGCGTGGGTGCGCAGGCTGTCGACGACGTCGTTCAGATCGCCGTCGAGGATCGCGGGCAAGCCGTGCTTCGTGAGGCCGATGCGGTGGTCCGTGAGGCGATCTTGCGGAAAGTTGTAGGTGCGAATCTTCTCCGACCGATCACCGCTGCCGATCTGACTGCGGCGGTTCTCACGCTCGGCCGAGTTCTTCTTCTCGAGCTCGATCTCGTAGAGCTTGGCTCGCAGGATCTTCATCGCCATCGCGCGGTTCTTGTGCTGACTTTTTTCCTGCTGACAGTGGACGATGAGTCCCGAGGGCAGGTGGTGCAAGCGCACGGCAGAGTCGGTCGTGTTGACGGACTGGCCGCCCGGGCCACCCGAGCGCATCACGTCGATCTTCAGATCCTTGGCGTCGATCTCGATGTCGACCTCCTCGGCCTCTGGCATGACGGCGACCGTCGCGGTGGAGGTGTGGATGCGTCCCTGGGCCTCGGTCGCGGGCACGCGCTGCACGCGGTGAACGCCGGACTCGAACTTCAGCTGGGAAAACACGCCGTCGCCCGAGATATCGGCGACAATTTCCTTGAGCCCACCTGCGGAGGCCGCGGACTGCGAGACGATCTCCACCTTCCAGCGGCGTCGCTCGGCAAAGCGGGCGTACATGCGAAACAGATCCGCTGCGAAGAGTGCGGCTTCCTCGCCGCCTGTGCCCGCGCGAATTTCGAGCAGGATGTTCTTGTTGTCGTTCGGATCGCGCGGCAGAAGCAGGATCTTCATCCGCTCCTCCAGCTCACCGCGCTTCGGCTCGAGCTCGGCGATGTCCATCTCGGCGAGCTCCCGCATCTCTGCGTCCTGGAGCATCAGCTTCGACTCATCGAGGCGCTTGCCCAGCTCGCGATACTCGCGCAGCGTGGTCACAAGCTCCTCGGTCGCGGCGCGCTCCTTGGTCAAGTCGCGCAGCAGCTTCGGCTGCGAGAGCACCTTTTCGTCGGTCAGCTGCGCCGAGATCTCGTCGAAACGGTTCTCGATCGAATCAAGCTTGGACAGAAGGAGGTCGTCGAGCATGGTCGCCGTCTGCGATGCGGAAGGTGCGGCAACAGCCACCACGGCTCGCGGCGCTAACCGCGAACCGTATCACATCCACCTCGCGGCAGAATCCCTTATGGGGTCGTGCCACCAGACGCCGGCTTCTTCGCGTATCGCTTGTTGAAGCGATCGATGCGGCCGCCAACGTCGAGGAACTTCTGCTTGCCGGTGTAGAACGGATGGCAGTTTGCGCAGATATCGACCATGAACGACCCACGGGTCGTGTAGGACTCGATCTTGTTGCCACAGGCGCAGGAGATGGTGGAAGCTTTGTATGCGGGATGAATGCCAAGTTTCGGCATGGGAACCTCTTTGAGAAAGGGGGAGCGTATATAGTCCCAAGGGCCTCAGTCGGCAAGGGGCCAGATGTGTGCGCAGTGCGTCGTGACCGCGATTCCCTCGATCCGATAAGGGAGACGTGGCGTTCCCATGCGGTATAGTGCCCGCCACCTGCCTTTCAGAAGCATTTCGCCCACATGGATCGTCGCCTACCGCTCTATTCCTACCTGAAACCCCTCCTCGAGGGCGCTCGCGTCCTGGAGATCACCAGCGGGGACGGTGGCTCGGCTCAGCTCCTCGCGCAGCTGGGGGCCTCCAAGGTCGTCTCCGTGGGTGGCGCCGGTCGTTCCGGCGGCAAGGTCCAGCATCTGGCGGCGTTCTCGGTGGGGGAGCTTGAGCGGCAGGCACCCTTCGACGTCATCATCCTCGCCCCGGGCGAGCGCTTCTTTTCGCCAGCGACCGCCCAGCTGACCTGGCCCCAGCTCGGCCGACTCCTCTCCCCGACCGGCCATGTCTGCGCCTCGGTGGCGAGCGCAGACGCCAAAAACGCCGAGCGCGGAGCCCTCGAGTACTACGCCGTGCTGGACGCGCTCTCGCCCCACTTCCCGGTGGTGCGGATGTTCGGGCAGACGCCCTTCGAGGCCCTCGGCATTGCAGAATTTGATGCGGCCGAAGGTGGCCTGCGGGTCGAATCCGGCCTCGTGGATCCGGAGACCGAGGAGCCCTCGCACTACCTCGTGGTTGCCGGTCAGACGGAAGGCCCGGCCTTTGGTTATGCGCTGGTTCAGGTCACGCCGGAGGCCCGTCCGGCCGCCGTGGTGGCGCCCCCGGCCGCGAGCCCTGCTGCCGTCAGCGGTGATGCCTCGAAGGCCCTCGCGGCCAAGGAGGCAGAGATCCGGGCCCTGTCGCAGAAGCTGCTCGAGTTCGAGGGCAAGTCCGAAGGGGTGATGCGGGTTTCCCGCGCCCAGGCCGAGGAGATCGAGGAATTGCGGGCCCGGCTGCGGCGGGCGGCCGAGATGCGGACCGAGCTCGACGAGGAGGTCGCGCGCCTGCGGCGATCGCTGCACGAGGCCGACGAATCGGTGATGAACCTGACCCGCAAGACGGCCGACGAGATGTCGGCGCTTGCCGAGCGGATCACCTCCGGTCTGCGCCCCGATTTCGGCGGCTCAGCCAGGTCCAATGGAGACAGTGCGCAGCTCACCGAGCAGCTGAAGACCCGCGATGTGGCGCTCGCACGCCGTGAATCCGAGCTCTTCGACCGCGATGAGCGCATTGCGAGCCTCGAGATCGAAAAGCAGGATCTGCTGTGGCGACTGGAAGCCGCGGCCGAACTGATTGAACGCAAGCCGACCCCTGCTTCACGGCCTGCGCCCGCAGCGATTCCGCCCTCCGCCGCCACCGAACACGAGGTGGAGGAGCTGCGCCACGCTCTGCAGGTGCGTGAGCGGGTGATCAAAGAATTCCGGGCCGCAGCGCAGGCGCATGCCTCCGATGCCGATCGCCTGCGCATCGAGGTCGCCGAACAACGCGCCCATATCGTCGAGATGGATGAGCTGTTGCGGGTCGAGGGCGCGCGCGCCGACGCCGCGGCAGGCGAGTCCCAACTCTTGAAGGTGCGTCTGCACGAGGCGGAGCAGGGTGATCGCGCCCGCCGCTCGCGTCTGGCTGAAATTGAGGGCCAGCTGTTGCGATTGCGTCACCAGGGCGCTGCGCAAAACAAGCCTCAGGTTGTGGTCGACACCGCGGCCGTGCAGGCGGCCGAGCGGCGCGCCGAGGCATTGCAGACGCAGCTCGCGATGGCCCAGGAAGCGGCCCGAAATGTTGAGAGCGACCGCGAGAATCTGCAAGCGCAGCTGAACGCTGCCGGCGCACAAATTGTTGCCTTGACGGATCGTTGTGCCGAGCGGGATGCGGGCATGGCCGAGCTTGCGCAGCTCCTGGCCCGCGCGGGGACGGAGGGCGCCTCCACACAAAACGCCGCACGCGAGGTCCTTGAAGGCGATGTGAACCGTTTGCGTGACGCGCTCGCACAGTCTGAAAACGAGCTGCGGCGGGCACGGGCCGCGGTTCTGCCCTTGCGTGATCAGCTCTCGGATCTGCAGGCCGAACGCGACGCACGCATCGATGCGGAACTCTCGTTCTTCCAGACGCTGTCAAACCAGGTGGCCTCGTTGGAAGAAGGCATCCGCAACGAGCTGGCCAACATCGCGCGCGCAAACGAGGCGTTGAACGAGGTGCCGAACCAGGGCTCAAATGGCGACAGCTATAACGGTCCTCAGGGCGGCAATTCTTGGTGAGTAATTACTGAGCACGCCTCGTGCAGCGCGTTGCTTACAAGAATTTTCTTTTTTTTTTTCGGATCGTGGGAATAGAGATTTTCGGCTGCTAATCTTGCCTGCGATGGATGCGGCGGATCTCCTCTTGTTCCAGCATCTGGTAAGCAAGGGGGAATGTGATTGTGGTTTGGAAACAGCGGCGTTGATGATCGCTGCTGCGGAATATCCGACCCTGGATATTTCGCGGTATTTGGCGAAACTCGACTATCTAGGGCGCAGGGCGCGCAAGCTGGTTGAGGCTCAAGACCCCGACCTGTTGCCGAAGATTGTTCCGGTGTTGCGTTTGCTCTATCAAGAGCGTGGCTTCCGCGGAAATCTCACCGAGTATTACGATCCCCGCAACAGCTTCCTCAACCAGGTGATCGATAGACGCCTTGGCATTCCAATCACGCTGGCTGTCGTACTGATTGGCGTATGTCGTCGCGCCGGTGTTGAGGCACGCGGCGTGTCGTTTCCCGGACACTTTCTTGTTCGTACGGTCGACGTGGATGGCGAGGCGCTCTTCGTTGACCCGTTCGATGGCCGAATCCTCGATGAAGAGTCGCTGCACATGCTCTACGAGCAGTCGACCGGCAAGGCCGAAGAGGTGGATCCCGAGTGCCTCCAGCCCGCCAGCGGCCGTGCGATTCTGGCCCGAATGTTGAACAACCTTCGTGCGATTTACGAGGTGACAGGACAGAGCCGTCGCCTGAAACGGGTGGTAACGCTCATGGGTGCCCTCGTCCCCAAGGAAGAGCTGGGAAGCTGGAATGCAGTGTCCCATCCCTCCGGTGGTGCGCTTCCGCTCCGGGTCGGCTTGAACTGATTCGTGACACAGGCCTGCAACAGGCCTGACGTCACCGGGACCATCGGCTAGATTCCCTCTGGCCATGTCCCCGTCAGAGCAAAGCAAGCAACCGACCGCCCCCACCTCAACTGGATGGACACCGGACTCGTGGCGGGCATTCCCGGTCGCACAGAAGGTGGCCTATCCGGACGCCGCACGGCTCGCGGACGTGCTTGGCCGTTTGCGCGCCTTGCCACCGCTCGTGACCTCCTGGGAGATCGAGCGCCTGCGCGGTTACCTCGCGGACGCAGAGGCCGGCAAGCGGTTCTTGCTGCAAGGCGGGGACTGCGCCGAGACGCTCGCCGACTGTCGCCCCGACGTGGTCGCCGCCAAGCTCAAGATCTTGCTGCAGATGTCGGTCGTGTTGATTCACGGCTGCAAGAAACCTGTAATACGTTTAGGCAGATTCGCCGGTCAATACGCCAAGCCCCGCTCAAGTCCCGTCGAAAAACGGGGTGACACCGAGCTGCCGAGCTACTACGGCGATCTCGTCAACCGTAGCCCGTTCACGCTCGAGGCACGCACGCCGGATCCCGAACTACTGTTGCAGGGGTACCTGCATGCGACGGCCACGCTCAACTTCGTGCGCTCGCTCGCAGGTGGTGGCTTCGCGGATCTGCACCATCCCGAGTTCTGGGATCTCGAGCACCTCGAGCGCTCGGAGCTGCCCGAGGGTCTGCGAGAGCAGTACCGAAGGATGACCCGCGAGATCGCGTCGGCCATCGACTTCATGGAGGCGCTCGGCGATGCGAAGGTCGATGATCTGTCGCGCGTCGAGTTCTTCGCGAGTCACGAGGGTCTGTCGCTCGACTACGAATCCGCGCAAACCCGGACCGTGCCGCGTAGGCAAGGGTACTACGATCTGACAACCCACCTGCCCTGGATCGGCGAACGCACGCGCAACCTCGACGGCGCGCACATCGAGTTCTTCAGGGGCATTCGCAACCCCGTTGGCGTCAAGGTGGGACCGAAGGCCTCGCCGAATGAATTGCTCGCCCTCATCTCGGCGCTCAACCCCAACAACGAGTCAGGCAAGTTGCTCATCATCACGCGGATGGGTGCGAACAACGTGCTGCAGGCACTGCCGCCCCTTGTGCAGGCTGTGCGTCAGGCGAATCTGCGCGTGTTGTGGGTGGCCGATCCGATGCACGGCAACGGACGGGTTCTGGAAAGCGGCGTCAAGACGCGCAGCTTCGACGACATCACGGCCGAGATCGAACGCTCCCATGCGGTGCACACGCAACACGGTTCGCATCTTGGCGGCGTGCATTTCGAGCTGACCGGAGACGACGTGACCGAGTGCATCGGTGGCGGCCTGTCCGAGAACGATCTGGATCGCAACTACCAGAGCGCCTGCGATCCCCGCCTCAACTACCGCCAGTCGCTCGAGATGGCCTTCCGGCTCTCGCACGTGCTGGGCGGCAAGCCCTAGCCGCGTCGGCGACGGATCTCGTGAATGAGCGCCGTCGTTGAGCCGTCGTGAGCGCCAATCGTGCCGCCCTTGAGCTCGGCCAGGATGGGCTTGGCGAGCTGCTTGCCGAGCTCGACGCCCCACTGATCAAACGAGTTGATGTTCCAGATCACGCCCTGAGCGAAGATCTTGTGTTCGTACATCGCGATCAACATGCCAAGCGTGTGGGGATCGAGGCGCTGATACAAGATCGAGTTGCTCGGTCGGTTGCCGGGGAAGACCTTGTGCGGCAACAGGTCGTCGCGCGCCTCTGTGCTGAGTTTGCCGGCCTTGACCTCGGCGTCGAGCTCGGCGCGTGCCTCCGCCTCGGTCTTGCCCCACATGAGGGCTTCGGGTTGTGCGAGGAAATTCGCGAGCAACTTCTCGTGGTGATCGCCCCGGCGCTCGT
>Ga0169931_10003036_pt1 | contig 26970 bp, 19 predicted proteins | sample Kivu_15m_20L_FD_129675 | JGI IMG/M metagenome (GOLD analysis project Ga0169931, IMG submission 129675) | Freshwater microbial communities from Lake Kivu, Western Province, Rwanda to study Microbial Dark Matter (Phase II) - Kivu_15m_20L... | ecosystem: Environmental > Aquatic > Freshwater > Lake...
AACAGCGCGCCAGAGAATAGCCGATTGGACCAACTATGTGTCATCTACCCTGAAGTTGCCGCAGGCGTTCAAACGATTTTTCGTTCACGAAGCCTGCAAGAGGGGAAATACATAACTATGGATGTCGGTGCTGGCACGGTTGATCTAAATGTTTTTTCTTATTTCAGGGCAACGGCTGATGCCCCGCGTAAGTTGGATTACTGGTCGTGTAAGGTCGCGCCATTTGGTTGTTCACGTCTCCCTGAACTCTATGATGATGCTGGCATCCATGAAAAGACAGGCGATTCACTGACCGTCACCCAAGTTCAGGCCGGAATCAGCGAAGCCATTGCTGAGTTGATGAAAGCTGCATTTGATCATCAACCACGAAAGATTGAGGGAAATGGTGGTGATCCCTGGTCGAGGAGAACGCTGTGCTACGTCTTTGGTGGGGGCGCTAACAACCAACTCTACACCACTGAACTCTGGAATCGGCTGAAAGCGCTTGGGATCGGAATTGACCATTTATTTTGGTTACCCCAGCCAAGCGAGGGCTTTGAACTACCTGATGACGTAGATCAGTTTGGGCGCTTCGCCGTTGCCTACGGCCTTTCGTTCCATGCAGCAAATTTGGAGGAAGTTCGACTGCCCAGTGAATTGCAGACTTTCCGCGAAGCCTATCCTGACGCCTGGAAGCCATCCAAGCCTCCTCGCTACACGCCCTGCACCTGCTACTCCAATCCCGACTGCGTCCGCTGCGGAGGGACGGGATTCCTCATCTGATTGGAACCGTTTGAATATTCACCGTTTCAAATGCTCTTCAAACCACGCGATCTCCAGTGTGGTCGCTTCCTGGAAACCTTCGCGGTAGATGCCGTAGTGCGTGATGCCTTTGACGACGTGATATTTCGACGGCACACCGCGAGCGGCGATCTGCTTTTGCGCCTCGGCGACCATCTCGTTGTTACTCAGTTCCTCGTTCTCCGCGACGACGAAGAGCGCGGGAACGTTGATCTTGGCGGAGGCATCGAAGGCGCTGAAGCCGATGCTTTTCGCCGCGTTCGTCCGCATGTTCGAGTATTTCTCCATCTTGCCGGTCATCTTGCCCGTCTCCAGCGGCACAGGCTCCACCTCGCCGCGAGCCTGCTGCGTGTGCAGGCGGAAAGCACCCGCCACGGCGCGTTCCCGATTCCCGCCACCGAGCCCCGGCACCTGCGCAACGACGCACTTCACGCGAGGGTCCGTGCCCGCCATGTAGGTCACGAGGCCGCCGCCGTAGCTGCTGCCCATGATGCCGATGCGCTGCGGGTCCACCGTCGGCTCACCTGCGATGAAGCTGATCGCGGCGCGGATGTCCTCGGTCTGGTCGGTGTAGTTCATCTGCCAGCGCAGCGCCTTCACCTTGATCGTCAGCTCGCCCTTCTCGTCCGGTTTCGGCTGTGGCTCGACCGCCATGAGCTGGCTCTCGCTTTCTCCCCAGCCGCGATAATCAAAGGCGAGCGCCACATAGCCCTTCTCCGCAAAGATCGGCCCCAAACGCCCGCCCGTGCCGCCCTTCGTGCCGCCCGTTCCCGCGCAGAAGACGATGGCAGGCAGCTTCTCGCCTTCCTTGCGATTCTTCGGCAGGTAAAGGTCGCCCGTCATGCGCGTGCCATCGCTCCAGATGATCACGGAACGTTTCTCGACCGTGTCCGGCAAGGCCCCGCGTGCCGCCGGCTCATTCGGATTCGCCGAACCTGGGGCCGGTGCCGTTGATGGAGACGGACTTGGCGTCGCGCCCTTCGCCTGGCCTTTCCCCTTGGCCTTGGAGAAATGCGCCGTCAGCTCCGACACGGTGCCGATGCCATCTTTATCGGCATCGATTTGGTCAAAGAGCTTCGGCATCTCCTCGCGGGAGACTTTGCCATCGCCATTGCGGTCGATCTTCTTGAACCAATCGGGCGGGGCTTCTTGGGCGTGGGCTGCACAGGTGGCTAACAATAGACTGGTGAGGATGAGTTTCATGGCTGTTGGGCTTTGCGTTGTTGAAGGCGTTCTTGATTGGTCTGGCGGAGGGTTTCGCGCTGCTTCGGCGTCAGATTGCGCCACATGTCGGTGCCGTGGCGTTTGAAGGCTTCGGTGACTTTGGCGGAGGCCTCGGCCTGGATGGCGTTGAAGTCGGACAGAAGGCGGTCGTAGCTCTGGCGCAGCACCGCTTGCTGCTCGGGCGTGGCTTCGATGCGTGCGAAGTCCTGCGCCATGCGATGCTCGATCCAGCGGCGTGCCCATTCCTGGCTCTGCGTCCATCCGGGACGGCCCGAGTGGACACGGGCTGACATGGCGTAGCCGCACAGGCCGCCGAGCCCGAAGAGCACGACGAGGCTGATGATGATCTGAGTGATAAGTTTCGTTTTCATGGCAAATCAGGGAGACGGGTTTCAATCATGAGCTGGGCGAGGTAGGCAGGTTCGGAGTCAGCATCGACATCGGCGGCGAACTCTTCCCGCTGCGGCCACACGAGCCACGAGGCGGTGATCAAACCGACCGCGAGCGCCGCAAACGAGGCCCGCGCCCACAGCCGAAGCGCCAAGATCGAAGTCTCCTCTCCGCGAGCCTCGCCTGGAGCAAAAAGAGAAAACCAACTCGCAGCCCACGCACGCATCCGCGCCGCGAGTGATGGCTGCGGCGTGCGCACGATCACCGATGAGGCCGCGAGCGATTGCGGCAGCGCTGCCTCGAGGAACCAATCACGGCGCAAAGATGCCCGTGCCTCCGGTTTCGCGAGTTCAGCGGTTAAAGCACGCATTTCCTCGGTGGTGAGCGAGCCTTCGCGCCAGCGGTGCAGCAGATTTTGGAGTTCGGGGTTCATGAGATCAGATCGTTTGGGAAAGTTTGCGTTCCACACAGTCAGTGAGCGCCTGCCGCAGGCGGTAGAGCGACTTCGTCACGGCATCGAAGGTCTGGCCGGTGGTCCGCGCGACCTCCTCGACCGATTTCCTCGCCTCGTAGCGCAGCGAAAGCATCCGGCGCGACTTCTCCGGCAGCTTCGCCACGCAATCATCCAACGCCTGCTGCCGCCGCTGCCATTCGTCGTCGGCATCTTCGTCCGCCTCCGAGAAAGCCGTCTCCACCTGCGCCAGAAACGCCTCCATCACCTCGCTATCGGCCACGACCTTCGCGGTCTGCTGCGTGCGCCAGTGCTTCAAAATGAGATTCCGCGCCACCCCGCGACACCATGCAGGCTGGTTCTCGATGGCAGTGCCCTTTTCCACCTCCGCCGCCAGCCGCACCCACACCTCCTGGATCACATCCTCCGCCGCATGCGCATCCCGCAACAGCCCGCCCACAAACGCACCGAGCCGATGCCGGTCATGGATAAACTCGGCAGCCGCACGCTGGATGATTTCGGATTCACGGGACATTCAAAGGGATGTTCCATGAACCCGCGAAAGGTGGACAAAGTTTTTTTGGAGAAGCGGCGAGAGCCGACTCAAGCACCCGAAATGCCCCCTGGTCTGATGCGTGATTCAGTTCAATGACAAGAGCAGCTCCCGCAGCCTTTCTTGAGACCCGCGAGGCGTTTTTCGATTTCGAGCGAGGTCGGGGTGACGGCGAGGCCGCCGAGAGAGGTGCATCGGTGCTCGCGAGGCATGCGCTCAGAGACGGCTTTGGCAGCGTCGATGACTTCGTCGAGCGGGATGAGCGGATCGTAGCCGGCGAGGGCCATGTTCGCGCAGGAGAGGGCGTTGCTGGCGGCCATGACGTTTTTGCCGAGGCAGGGCGCCTCGACGCGGTTTGCGATGGGATCGCAAATAAGGCCGAGCATGCTCTGAAAGGCCATGGATGAGGCGGCGATGGCTTGATCACGTGTGCCACCCGCAAGCGTGACAAGTGCGGCAGCGCCCATGCAGGCTGCGGCGCCACCTTCAGCCTGACAACCGCCGACTTCCGCCGCAAAAGTCCATCGCGTGGCGATGAAAACACCGATCAAACCGGCGGCAAGCATCGCTTTAGCCATCTCTTCCTCGTTTTGATTCATCGACTCGGCCATCGCGATGACAGCTCCGGGCAAAGCGGCACAAGCGCCCGCTGTCGGTGCCGCAACGATGACGCCCATGCTGCTCTTCACCTCCATCAAGGCGGTGACGTAGAGAATGATGCGGTTCAAGGCACCGCCATCGAGCAAGCGGCCCGCGTTCATCATCTCGGAAAAGCGTCCACTCTGATGATGCAGCACGCGATCCTCGTAGCTTGTGCCCGCAATGCCGCTGGCGACCGATTTGCGCAGGATGCGCACGATTTCGGTCATTTTGTCGATGACTTCGCGTTCCGTGAAGTTGCCGCGAGCACGCTCGTATTCGATGGCGAGCTGCCACACAGGTGTGTTTTGAGCTCCGTCGTGGGCAAGCATGGCTGCGCAGCTCGTGAAGGGCACGTGGAGGTCTTTGCGGGAAGGGACCGGGAGGACGGGAGAGAGCTTTTTGACGGAAAGAGGGCTTAAAGGGACCAAAAGGACGGAAGCGACAAAAGTGGCGGCTTTGACTTGGATGAGCTGTTTTTCTCCCAGCTCGTGAATCAGGAAGTCATCGACGGGGATTTTCGACAGGAGAATGGGGACAGAAGAATGAGGCTTTTGATTCTCCTGTCCCCATTCTTCTGTCGATGCTTTTGCGACCCAAATCAGCGTCTCATGATACCCACCGTCCATACTCAACGGCACACCGTCGATCTCAATGACCTCAATCATGCCGCCACCGGTGGAGATGGCGATGAGCGTGTGGGTTTCACGCGTGTTTTTTAGCGTGAGGCGGTAGGTGTTCGGATGCGGATCGCCGACATCGACGGTTTCGATGCGCAGTTTGATGCCAGCATCGGAAAGAGCCTGCGCGGAGTTGGGCAGCCGCTCGTCATCCGCCTCCCAGCCGAGCAAGCCGCCAAACAACCCCATGTCGCTGCCCTGGCTGTCGTGCGTGGTCGGTAGCGAGCCTGCGCGGTCGAACTCGACGAGCACTTCGCTGATTTCGCCATCCATCAAATCACGCGCCAGCCGACCTATGCGCAGCGCGGCGGCGCAGTGCGAGCTGGACGGGCCGCGCATCACGGGGCCGATGACGTCGTTGAAGATGGAGACGGGTGTCATGAGTGAAGAGTGGTGGCGCGAATAAAAGGAATCCTTTGCGAGTGGACTGGACCGGGCAAAAAGTGACGTTCATGAAGTTCACGACCACCTTGGGAATCCTCGCTCTGTTTGTCACCGTCCATCACGCGGCGGCGGAAGCGGTGCCGGTCACGATTGTGCCCGGAAAAGGCATCACGCGGGGTGGTGAGCCCTATTTTGTCAAAGGGGCGGGCGGCGAGAAGCATCTCGACGAGCTCGCGGCCACAGGTGGCAATAGCATCCGCACCTGGACGACGAACGGTCTCGATGAAATCCTCGATACCGCGCAAAAGCACGGCCTCACTGTGTGCGCGGGCATCTGGCTGGAGCCGGAGTGCAATTGGTTCTCTTATGCCGACTCGAAGCACTGCGCGAAGCAGATCGCTCGCGTGGTAAATGAGGTCGTGAAGCATCGGGATCATCCGGCGCTGCTGTTTTGGGGCCTGGGCAACGAAGCCGAGGGCGATGGCAACAATGCCGCGTATTGGAAGCAGCTCGAAGTGCTCGCGCAGATCGTGAAGCAACTTGATCCTGCACATCCGACCTTCACCGCGGTGGCGGGGCTTTCGCCGGAGAAGTCGAAGGGGCTCAACGAACACACGCCGAGTCTTGATTTCGTCGGCATCAATACTTACGCCGCGCTGCCGTCGCTGCGGAAGCATCTCGTGAAAGTCGAGTGGAAGCGCCCTTGGGTAGTCACCGAGTTTGGGGCGCAGGGCTTTTGGGAATGCGGACGTGCGCCTTGGGGAGCGCCGATAGAGCAAACGAGCGGCAACAAGGCCAAGATGATCCGCAAAGGCTACGAAGCCGCGATCAAGCCCGGTGGCGACTGCTGGGGCAGCTATGTGTTTCTCTGGGGTCAAAAACAGGAGGCCACCACGACGTGGTTCGGCATTTTCACCGATCACGATGAGTCCACCGCCATTCGCGATACGATGCACGAATTGTGGAAAGGCTCGCCGCCGCCCGAGCGAGCGCCGGACATCGCCACGCTCATCAGCGACGCCGCGAAGAAGGAGGTCGCCCCCGGCAGTGAGTTCCAAGCCCAAGCCGAGGCCACCGATCCCGATGGTGACGCGCTCACCTGGCACTGGACCGTCACCGTCAAGAGTGCCGGCCGCAACGAACAAGGCCGAGAACGCCCCACCAAGCCGCTGCCCGACAGCCTCATCAAAATCGAAGGCCCCCACGCCACCTTCCGCGCTCCGAAGAAGCCCGGCGACTATCGCGTGCACCTCCGCGTCACCGATACCCGCAAACGTGCCGCGACGGCCAATTTCCCCTTCAAGGTCATCGCGCCGTGAAGAGTGGGCGTTGAGGTGTGAATGAGCGGCGTGCATCAGCGTCGTTGAGTCAAACACCGCATCGCATCAGCCGTCTTGTGGAGTCTTGGTGTGTCGCATGGCGAAAGCAGCACAGCCAAAGATTCACGCGGGAGGAGTGCCCTATTTCAGAAGGGACAGCACATGCGCGTTGATCTCTTTGTCGAGCAGTTGCCGCACCGTGAGGTTTTGGCTGGCGGCGAGCTTTTGGAGTGTTTCGGCTTGGCGCTGAGTGAGAGCTACTTTGGGTTCAAAGACGTTGGTCTTGGGCAGATCGAGCCAGGCTTCTTTGGCCTTGGATAGCTCGGCGGCATCGAGTCCGAAGGCCTTGAGCACACCGGTGGCCATCATCATGTCGCCGGCATACGCCATGTGGACGCCGTCGGTGGTGAGGAGGTTTTTGGGTGCGGGTGTGGGCGCGGTTTTTTTGGCTTCGGCCAGGGCGGCTTGCATGTCGGCGTTCAGATCGGCGAACAGACACTTCTTTTCAGTCGCGAGCGTCCGGAGGAAGTCGTTGTAGGCGACGAGCTTCTGGTTGTTGGGGTTGGAAGCGTCTTCGGTGATCATGGTCGAGGTGAGAATGACCACTTTGATCCCGGCAGCCTGAGTCCTCTCGACGATGGCGGTGATGTTCTTTTGGTAATCAGGCAGCGGGATGCCCTTCGGACCATGCCACACATCATTCACACCACAGCTCAGCGTCATCCACTGCGGTTTCTTGTTCAACACATCACGCTCCAGCCTTGCGAGCATTTGGTCGGATTTATGACCGCTCCAGCCTGCACCGATGAGTTCAATCTTCGCTCCATTGGCCGCCATCGCGGCTCCGATGAGCTGCACATAGCCACCGGCATTGCTGTAGCCTGCCGCCGTGATGGAGTCCCCCAAGAAGGCGACCTTCTCGCCCGGCTTCACGACGATTTCTGCTCGGAGGACTGGTAGGGAGACGCTGAGGGCGACGAGGATGGCGATGAGTGATTTTGTTTTCATGGTGAGAAATGGTGGCCGTTTATCACTTCAACAGGGCTTCCGCGAAAGCCTTGCCCATCAGCGCAAAGGTCTTCGCACAGCCTAGGTAATGGTAGCCGGCGTTGGAAGCTCCGCGTTTCCAGAGGGCGTCATCGGCGGGGGAGATGAGTTTGGCTTCGTAGTTCTTCAGATAGTCGCGTTTCTCGGCTTCGGTCATGTGGCCGTCGGCGTTGGCGTGGTCTTTGTGCTTGGAGTTGAGGAAGTGGGACATTTGGCGGACGTCGGCACGTTTCTGGTCGATGGCAGCGAGTTCCTCGGACCAGAATGGGGCGGTGGGAACAGCGAAGACGTTGTCTTTGAACTCGGGCAGCAAGGAAGGGGCGGTCATCGCCTCGCGGAAGGCGAGGATGTCGGGTCCGGCGTTCATGCCATCGACGCCGAGCACGCCAATGACGAAGGGCATTTTGGGGGCGTTGAAGTCCTTCCGCACATCGCGGATGAAGTGCGCCAGCAGGTCGCTGTAAACGGCGAAACGGCCCTGTTTACCGCGATCGGGGTAGGTGTGGCCGTCCACGAGGTCATTGAATCCTTGGAACCACACAAAACCGGCGATTTCGTAGCCGTCTTTGGCATTGTAGGCGGGGCAGACGCGTTTGGGATCGGCGAGCACCTGCTTCACGTGCTCGACCATGTAGCGATAGAAGCGGCCGGTTTCGTTTTTCTTCTCGGCAAGCCACTGATTCATGTCCTTCGGCACGCCATGGCCGGGCGGGCCGTAGTAGAGCTTCTTTTGGTAGTCGTTGAGTTCATACGGACCCGCGCTCGGTGGGCGAAACTCGGTGTTCAGGCTGCGACCACCCCACGCGGTCTTGATGAGGAGCACCGGCTCTTTCAGCACCGCATCCATCGTGAGGCCAAAAGTAAACTCGGGGCCGATTTTGCCATTCGACTTCGTCGCATCATCCCGCGCCCCATAACCCGCCGTGAGCTTGCCGGTGCCCTCGCCATTGGCGCTGCCGTCGTATCTGCCGGTGTAGTAGGAAATCCAGGTGTGATCGCACACACGCGGCTCGCCCTTGTCATCGCGCATTTGCTTCAAAAGAGGCGCGGTGGCTGGATCATCGCCGATGTAGTCAAAGGTCTCGATCTTCGCATGCCCTTCCATGTTGGACTGGCCTGCGAGGATGAAGACCTTCAGCGGCGCGGCAAAGGTCTGCGAGGTGAGTAAGGTGAGGGCGAGGAGTATGGCGACGGATTTCATGCAGTGTGGTAGTTGCGTGCGTTATCGATAGTGTGAAACAGGTTTCGGTTTCAAACCGAGTTCGGCATAGTTGAAGCCGCTTTCGAGCGGTTGATAGTCACCGATGATTTCCACGCTCCGAGTGGCGGAGATGGCGGCTTCCATCTCCATGCCCCAGTAGGCGGCATGGATGATGAGGCGGCGCAAACCGGCGCTTTGGAGATCGGTGCCGCTGCCCATGGTGGAGTGGAAGACGCGGGCAGCTTTGCCGGTGCTTGTTTGCCAGTTCTTGATCCACGCGACCGGCAGGGGCTCCAGCTTCGTGTTTGGCGGGTCATCATGCTTGCGACCCATGAGCGGCTGCCCCCACACCAGTGCGGTGCAGCCTGCAGGGAGGCTAGTGCCCTCTTTGTAGGTGCGATACACGTCGGAGTTGCCCCAGATGTCGCTCACGCCGGTGAGGATGGGATGCTGTTTCTGCTCTTCCACGAGAATTCCACGCGTCGAATCGGCGTGCCAGCGACCGTGATGGCCCATCAAGGCTCCACCGAGCACTTCTTCGCCCCAGCGGACTTGCTTGCCTTCGATCTTGTAGGGCAACGGGCCGCGAAAACCATGATTGGCGGTGCGCAAGGCGATAAATGGCTCCCCAGAGTCCACATACTTCACGATCTGCTCCTGCTCGGTTTTTGGCAGTGTGAGCAATCGCGTGAAAAAGATGACCAAATCGGCCGACGCGAGGTGTTCGAGCCCGGGAATGTGATGCGGCTTGAACTCGGCTTCTTTCCCCTTTTCAGGATAAACCGGCATCGTGGGGTCCACCTCGCCTTTTTCGTTCACCCCAAACAAAACAGTGCAATCAAAGCCGTGATGCGCGCTCAGGATCTTCGCCATCATCGGCATCGACTGTTCACTGCGATATTCCTGCTCAGCGCTGATGAGCACGATGTGCTTGCCTTTGCCGGGTCCTTCCCCGCCCGGGTAAATCAGCCACTGCGGGCTCTCGGGCACCGGATGAGCGATTGCCTGCGTGCAGACAAGGAGGGTGAGAAGGAGTCGGAGCATGGCGTCAGTCTTTGGGAATCTCATTCACGGTGTAGTAGGCCTTGCGGTGCAGAAGCGGCTCGCTTTGTGCCGAGGTGATCTTGGTGAAGTCGAAGTCGTGGATGTGATCCTCGGTGATCTTGTCGAGACGGAGATGAACGCTCAATCCGTCGGCTGCGGGCGTGGCGGAGAGGATCTTCGGCGTGGTTTGGTCCACCTCAGGGCTGCCGTAGGCACCGTGATAGATGTGTGTGTAGGTGCTGATTGTGTAGCTGTCGGTCTGCGCGGCGATTTTGGCATCGACGGGCTTCGTGAAGGTGATGTGGAAGCCGTCTTTGCGGATGTTGATCTCCTTTACCTCAAAAGGTGTCACGCCATTCCAGTCAATGCGTTGCAGGGCGAAGGGCTCCGTGCCGCGCACGGGCCACTGGCGGCTCGTCGTAAAGCCTCCGGCGATGAGCTGACCACGTGGCGTGAACTCCACATTCATCAGCCCTGTGGCGAGTCCTTCGCGGAAAGGATAGCACGCGCCCTGCCACACGCCGTTCACCTGCTCGGTGGTGACGCGCACGATGATGCTCAAGCTGTAATCGGCGAGGAAAAGCTGGCCATCGAAGGGGCCGAACTTGCCGCCCGTTTCTGCCAAGCGAAATCCAGAGATGCTGCGGCCCATCTTGATGTAGGGGAACTTCACCGCCGGGGGCACGAGTTCCTTCACGCGCCGCTTCTCGACCGACATGCGTGAGTCCGTCTTCGGCTCCACCTCGGGTGCTTTCAGGTCTTTGGCAAAGGGATACCAATTGTAGCTCGCCGGATGCCCGAGGAAGCAGCCGGGCTTGAGATGCTTCAGCGAGCAACAGCCATTCCACGGCCCCTGGCTCTCGGTGACAAACATCGCGCCCTGCGCGTTCGCAGCCACGCAGCCGGGACTGCGCAAGCCACTGCACACCGGCATCATCTTGCCCTCCGGTGTGACCTTCACGGCCCAACCGCGAAAGAGATTGTGCGATTCATAAGAACCGCTCAGGCCGAGAGCGACCCAGAGATTACCCTCCGCATCGGGTTTGGAGCCAAACGCGAACTCGTGACCCTCCGCATAGCCCCAATCGCTTGTCAGCGTGTCATAGCGGTCGGCGATCTCATCGCCATCGGTGTCGCGGATGCGAGTCACCTCGCCCCAAGTCGTCGCCAGCATCGCGCCATCGCGCCAGGCGAGCGAAAAGATCTCGTCCTGCCCGGTGGCGAACAAATGAAACTCCGGCCTCGGCGGCGATTCGAGCGCGCCTTTGACGAAATAGATGTCTCCCTTCCGCGTGCCGACTGCGAGACGCCCATCTGGCAAAAACTCGAGTCCTCCCGTGCGCATCGGCACGGTGGGTGGGATGGGGATGTTGGTGATCGGATAATACTTCGCCTCCTCCGCTGCCGTGCCCCACATTTCGCCGAGATCTTCCGCCGCCAAAGCGCGTGAGGTCATCATCATGCAGGCCAGAAACAGCATCGAAAAGGGCGACAGCAAAGTAGTCATCTCGCTTCGCGAGATGAACTGACGGCTTACACCGACGCCAGACGCCTCCGAAAAGACAGCAGCTTTACCGTTTGACCGTGCGCCTAGCTCCTCTCGCGGAGCGAGAGGGCTACTTTGCGTCGCGGCAAGGCTGCTTTGTGCAGGAAGTGAATCGCTCATGGATGGCTAAGAATGAAGGAAGAGATCACCAATGGTATTCAATCACGAGCTTCGTCTCCCCAACGGGCAAAGTCAGCGGAAGGAGCACCTCGGCAGGCGAACCCTCTCGGATCATGCCACCGAGTCCGGCCGCGAGTCGTAGCGTGAGTTTGGAGACGCGGAACTCGCCCTCCGACACCTTCTCGACACCATCTCCCGCTGCAGCACGAAAATAGAAAAGCTGTTGTGCAGCAGGTGCCGTGAGTCGCAGCGTGCGCTTGAACCAGCCTTTGTCGTTCTCGCCGCGCACATCCTCGAACGAGTCTGCCACGACGATGTCACCATACGAATAGTGGAAGGTGGGCCTGCGTTTCGCATCGAGCGTGTAGCCGCGCCAGTGGTAGCCGTGGTCTTGCGGGAAGGCGTGATTCGTTTTGCCCTTGTAAGGCCAGTTTTCATCCAGCGACTTCAAGCGATGAAACGGAACGCCCGCCGGAAAGGAAATCTTCTCCGAACCACGCGGATTGAACGAGCTGAAGTCCGCACTCGCGAACTCGCCGCGCCACAACTGCCGCAAGGCCATCTCGCCGGAATCGAAGGCGAGATTCACCCGCTCTGGGTATCCCACGCCTATACCCCGATAGCTGGTGACGGGGCTTCGTCCGCGACAAATCTCCGCCACATCGCCCACACGCAGCTCATTCGACTCACGCGAGAGACCTGTGGGCTTCTTGGCGCGTTCGCCATCGGCGAGATAGGCCCAAATAGCCTCGATTTGCTTCGCGGTGTCGCCTTCGAGCACATTCGGACGCAGCGATTTCCCATCGGGCCAGAATCCAGGCATGATGATCGTCGGATGAAAGCGCGAGGGCTGACGCATGAAGAGCGCAAACCAGTTTTTTTGGAGCCGCTGCGGCATGTGCGCGAGGTCCAGCGCGCTGATTTCACCGGCTCGCTGACCATTGAACTGATGACAGGCGATGCAGGCCAGCCCGCTGGTGCCGACCATCTCGTAGCCGGCTGCCTTCGACTCCTGCAACTGCGTCACTTTGGGCAAAACGGCATCCTCCAGCTTGTCCACATTCCCAAATAGCTCCACGAGATGCCCCACCTGCTCCTCGCCGAACTGCGGCATGGCCACGTCCATGTAATCGCGTGCTCGACCGCCTTGAATGAGCACTTCGCGCAGCCACTGCGGCGTCAACTTGGCTCCGACATGTGAGAGCGGCGGCGGAACGCGGCCCTGATCGCCCAGCGAAGGCTGCGTGGTCGTGAAGAGCGCTCGACGCTCCTGCACCGGTCCACCGAGGCCAGCACGCTCGTGACAAGCGATGCAGTTCAGCGAGGCGAGCGTTTTGTGAATGCGCTGCGTATCATCCAGCACCGGATTGGCCGCTGTGGGCAGTGCTTGGGTGATTAGACCGCGCTGTTCCTCACTGAGTCCAAAACGCGGCCCCGCTTGGTCGGCTAGACAACCGCGTGAAGCGTCCAGCTTGGCAAACGGTGTCGCGGTGAGGACATGTTGCTTCAAATCATCGTGACAGTTGGCGCAGCCGAGCTTGCTGAAATGCTCGCGACCGCGATTCGCGAGCGCTGCATCCATTTTCAACGGCTCAAAGGCCTTGATGGGCTCTTTGGAAACGGAAAGCATCGCGGTGGGGATCAGAGCGCGAGGAAACTGCGGCGCTTTCATCTCGAACTTCAGCTCCGCTTTCCTGCCGGTGTGGAAATACACGAGTTCGATCTCATGCGAACCGGCTTCAAGCTCCACCGAGGCCTCAAAGGACTTGACGCCACGTCGGTCACTCGGGGCTTCCTCCAACAGCACCTTGCCATCCACCTTGAGCGTGCCGCCGTTAATCGTGAGGAAAAACTGATGCGTGCCAGCTTGCGAAACCTTCAGCCATCCTTCGTATTGAACCGCCGTGTGCTGCTGAACGCGTCCGAGGCTCTCCAGCGCAAAATCCGCCACCTGACCGCCGCGCTCTGGTTTGACCTCTTCACCGTTCAAACCTTCCCAAACCTGCCCGCGATACAGCGTGAAACGCAGCGCACCCGGCACGCGGGTCTTTTGCAGCAAAAAGTGAGCGATTTGCTCTGCATCGCGTCCTTGCAGCCGCATGTCCGGCATGCGCCCCGAAGGCCGAATCGTGTGCGGCGAACGCAAAAACTTCACGAGGCTCTCCTGACTGTATTTTCCTTCCAAAGACCCCAACGGGACCGCATTCGCCCTTGGCAGCTCTGAGGCGTCTTCCGAACGCGGCGCATGACAAGCCGCGCAACCGCGTGATTGGAAGAGTTTATGCCCCACAGTCGCCGCGACGTGATCGGGGGCCTGCGGTGCAAAATCCGGCTTTTTCAGCGAGAGCAGGAAATGGGTCAGTTCCGCGGCTGTGCGCTGCTTTTCATCGTCTGGGAGCCTCGACAGCACATCCGGCATCGTCGTGCCCGGATTCGTGCCATGCGGATCACGAATGAAGGCCTCCATGAATGCCGGATTCACCCGCGATCCGACTTCAGCAAGCCTTGGCGCCTTTTTTGACCGCGAAAGCAAGCTTCCTTCCGTTTGATGACAGGCCACGCAGTTCAGTTCCTCCACCAAGACGACGCCCTTCAGCTCCGGCGACAACTCCGCCCGACTCAGCCCGCCGAGCACTGGCTCGGCAGTGGCTTGGACAGCGAATGAAAGGATGAAGAGAGCAGCGAGCGTGGGGTGCATTGAGGAAAGTAGTTGCGGCTTTAGCCGCAGGGTTTGGAAAGAGATTCGGCTAAAGCCGAAGCTACTTTGAAGCACTGCTTGCCGAGGCCGACGGCGTAATCTTCTTGTCGCAGGCGGGCTTTGATGGGGTTTTCGGCGATGTAGCGGCGGTAGTGACGGAGTTGAGCCTCACTGCGGACAATGTGGTCATAGGTCTCCTTTTGCCAAAGCGGGCCACTTCGGCCAAGAAGGCGATTGATTTCAAAGGCGCTGCCGCCTTTCCAGTCCTGCATGACCTGGCCCAATGATCTGCCTTCAGGTGTGATCAACGCGTGGAGGTGATTGGGCATGATGACCCAGGCATCGAGTGAGTCTTCCAGAAGAAGGCGAGCCATCAGCCGCTCGCGAACATCCGAACGAAGCAGCAAGCATTCTCCAAAACCTGCATCTAGCCAGCGGTGCCACTGCTGGGTGAAAGTGGCATGAAACTCATGCTGCTGGTTCTCGGGCAAACGATGCACGTCAGATGGCTTTTCAAGGTGATGAGTCGCCAGCCAGGCATCGCGTCGAGTTTGCCATTCGAGGATTTTTTCTTGCGGCATGGAGTCGGCGAGCCGGGTCGTGATGAAGTAGGTGACGCTGTGCTGACGCCAGTGTGGCAGATGGCCATGGTGGATCGCGAGGTCGTCAGAGGGGCGAAAGAAGGTAGCTTCGGCTTTAGCCGAATCCTTGTTTTGGGGGCGCTCTGTTGCTCGCGGAGTCATGGGATACTGATTCGGCTAAAGCCGAAGCTACTTTACCGGGAGCCGCACCAATGTCGGTTTCTCGGTGCTCGCTTCGATGGCTTTGATGGTGTCGCGGAGGGAGTTGGCTTTCTGAAGCCCGAGCTTCTTGGGGAAATCAGGCTCGTCTTTCTCGAAGTAGTTCGCGATCTTCTCCAGCTCAGGAATCACCGCTCTCGCGTGCGAACCGTAACCCAAAAGGATTTTCATGATCCCCGGCGTGCGCTCCTGGCTGGCCCACGGATTCTGCTCACGAGTGTATTTCACAATCGCGCTCAAGCCTTCCTCGATGTGATGCTGCGCCAGCACGCGCAGCCCTTCGATGCGAATCTCGTCAGCAAACATCTCCCCGCTGGGCGCAGGCTGCACGATCGCCTCGTGAATGGCGGGAAGTAGCGGTTTGATTTCTTCAAACGACAGACGCTGATACACCGCGCCGATGCTGCCGCGGGCACGACCATCTTGATTCTTCAATCCGGCCTGAACAGCCTTGTAAAGCGCCGGACGATCCACGCCATCGAGCGAGCGACTGAGCATGCCGCCGCGATCAAAGAGCGCGAAGCTCAGGTAGCGCTGCTGCATGCCACGAGGATCGTTCTCATCGACGTGGGCAAGGAGTTCGAGGAGTTGCGGCACGGTTTTCATCGCCGGTTGGCCGATGGCTGCGAGCGCTTCGGCGGCTTTGATGCGCAGCCAGAGATCGGGGTGGCTCAGGGTCTTCTGCAAGGCATCGACCGCAGGCGCGGCGCGTCCGCGCATGAAGGTCAGGCCCTGGCAGGCACCGTAGCGCGTTGCGAGGCTCGGCGAGGCGAGCATCTCGATCAAAGGTGCGGCGGAGGTGGTTTTGTGTTGGCCGTAGGCCATCGCGGCACGCTCGCGCACGATGGGCGACCAGCTTTGCAGGCGCTTGAGCAGCTCCGCATCGCTCATGGCATCGTAAAGCGTGTTGCGGGCCTTTGCGGTCCAGTCGCGACCATCTGCGACGATGGATTTCGCGGCGGCGGCGTCGAGTTGAGGCACAGCGGTGGCCTTTTTGCCGGTGAGATGGATTTTCTTCAACGGCATCGCATAGGCGAGCAAGTAAGCGCCGGTGCAATCCCAGCCGTGGTAGCTGTCGTTGCCCTTTTCCGGCGGACCTTGATGCGGAAAGCTGCCATCCCAACGTCGCGCGAGATCGAAATACCATGCGCCGAACTCCTGCATCCACGCGCCAGTGGCTTGCGGGCCGCTGTGGGCCACGCCGGGCATGGCCCAGACCATGTTGAAGAAATTGCCGGTGTGTCCGGTGTCGCGCTCGGAGCCGTGCGAGGCCAGGCACATGCGTGCGAAGAACTCCGTGCCCTTAGCCTCGCCGAGCACGTTGAAGAGCACCGAGACCATGCCGCACTTGCCGTTGTCCTCGTGGTTCTCGATCCAGGGATGATGATCGCCATACGGGATGCATCCTTTGCCGATGTAGAACCGCAGCAGTCGCGCACTGCGATCGATGGCCTCCGCGACTTCCGCTTCCTTCACGCCAGACTCACGAGCCAGCACCAGCCCGATCGTGAGCGGAATGCCTGGCGAGTTCATCATGCCATAGCCCTTGAGGCGTCCGTCCGGCTTGGCAAAATCGTGTCCCCACGAACCGACCGCGCTTTGACCGTTCGCAACCTCCAGCGCCAGACGACGCATGCCCGGCAGCACCGATTGATCGCCCGTGGCGCTCACATACTCGCCGAGGAAGATCATCACATAACCGTAGTGCCACGACGGGTAGCCATCGGTCGTGAAACTCGCGGCCCAGTCGGCTTCGCGCTTGATGAGGGACGCGTAAGCCGCGTCACCGCTCGCCAGCAAGCCCAGCGCATTCAATGAACGCGGAATGGGCTCGTCACGATAGTTTCCGGCACTCATGCGAGCCGCGAGCACCTTGCAGCCTTGCTCGAGGATGCGTTTCGACTTCGCGCAATCAAACGGAGCCGTCTGCGAGTAGCTGCCGAGCACTGGCAGCTTCAAAACGACCTCTTCCGTCTTTCCTGCGCGCCATCTCGTGAGTGCCAGTTTGCCGCCGCCAGCCTCTGTTTCGGCCAAAGTGAGTGCTCGGCCCATTTCGGTGCGTGGATCGAGCGAAAATGCCTTTCCACCAACACCGAGAATCACATCACCGACGGCAATGACACCTTCCGCAGGCGATTTGGGCTCGACTTTCGTGATGGCGATTTGCCGTGCCTCACTCGTCACCATCTTGTCGCTGTGCATCCAGCCGCGAAGGCCCGTGGCACCGAGATTCCAGTCGTGCTTGGCTTTGGCCGGGATGGTTTCTCCCTTCGTGAAGTCGGGCGGTGGAGTGGAGTCGTTGTTTCCAGCCGCATGAGCGAGTGTGGAGCAGATGAAGAGGAGAGATAAAGGGAGTCGCATGAGAAGGATGAGCAGTCTTAGCGTCACTGACCGGGGATGAGCCAGATGTTGCGGAAGACGACGGGGTTGTCGTGTTGTTGGAGATGGATGGGGCCTTCGGGGCCGGTGAGTGGCGTGGAGAGCGGTGCGGAAGTCGTGAAGTCCTTCGGGAGCTCCACGTTGTCGTGAATGACGACGCCATTGAGGCGCACGGTCAGGCGCGGCCAGGCGGTGCGCTGGCCGCTGGCATCAAACTTCGCGGCGGTGAACTCGACATCGTAGGTCTGCCAGGTTAGCGGCGGCAGGCACATGTTGAGTTTGGGTTTCGCGATCGAATAAAGGCCGCCGCATTCGTTATCGCGACCTTCGAGGCCGAAGGAATCGAGAATTTGAGTCTCCCAACGTCCGCTGTGATACACGCCGCTATTGCCGCGCTTCTGCCCGCGTGCATCGGGCTTGTAAGGCGTGCGGAACTCGAGATGCAGCGTGTAGCTACCAAAGCGCGAGCGTGTGGTGCTGCCGTTGGCGGTGAGAAAGCCATTTTCGACCTTGGCGTTCTCCCATTGGTCGGCGGAGAGGTTGATGGCGTTGGCGGGTGGCTTGGCTTCCAAGGTCGGACTTTGGCGTTCGATGCGCTTGAGTTCCTGTTTCGTGCCGTCGGCCTTCGTGACGGACAAGACCTCCTCTTCGAGCTTGGCGGTCGTTTTCGAGGCTGCATCGCTAAAGTAGCTCTTTTCGCCTTTTAGTAGGATGCGTGAATGACCCGGCTCCCATCCCGCGCCGGGCAATCCGCCTTCAAGAAGGTAAAGATCGAACTTCCCTCCGCCCAAAGCCACGACCTGAGCCCCCATTGTCTCATGGCGATACTCGCCCTGAATCGCGAAATCGGGATCTTCACGCCGCGCTGCATCAGGATCGGTCCACGTGTGGGATTCATCGGGTGCTGCGATGATGAGCGGCGGCATGGCTAGTGCCATCAGGATACAAAGAAGAGGGCGTTTCATGGGCGTGAAGAGTTCAAAGCGTTTCACCATAGCTCCAGCCCTCACGGACGGGTTCTTTGATGAAGGCGTTGAGGTCGGGGCGGTTGGTGATGGTGGCGTTTTGGGCGTCCCACTCGATGCGGGTGTTGAAGCGCTGCGCCAGGACGCCGAGCAGGATGATCTCGGTGAGCTTGGCGGAGTAGGTGAAGTTCGAGCCGGGCTCGGGGCCTTCACCTTTGATGGCTCGCATCCATTCGCGAAACGGGCCGCCTGCGACTCGCGGGATGGTTTGTGAGGGCCTGTTGGCGTGCCAGGCCTCGCGCAGGGCCTGATCGATGATCGCGGGAGGTCCGGCATGCGTGCCGCAGCCGAGCATGCCCTTCGTGCCGACCATCCAGCAGGCGCGGCCGAGATGCGCGGCGTGCTCTGCGCCGAACTTTTCGATGCGACCGACTTTTTTCCAATCCTGCGGTCCGTCGAACCACTCGAGCGTCACCGCGCCGCGTGGGCCTTTTGCGGCGAAGTGGAACTTGATGTGGCTTTTGGCGGTGATGACGCCTTGGAGCGAGTCCTGACGCTCCACGCACTCGACGGTCGTAGGCGCATCGAGATCGAGCGCCCACACGGGTGTGTCGAGCGTGTGGCAGCCCCAATCGGCGAGCATGCCATTGCCGAAGTCATAAAACGTGCGCCAGCGCTGCGGGAGGTAGTCCGCGCAGTAGTCGCGTTTCGCCGCGGGGCCGAGCCACAGGTCCCAATCGAGGCCCGCAGGCACCGGCGAGGACGGCGGCGGCATGACGGATGGGTTTGCAAAATGCGGGCCGCCCATCTGCGGGCCGCCGTTGTGGCAAAACACCTGCGCCACATCGCCGATGACGCCTGCACGCACCGCCTCCACCGAATCGCGGATGCCATCGCCCGCGTGGCCTTGATTGCCCATTTGCGTGATGACTTTGTAGCGTTCGCGGGCCTTCAGCAGCGTGCGACATTGCCAGATGTTATGGGTGAGCGGCTTTTGCGTGTAAACATGGATGCCGCGCTCCATGGCCGCGAGTGTGGCCGCAAAGTGCGTGTGATCCGGCGTGGAGATGACCACGGCATCGATCTCCTTGTGCATCTTGTCGAGCATGACGCGGAAGTCCGTGAAGAAGGGCTGGCCCTTGCGCCAGGCCTTCATGTTTTCCGCGCACTGGCGCTCATCCACATCGCAAAACGCGACGAGGTTCTCCTCCGAGCATCCTTGTTCGTAAGGCTGCCGGGCGATCCATCCGCCGGAGCCGATGAAGGCGACATTCAGTTTGCCATTCGCGGATTTTCCCGGCTTGCCGATGGCAAAGGAGGGCAACGCACTGGCTGTGGCGGTCTGAAGGAAAGTTCGGCGGTTCATGGGTGAAGGGAGTGAAGGTTTTTCAGATGGCTAAAGGTTGGGCTTCTCTTTTTGACGGTTAGTTCAGCGTGCTAGCCCAGTCATGGCCTCCGCCAGACCTTTGCCTATGCCGCCGAGTATCTTCGCAGACCCGAGATAGTGAAACTCGGCGTTGGAGACGCCTTTTTCGAGAATGACGCGCTCGCGCTCGGTCAGTGTTTCAGTGCGCATTTTGTCAGTGAGAGCTTTTTCCTCAGCGGGTTTGAGCCTTTGCTCCTTAGCGAGCTTTTTGGCCTTCTCTTTGGCTTCGTTCTCTTTCGCACGCGCCAGCTTCAACTCGCGATCCCAATACTTCTCAGTGCGGATAGCCACGACGTTGCCTTTGAACTCGGGCAGGTCCGCCGGAGCGGCCATGGCATCGCGGAAGTTTTGATGCGTGGCTTTGTAGCGTTGCTCAGTAGGCCCATACTCGGAGGGTGGGCCACCGACGCCCATCACGCCGATGACAAAGGGCAGCTTCGGCACGCCGAGGTCCTTGCGCACATCGCGGATGAAGTGCGCCATAGCAGTGCTGTAAGCATCGTAGCCGCCCAGCTTGTCGCGATTCGGATAGGTGCCGCTGTCCACCATGTCATTCCAGCCTTGGAACCACGCAAAACCGGCAAGTTCATAGCCCTGCGCCGCATTGTAGCCCGGCACGACACTCTTGATGTCTGCGAGGACGGTTTTGACGTGCTCAATCATGAGGCGGTAATAGACACCCGTGGCAGCTACCTTCTCCGCTTTGATCTTCTCGATGTCTTTGCCCTGCTTTTGAAACTGCGAGAGCTGCGATTCATTGAAAACATACGGACCGGCACTTGGAGGCCTGAAATCGGTATTCAGGCTCTTTCCTCCCCAAGCCGTTTTGATGAGCAAAATCGGCCCTTCAGTGAGTTTTTCCATCGTGAGCCCAAAAGTGAACTCCGGGCCGATTTTCGGCCCGTTTTGGCTCGCGCCGAAGCCCGCAGTGAGTTTTCCCATTCTGACCTCATCCGAGCTGCCGAGCGATGAAATCCACACACGCTCACAAACACTAGGTTTGCCATCCGCGCCCATCATCTCATCCAGCAACGGCTTCGTGGCTGGGTCCATGCCGATGTGCTCAAAGGTGCTGACCTTCGCATGCCCCTGCATGTTCGACTGCCCCGCGAGGATGAAGACTTGCAGCGGCTTGGCATGCAACGCGGCAGCGCAAAAAAGTGTGGTGAATAGGATGGTTTTCATCGGGCGAGGCTATGGCTTGGTTCCTTGTCTGGCACTGAACCAGACCCCGTTAGGTGCATCGGAACGAGCGGCGGCGATGTCGGGCCAGCCATCGCCGTCGAGGTCAGCAATCGCGATGCCATAAACAGCCCCCTCACCGTCATTCCACTCGGAGGCCTTCAAGTTCGTGCCGCTGCCATCATTCCACAAGATGTGACCGCGGTGGCGGCTATAGCCGATGACGATGTCCAGCGCACCATTTTGGTCCAGATCGGCCAGCGCGATGGCGTAGGCATCCGCCGATGGCGCGGTGAGCGGACTACCCTTGCCAAACTGGCGACCGCCCTGATTGAGATAGAGAGACACGCCCTGCTTTTCATCGCCAGCGACGATGTCGGGCAAGCCATCGCCATTCATGTCACCTGTGGCGATGGCGCGTGTGGCACCTTTGTCGGAGCCGAAAGGCGTGCGACCCTCAAAGCGAGCGCCTCCGTCATTCCACAAGACGAAGCTTTGACCGCCGTCGCGGTGCGGACTCGCGAGGTCTATGGCTCCGTCCCCATCGAAATCCGCCGCCGCGATGGTCGAAGCAGATTCGACATCCAGTTTGAGCGCGGAGGCAAAATTGCCGCTGCCGTCGTTGAGACAGACATAACTCGGCATCTTGCGATTGGCGATGATGAGGTCGGGCTTGGAGTCGCGATTGAGATCGGCCAGCAGAAGGTTGCGGGTGCTCCACGAAGGATCACCAAACTCGCCCGAAGCGATCCATTGCCCTCCCTTATTCAAATAAACGCGATTGCTGTCCGGCTTGTCATTGCTGACGACGATGTCGAGCGAACCATCGCCATCGATGTCGGCAAGAGCAGCGGTGTAGCTGCGGTCGGGTGTGTCGGACAGATTCGTGCCCACGCTGAACGCGCCTTTGCCATCGTTGAGCAAGATGCGGTTGTGCAGCGGCCAGTGACGGCCTTTGGCGAGGACGATGTCGGGATGTTTGTCACCGTTGACGTCGCCAATGCTGATATTGGCCGAAGTTTCGCGGGCCGTTTCAAGCGCGAGGTAGCGGCTGAAGTCTCGCGGGGAGGATGCGGGCTTTACGGCCGCTGAATCCTTCGCCGCCGGTTTTTTGGCACCAACAGCCAGAACATGACTGCGGGTGCGGAAGATCAGCATGCCATCCGTGATGGCGGGCGTGGCCATGCAGATTTCCCCGACGCTACGCGGCTCCGGTTTGATGAATTTGGTGCCCACCGGCAAAGGAAACACCTCGCCGCGCTCACTGGCGAAATAGACATGCCTGCCATCCGACACGGGCGAGGCACTGAACCCCTGGCCGCTCGCGGCGAGGCGCTCGCTGTAGTGAACTTCGCCAGTGCGTGCATCAAAACAGGTCACGACACCCGTGTCATGACAGGCGAAGAGCAGGTCGCCGACGACGATGGGAGTTTGCAAGTAGCTGCCCCGGCGAGAATGCACCCAGGCGATGTGCTCGTTGGTCTGGTCAATGTCGGGAGGAGTGATGTCGCCGAGGGCATCCGGTCGCACCGCTCGCATGGGTCGCGTGGCTCCATGAGCGCTGGTGAGGTAAACCAGACCGTGACCAAAGATGGGCGTGGGGATGGGATTGTCGCCGCCTTCACGCAGACGCCAGCGCTGCTTGCCGGTATCGAGATCGTAGCCGCCGATGTGCTTGTATCCGTTAACGATCACCTGGCGGCGACCATCGGCGAGATCAATCGCAGGCGTGCACCACGTGCCGACCTCGGTGCGCGGCGTTCGCCAGACCTCCGCACCGTCTTCCACCCGGTAGGCGGCGATGAACTGCTCACTGACGACATCACACTGCACCAAAATGAGCCCCTCATGCATGACCGGAGAGCTAGCGAACCCCCATTGCAGCGCCGGCGGGCTATAAAGCTTACCCGCGTCCATCTTCCCGAGGTCCTTGCGCCAGAGCAGCTTGCCTTCCATGTCAAAACAGAACAGCCCCTCCGATCCGAAGATGGCGACGATGTGCTTGCCATCAGTGACCGGAGTCGAGTTGCACTGACTAGCCTTGGTGTGACGCGCATGCCGAGGCAGGCCCTCGTGCGCGAGCGTGTCCCAAGCGACCTTTCCCGTAGCCCGATCAAGCGCCAGCAAGCGCCACTGATGCGGCGCATTGTCGTCCGCCGAGTTTCCGGCACCATAGAGCCCGACCTTCAATTCCACCTCACCCGGCTTGATGGCGGTCGCGATGTAGATGCGATCTCCCCAAACAATCGGCGAGGCATGAGCAAGTCCCGCCACCGGGGTGCGCCAGCGGATGTTCTCACCCGTTTCGAGATCCCAAGAAGCAGGCAACTCGACACGCGTGTCCACACCCGCAGCTGCCTGACCACGCCACTGAGGCCAATTGACGCCAGGCTGGGCTCCGTGAATGGACGCCACCTGTTTCGGCTTGAGCAAACGCATCTCAGCGAGTTTGGCGGCGTGATCGGGCTTGGTTGCGAGATTGGTCCACTCATGCGGATCGGTTTCGAGGTCGTAGAGTTCCTCTTCGTCGCCCGCATAGTGGATGTAGCGCCAGCGCTGGGTGCTGATGGCGTAGTTCTCGGGCTTGTCGAGATGCGTGAGAGCAACGTGCGGCCATTCGGCCTGCGGGTTGTGCAGGAGCGGCGCGAGGCTGCGGCTTTCGATGTCCGCTTTCGGCGGCAGGCCGCACAGATCGGTGAGCGTGCCGAACAGATCGACGAGGCTCACGGGGCGATCACACACGCTGCCGGGCGTGGTGCCTTCGAGCAAGCCGGGTGCGCCTTTCGGCACGCGGATCATGAGCGGCACGCGGGCGCAGACACGCCAGCCAGTGAACTTTTGCCAGTGCTCCTTCTCGCCGAGATGCCAGCCATGATCGCTCCAGAGCACGACGATCGTGTTGTCGCGCTGCGGGCTCTTTTCGAGCGCATCGAGCACGCGACCCAGCATCGCATCCGCGAAGTGAATCGACGCGAGATAGGCCTGGATGCCCTTCTTCCACTGCTCGTGCTTCTGAATGTGCGCAAAGTAGCGATTCCGCGCGAGTCGCTGTCCCACAGGCGGCAAATCATCGACATCATCCGCTTTGTAACCTGGCGGAAGCTGGATGCTTTCGAGTGGAAACGGCTCGAAATACTTCTTCGGCACAAACCACGGCTCATGCGGCCGATAAATGCCACAGGCGAGAAAAAGTGGCTGCGACTTCAGTCGCATCTTCTCCCCGTCCTTTTCGGCTAAAGTCGAAGCTACTTTCTGCCCACTCAACTGCTCGCCAATCCACTTCGTCACCGCCCAATCGCCACCAAACTGCTCATCCGTGACATCCAGTTCGGCCCAGTCCGTCTCGACGTATTGCCAGTCGCCAGCACGCGGCAGGTTCACGGGCCGTTTCTCAGGATAAAACGTGTGCGGAAAGGGATTGTCCTTCGCTTTGGCCGGGAAGTAGTCATCCCACGTCGGCGGATCGATGATGTAATGCAGCATCTTGCCCGACCCCGCGCTCCAGTAGCCCTGTTTCGAAAAATACCGCGGCAACAACTCCGCCTCCGGCATCACCTCCCGCATCTTTTGCGTGTTCGTATAAAGCCCCGAGCGATGCGGCGGCAGACCGCTGAAGATCGCCGTCCGCGAGGGATTGCACGAAGCCGCCGCCGTGTAGGCATTCCGAAACAACACCCCGCTCGCCGCCAGCCGATCCAGATTCGGCGTCCTCGTCTGCGGATGCCCGCCGAGGCAGCCAATCCAGTCATTGAGATCATCCAGCGCGATGAAGAGCACGTTCGGCCTGCTCTCCGCCGCCAGAGCATGGCCGCCAAAGAACGCCGAGATCGCAAAGAGAGTCAGAACAGATTTCACCACCCTGATTCTGCCGCGTCCAGCCCGCCACGTCTTGGCAAGATTGTCAGCGCAAGGCGAGCAAACGAGCACAGGGAGCCAATGTGGTGCAGCCGTATCGGATATCTGGGGATGGGTGGACATGCAACACATTGACCCATCACGCGCGATGATGCATAAAGAGCATGATGACACGCCTTTATCCTGATTGCTGAACCCAATGCGCCATGAGTAAAATCAACCGAACAACTATCGAGGTCGATGGTCACTCCATCGCTATCCAAAACAGGGATAAGCAGGACTACATTTCACTGACCGACATTGCCCGGTATCGGAACTCACAAGAGCCTTTTGCCATTATCAACAACTGGATGCGAAGCCGCAGCACCATTGAGTTCCTCGGACTTTGGGAGAAGCTGTGCAATCCAGATTTTAAACCTCTCGAATTCGAGAGGTTTAGAAACGAGGCTGGCAGCAACTACTTTGTCCTTTCGCCACAGCGTTGGATTGAATCCACACAAGCCATTGGGATCACCTCGAAGTCAGGTCGCTACGGAGGCACCTTCGCCCACAGGGACATCGCCTTTGAGTTCGCCTCGTGGATTTCATCCGAGTTCAAGCTCTATCTGATCGTCGAGTTCCAGCGGCTCAAAGATGAAGAGAATGACCGTCTCAAGCTTGATTGGAACCTCCAGCGCACGCTCGCGAAGATCAACTACCGCATCCACACCGATGCGATCAAGGAAACGCTCATCCCGCCCTCGATCACCAAGTCACAAGCCAGTGTCGTTTATGCCAGCGAGGCCGATCTGCTGAATGTCGCCCTCTTCGGTCAGACCGCCAAGCAGTGGCGCGATGCCCATCCCGATGCCGCAGGAAACATTCGTGACCACGCCCCGCTGGAGCAGTTGGTTGTCCTCACGAACCTCGAAAGCCTCAACTCCGTCCTCATTCGCCAGGGCTTGCCGCAGTCTGAACGGCTAACCACGCTCAACGGAATCGCTATAACGCAGATGAAGACGTTGCTGGCGGCGAACAACGTCAAGCGACTCAAGTAGCAGTTCACATGCGCCGCAAAACCTTCATCCAGTCATTGAGATCATCCAGCGCGATGAAGAGCACGTTCGGCCTGCTCTCCGCCGCCAAAGCATGGCCGCCAAAGAGCGCCGAGATCGCAAAGAGTGTCAGAACCGATTTCACCAGCCTGATTCTGCCGCGTCCAGCCCGCCACGTCTTGGCAAGATTGTCAGCGCGAGGCGAGCAAACGGGCACAGCGGAAGAACTGGCCTGACGAATGTTCATAGACAGCCAGAGGGTCTTGCCTTCAAGTCGACAATGAATGAGCATAGCGCTCAAATGTTGATACGAGCCAGCAGCACCTTGCCGTCATGAGTGCCTACCAGTATCTTATCTTCTCTGACCGAGAGACAGATCGGCACTGACACAGCACTTCGATTGGGTAGAACAGTCTCGCCGATAGTTCGTCCGGTTGCTAAATCGAAAAGGCAAATCCTGCCATCCACCAAACCAACGAGGCCTGTTTGCTGGTCATTGGACAAACCAATGCAAGTCGGGCTGCACGAAAGCTTCACCGACCAGGAACGATAGCCGCTTTCGATGTCCAGCAGTTCCGCAGAGCACCCAAGATTTTGGTGATCCCTGCGACTCCATACTGGCCCCGCTCCCAGCATTTTCGTTTTCGAGTATGCCACACTGACGACAGGGCAGAAATCTCGACCTGAGTCATCCCATCTTCTCAGGCAAGATTTGCCTCCTTTGCTCTCGATACGCCAAAGGCGAAAGTCGTCGTTGTTGAATGTTTGTTCTCCCTCACGCTTGAGGAAATAGTGCGCATCCAATCCATGGGGAAAAGCAATGGGTCCAAGCCGGTCACTTGTGCCGCAATCAACGGTCTGAAGCGTTTGCCCGGTCGGCGCGAGAATCAGGCTCTTGCGTTCTCGTTGATTGGCCCAACTGACATCAATCGCCAAACCATTGCCAAGACAGTCGAAGGAGAATGCATAGGGCTTTTCAAATTGGATCTTCGTCGGATGCCCGTCATGCATCCACTGCCAAAGCTCGCTCCTTGAATCAATGGTTCCGCCATGCTGTCCAGCGAACTGGAGATGTGAAAGCAGTCCTAGAAATGGATGATCGATCAGTTCTACTCCATTTCCTGCAGCTTCTATTGAGACTCGTAAAATAGGGAGACAATTGTTGAATACCGTGCAAGTGATGAGGCATGGCTGCCAAACGTGATCACAGAGAGATGGAGAAGCGCAGGCTTCGCGGATGCAGGATGCTCGAC
>Ga0169931_10003037_pt1 | contig 26962 bp, 25 predicted proteins | sample Kivu_15m_20L_FD_129675 | JGI IMG/M metagenome (GOLD analysis project Ga0169931, IMG submission 129675) | Freshwater microbial communities from Lake Kivu, Western Province, Rwanda to study Microbial Dark Matter (Phase II) - Kivu_15m_20L... | ecosystem: Environmental > Aquatic > Freshwater > Lake...
ATTTTCTGATGAGTTTATTTTATCCTGAACTGCCTTATTGTAGAAATTCGTTGAATTTTCTATAATCTTATTTTCAAGTTCTATGATGTAAAGGTTTTCCATGAAATTAAGCTCTGAAGACATAAGGAATTTTACAAATTTTCTTAGAATAGAAAAATCTAGAATTTCTCCATTCCTTATTCTATCATCATGATTTAAAAATGATCTGATTAGTTCATCATTGATGATGTCATAAACTTGAACTTTAAAAGTTTGTCTTAAATCATGTTCTAAATTTCTACTGCTCCTTAGCTTCATACTAGATCGAGTCTGTTAATTTAGAAATAATAAAATTTATCACTTACCAAGTAACTGAAAAATTTTAATATCCATTTAAGGATTATGTCCTCGAAAATTAACCAATTTTCAACAAATTCTGCAAGCGTTTCATAAGAAATATTTGACCTCATCTTTTCGGAAATACCAACACAGTAATTTTTGATTGTTTCACACAGTCTGTCGTAGCATTTATTAAAAATCGAATTATTTTTAGAAGTGCATATGTCATATGCCATGGTATATAATTTAGTGAATTGCTTCAAATCAAAATTTTCTGATGTTTTAATTTGGCCCTCAAGATTTACCCTGTCGTATTTTTTCCTTGAGTAACTTTCTGCTAACTTAAAAACTTTCTCTATTCCCTCGTTGTAAATTTCTCTCCATTTAGATTCGAATTTAGAAATTTCGTCTTCTGACATTTTTTACTCTGTTTAAATTAATTTTGAATATTTTTAAAAAATTTTTTTTAATATTAAGTAAAGAAAATTTTGAACATGGGCATGCTATTTAAATGTTTATGAAGGTAATTAGATACAATATGAATTAAATATGTAAATTACTGCGATTAAAAAATTTGGTAATGATTGATAATCAAAATTATTTTAAAATCATATATATTTGAGGACCCTGGAATTTTATTTCAGATACGTAAAAGAATTGAAATACTTTAAGGGTTGATACATTATCAATAAGGCAAATTAAATTATAAAATTGCCTATTAATATTTTGCTAGGTAATGTATTTTCAAATACAAACTTTCTGCTTTATATAAGTCCAATTTAGTATTTTGAAGTGAATCTTGTAATTCTCTACTACATCTAAATTGTTAATGTTTGGACAATAAAATCTACTTTACTCAAACAATAAATTCTGTGTATAAAAAAAATAAATTAATTTGATCAATATTTAAGAGCTTCATTTTGATATATTTATGAATATATAAAAAGGAAGATATGGTACTATTTATATAAGTCAAATAGATTCATCATTTAAAAGAACTTAAATATTTACAATCAACTGATTTGATTGATTAGCATAAAATGATTATATCATAAATTGAATTTGAAAAATTATAAACAATAGAAGGATTAAAAACAATTTTAATTAATATATGAATTAAGCGATTAAAACAACAAAATTTTATAATAATGGGAGCATTTCAATTTAAGGACATAAAAATAGATAAAGCAAATAATGAGCTACTGAAGGAAAATTATAAGAAATTTTATTCAGACGATGAGATAACTTACAACTATATTTCAAAGGAATCTCAAGAAACCTATAAATCATTAATTATCGACTATGATAGTCCCAATAAAAATCAAAAGATTTTCTCTGACTCAATATTCATTTTCGATTGGGATGACACTTTGATGTGCACTTCGTTCTTAGCTCCATTTGGAATACTTGACGAAATGGATTTAAAGCTAGACCCTAATCAAGCTGAAAATATCAAAATCCTCGATGAATCTGCCTTTAAGCTTCTCTTTAGCACAATTGTTCTTGGGGACACTTATGTTATCACAAATGCAACAATTAGTTGGGTACATTTCTCAGCAGAGAAATTATATCCTAAGGTTTCTACACTATTGAAAAAAGTAAAAATAATCTCAGCCAGGGATTTATATGAAAAGAAATATCCTTCAAACAATAAGAAATGGAAAATTTGTACTTTTCTCGACATCAAACGAAGATATTTTTCTAATACTGATATTAATATTATTTGTATAGGTGATTCAAATATAGAAATGCAAGCAGCAAATGCTTTAGCTGCAGAATTTGAAAGTTCCTATTTAAAAACAATAAAATTTAGAGAAAGTCCTAAAATTGAGGAGTTAATAAAGCAGATTAATCTCATCGTAAATAATTTAAAGAAGATATATGAAGAGAAGAAAAATCTAAAAATAACAGTAGAAAAGAAAAATTTCAAAATAGGAAATGTCTAAACAAGGGACATCTAATAATGAAGTAATTAAACTATTATATAATATGCCCTATTTAAGTGGATTTATAATAATAAATTATAAATTATCTAAGTTATAAATGTAAATAGATTAAAATGTATTATTGGAATATATTTTTAAAATATTAATATCTATTATTTAGTTTTTAAACGTTACTTATTCATGCTTTGAAGATATTCATAATACTTTTTCATGGTATTTACATCAGCTTCCATCTCAGGCTGTCCTGAAATTATTCCATATTCAGGAGCATTCATACTGTTGTTATAAACCTGCTGGTTCATGTACATTTCATTCTGGTTCTGAGGCATATTTATCATTCCAGGAAGAGAATAGTTATAAGATTGGCTGCTTGAAGCTTGCTGGTAATAAGGAATTTTATTTGAAGCATATTGATTAGATTGACTTTGGAAATAGACTGGATTTTCAACCGTGTTCTGATTATTTATTGGTAAATTAAATATCGAATTAGTTTGCTGAGAAAAATTTGAAGATGCATTTTGATTATTACTCATATTTTGTAGATTCAATAAGTTGGCTGGACTGTTCATTTTAGGATTGATTGTGGATGATAGTGTGCCTATTGGAACATTCAACGGATTCACATTACTTTGACTAATGCCTGTGTTTGTGTTGTTTGTATTTACGTTTGTATTTATATTCGTCGGATTAGTTAATTGAGTAAGAGCTAGCAATGGGTTCGTAGCATTGTTGATAACTCCGCTCGATTGATTAAGTAAAGATAATTGTTGAATTGTCTGTAATATGGAAGGATTAGAAATTAAACTTTGCAAATTAGCCAATGCAGAAAAATTTTGTAGACCTGATATAATATTAGCTGAATTCGGATTGTTTATTAAAAAGGACGTTAACTGACTTAAGATATTAGAATTCGGAATATTTGCATTAGCTAAATTACTAATGATAGTAGATTTAGAAGTGATATTAGTAGAAGGAGAAGATTGAATAGATTTCTTATCCGCTGGAATTCTATTATCCTTTTCTAAACTTTCCTCATTGAATCGTTTTTTTCTTTTTTCTTTTCGAATATTCTTAACCACTTCATCTTCATCTTCTTTATTTCTGTTTCTTTTGTTTCGAACAAGCGAGGCACTCTCACTCCTCTTTCGCTCTTTTTCCTTTTCTCTTTCTTTCTCTCTTTTCTCTTCTATGATGAAATTATTATGTATATTCTCAGCTAATTTTTTATGATATTCAAAATTGGAGCTAAAATTTTCTCCGATATTAAATCGAGACAACATTGATCTTTTGTCCTCATCTTTCATAAACAAAACAGAACCCTTCAAGGATTTTTCTCGGTATTTACCTAGATTGGAATTGGGACGCATGGCAGGAACGATTGGGATCATTCTCCCTTCATAAAAAAGTTCTGAATCTAAGATACCTTCAGGATTTTTATTGAACTCTACCATGACCTTATTCGTATATTGGCGAATTTTTTTAATAAAACAATTACTTATTCTAAGTTTAGTTTTCAGATAGTTTTCCAAATATTGTTTAAAATGAAAAATATTGTAATTATTTACAGGAAGATTTTCAAATAACAACAAAGGCGAATTTTTCAAAATTTCTTTGGCACAGTCAACAAGGGGCTCACACCAAACTGCATCAAGTGGCTGATTATTAGACAATACCTTAAAATGATTACTATTTGAGCTCTGAGAAGGGAAATTAAAATTTAGAAAATTTTGCGATTCCAGAATATCTAAAGCATTTCTGGCATGATGAAAGGAATTAAACTCCACTAAGCAAATTTTTTTATTTAATCCAGGAACAAAGCAATCATCTACCAGTATTATTTTTTTAAAGTCACGGAATATATTTTGTAATGCGTAGTAAACATCAATTACAGGGGCAAGTGGATTTACATTTTTAATACAGATAGAACGCATAAATTGACATGGAAACATTTTAATTTGGGAATAAACTCCACCGTTGGATTTTACCTTTTCGATGAAATCAAATACCTCTATGTTTGTCTCAATCTGTGACAATGTCATTTTTATACCTTTAGAAGTATAGAATGTATCTATTTGTTTTTCTTCTTTATTTTTAATTATAAAACTGGAGAATGTTGGGTTTTCTAATAAATTATATCATCTATAATACCTGTAATTAATTTTACTTCTGAATTTTCATTCAAAATGAATAGTTGATTGAAGCTACGATTTGATGAATATTTGAACATTAATAAAATAAATTATTAAATTTTAATTAAATTCAATTATAAATTTTCTATAGCAAATTTAAGATACAATAGGATAAGGTAATATCAGTATAGGCTTTAAAACCATTAAATAACTTAATTTAAGTTTATTTTGCTTAAACTAATTTTCATTTTACTATTATTATTTTGATTATTCAAATCAGAAATTTCCTCAATCCACAATCCTCCCAAGTAAATTTTTTAACAATTTAAATAAAATAAATAATATTAAATTATAAATATGTTTAACCCAGCTAAAACAACAAAAGACATAAAATCATTTTATGTAAGCGCAGATACAAATCTTCCTGTTGAGGAGGAAAAAAGAATTGTTGACTACAAAAACCTATGCAGACCTGATATGAACTGGATTGCCAAAAAATGCATGATGAAATCAGCAGAATACAGAGAAATGATCGAAGCAAATCACAAGGCTGAGCTTGGAATTACTGATGAATTAGTTTTAAAAGTCCCAGAACTCTATAAAAAACATAAAAAGAGGTTACTCAATAATCTTGATTTCAATCGTAAAGTCGACATTCCCATTTTACACACAACATTTATGAATTGTTCTGTTTTATACGATCAAGAGTGCAGAAAATTTTATGAAACTAGAAGATCTGATGAAAAATTTACAATGCTATGAATGAATGGATGATTGATTATATATTAAAAATAAACTAAATTTAAAATATACTAACAAGATAAGTTTATAAAGAAAATATATTATTAAAAAGAGATTATTTACATTACGTTATGAAGATTGATTCAACAACAATCTTAGCTTATTTATTTATAAACCCTTTAATTAGCCCATGTAATTTATAATTTATTTAAAATATTTAAATTATTTTTATTCTCAAAAGCAAGTATAATAATTTTTATTCTCTTATTATTCCAAGTTATTAAAATCAATTTAATTGTGTTTAAAAGTTTTATTTTTATTATTTTATTTATTTTCCTTTTTCCTTTTCCTTGATCTTTTTCTTGGGTCTAATATTTGCGCTGTGACCACATTTTCTCTTTCTGCAGTTGGGTGCATTAGGGGGGAGTCTAGCATAGCACTTTCTGCAAATCATCTTATATACTCTATATTTGTTGGCAAGTTCTTTCAAGTGATCAGCGATATCAGAAGGTCCGACACCACCAAGAAGTCCGAACTCTAAGTCAATTGATGATCCATCTTCCAATGAAATGCATTCTTCATCGTTTAATTCTTGGTTGGAAAAAAGTAATCTTTGGTTTTCAGCTGTGATACCTTCAACTTCCATTATTTTAGATTTTAAATCAGCTACAGAACTATTTTCTGCAACATCCATTGCGAGGTGTTTACCTCCCGGCACTCTTACGAGTAATTGCATTGTATCTTAATATTAATTTTTAACAAAAATTTAATTAAATATTAAATAATTATTTATATAATTATCAATAAATAATTCAATTTTTTATTTAAATTTTTATTTTTTATTTTTTAAGTCAAAAAGAGGCTCGTTATTGACATTCATATTAAGTTTCTTCACAATATTCTTATCAAATTCTTTTGTGTTGAATATTGTAGAAGTTCTTTTTTTAGAAGTGTTGGGAGCTGTGGTAACTATATGGGTAAGTGTTGTGTCTCTAAATTTCTTTTCGTATGTTCTATTAAGATTTTTTTTAGTATTTGATAATAAATTCTTGAATTTCGAATTTTGCGAAGGACTGTCATCTAATAATTTCTTCTTCGGGGTGAGCACTGGTTGAGAAGGAATTATCGGAATAGATTGATTTTTTAGATAAATGCCTGATCTGTTGAGGTTATTAATGTTATTTATCATTAGTAAAATGTCTCGATCTTTTTTATTTTGGCTCTTATTTCGCTCAGTTGTTTTACTCAACTTTTTACTTCTTCTTTGACGTTTCCTTTCAGTTAATCTGCTCTTTGCCGTGGAAGATTTATAATTCGTTTTAACATTTTTTAATTTGCTATTCGTATCGAGATTTGGGATGTTCGTTAAGATTTGATTAGAAACATTTAGGTTATTTCTTGTTACACCTAAATTACTAAAATTAAAAGTGTTCATATTAATTATTTTCTTAATGTTTGAAGGTTCGTTAGTGAATGTCTTAGGATTAAGACAAATAGACTCGCTTTCTATTTGATAATTGCATATGGATTTAGAATCTTTGCTATTCTTTCGAGCAAATGAAATTGACATATTTTCATGAGACTCGTTATTATTAAGAAAGCTATTATTGACCAAAACATCTGTCGCATTATTGTTATTATAAAGATTTAATTTTTCATGGCCTACATTCTTACAGTCTTGACATCTGCATAAATCAGAACAATCGATCCCCTTTTGAAAACATTCACAATATTTTTTCATACAATTTGACTTTGAACAATTACAACCTTTGGTATGTTTTAGGAGTATGTTATTAATCAATCCAACTTTAGGCTTGAAGGCAGAAGGATTTTTTTCTTTAACAGAAAGAATGACCTTTTCTCTCTCTGTTTCATGATCAGGTGTGTTATGACAATCTACACAATTGCAATTTACACAATATCCCTGATTAGTGAAACAATCACAGTATAGTTTAAGGCATTTTGATTTTTTGCAATTGCATTGGATTTTAGTATTATTTTCAGCTTGATTTTCAGGATTATGCATCTCTCCAATATTTTGTTCAAGTGATTTTTCTGGAATTACTTTTTTTTCTTGTTTTTGTTCTTTCAAAATATTTTTGTTCATGCTTGGGTTACGAACATGATAGTTGTTTTGATGAGAAATATCAGGATTATAATTATATGAAAAATTTCTCATGTAACCTATATTAATATCAGAGTTGACATTATTTAGAGTGTATGTAATATTGTTTAGTAATTTAGAGGGATCTATCCTCGATCTTGAAGGGATATTGAAATTTATATTCTGATTGCTCGATTGATCCTCTGCATGATTAAAATTTTCTGTGTCTATCAAAGATTTCGAATTAAAACGGAAGCTTAAAATTTTTCTTGAATTTTCTTCAGAACTTGTAAGACTTTCCTCTTTTCTCTCGAAAATGCTTTTTATTAATTTTTCACTAAAATTTTAAAATTATAATATAATAAATTCACTTTTTGCACAACTTAATTTTGTATTTACCCCTCTCTAAAAGTTCCTTTGGATTATTGTTGTCCAAGTATTTTAAGATATTAGTATTCTCCTTTATCTTATTATTTTGTTTTTTTCTTGTATTTTTATAAAGAGAATTATAAAAAGTTATGTCGCCATTGTATATATTAGGAGGATTAAAACTAACACTTGATTGGCTATTAAAAAGCATGCCATTACTATGATTTCCCATAAAAAATGAATTACAGTTGAAATCATTATTAAGCCCATCTTTTTCTGTTATTTCGTGCAAGTTTTTTATTGAATTAGAAATTTTAATCGTTAAAGGAGAAGAAGACAACTGGGATTGATGAGTTTTAATCACATAGGGGGATTCAAAGCTAAAATAATAAAAATAAAAAAATTTAATTTTGCTTGAAAAATTTTACTTGTTATTGTTAAAAAGTAACGCTCTTCCAGGGGGTATATTAAGGTCCATGTTGTTAAAAGATAATCTGTGAACATCAACCAAAAAAGGAGAAAATGTCCTGTCTAAACTCGAAAGATTTCCACTATGTATGCTATTAATATTATGAATTTGGCTAGGCAATCCTAGAACTTGATGAAAAGAAGAATTTTCATTTTGATTGTCTTTCACTTGTAGAGAATACTCTCTTTCAGGAATGTCAAAACTCAAAGGTAAACTATTTGTAAACTCTGATTCTTTCTTCGTTCTGAAAGATCCTGATTCCCATTGCTTTTCTTCTTTTATTTTGTTTTGTTTTGAATCGAAAATATCAATCTTGTTTAGGTTCTCATCTTGATTTAGATGATTTTCTATTGTGTTTTCTTTTTTCATTTTAATTGAATTTTTTTTAATCGAACGTTAATGTAAATGCAAATTGGAATAATGCTTAAATAAAAGAATTAAATTAATTAATGATAGTTTTAATAAATATTTCAGTGAAATTCATAATAATAATATTAAAAAATTATTATAAACATTCTTCTAAAAAAATTCCTAATAACAAATTGAAATTTTTATCAATTCCATGGAATCATTTTGAACCCGTTTCCATCTAAATATCTGTAATATCCTATATGCACCCAATCATAAATATTCCATAAAATAATATAGACAAAGCCACACCCCAAGTACGTAACTTCATAAACTGATAAGTGATGAATAAACGTTTTTCCATCAGGTCTGCATTTATATATAATAAGCATAATTATATTCATAGCAAAGCAAAATAGGTAAAATACAAATTTAGCAATTCCTGTAGGAATTTTTTCCAAATAGAAATGCTCAGATCCAAATCCTACGAAAACTGATAACATAAAAGCAGTAAGTTGACTTTTCAATTTGTAATTACAGAATTTTATATCTTCTGTTGTCAGTGTTATCTTATAGACTTCTACATTTGATTTTTCTTCGGAATTTCCTGAAATAGTTTGATCATTTGTGGAAAATGCGTTTTGAGTTTTTTCTTTTATTATATCTTTTCCTAAAAAAGTGTCATAACCAAAATTACATTCACACTTTCCTGTGATTATGTTGCATAATCCATTTTCACTGCAATCCCCATTTGATAAGCATTTTGGAAAAATAATTACTGGTATAAATGTTTCGATTTGTTTTTTCTCGACATTTTTGAGATTCCTTTCTTCTCTGTTAATTGTAGATAAATGCGTTGTTTTTAAGATTGTAATAATATAGATTATTGTAAATAAGAAATTTTTAGTGCTAAATTTTAAAATAAATATTTTGGAATTTGTCATCATGTCTCACTTTAATTAATTTAAAATATATTTTATAAGTTAATATATAAAGTGTAATTCATAACTTAATTTATGAATGAATTTTGAAATTCTCGAAACCAATTGATCCTTATTCAAATATTTTTAATTTAGGATAATTTATAAATACACGTTTATTATTTGAGAATAAGGAAAATAAATACAATAATTATTCAAGAAAGCATAATAAAAAAGAAACATTATAGTAAATATAGCAAATATTAGAAAGACTCAAGCAGATTATATTTTATGTAATTTTAATATGTCTGAATACAATTTTCGATAATTACAGAACATATCCTTGCATAATATTTTTAGATCGAATTACCTTTTTATTACAATTTCGATCAAGACGAATACATTCACATTTAGAGATAAATAGATTAAAATTTTTAAAGATAAATTTATGTAGGACTATCTTAATTAATAATTCACTGAAAAATGAATTATTTTAATTATCATAAATTATTTATATATATACTAATTATATGGAAAAAAATTCAAAGGAACTTACCACTTTATTTGATTTGCCTATAAATCATAAAATTAAGGATATGGATTCTACTGCTGATACACAATATTCAAAAAATTATAAAATAATCGATTATTCTTACATATGCCATAAGAGATTCGTAATTGGTTCAGGATCCTTCGGTAAAGTTTTATATGGCACAAGTTTAGATAAAACCAAGGATTATGCAATTAAATTTGAAAAGAGTACAGTGAAGCATTCAGTAATAAAAGAAGAAATGAAAATCCTACAAGATCTATCGGGAGGTGAAGGAATTCCTAAAATTCATTATTATGGCTCTATTGATGATTATAAAGTTCTTGTCATGGATCTTCTGGGTCCTTCCTTGGATAAATATTTAAAATTTTGTGATAAGAGATTGAGTCTTGAAACTACAGTCAATTTTGGAATTGAAATGGTAAATAGAATCGAGTATGTCCATTCAAAAAATTACCTTCACAGAGACATCAAGCCTAATAATTTTTTGTTAGGAAAATTTTACAAAAATTTTGATAAAGTAGATAATACAGTCTATATAATTGATTTTGGTCTCAGCAAGTCATATGTAGATCCCCTTACTGCCAAACATTACGAATATAGAGATAACAGCAGATTTGTAGGAACACCAAGATATGCAAGTCTTAACACCCACTTAGGCATCAGACAAAGTCGTAGAGACGATTTGGAGGCTATTTCGTATGTCCTAGTGTATTTCCTTCTTGGAGAATTGCCTTGGCAAGGGATAAAAGCTAAAACAAAATCTGAAAAAAAAGAAAAAATTAAAAATAAAAAGAAGAGAGTTTCTACTAATAAGTTATGTGAAGGCCTTCCGGCTGAGTTTGTTACAATCGTTGAACACACTAAAAATTTGGAATTTTACGATAAGCCTAATTACGATTATATTAGATCCTTGTTAGGTAGAATCAAAAATGAATCTAATCAAAGAATTAGTAGGAACAATGTTTATCTATGGGAATGGGAAAACACATTTTTAGAATCTTTAATGTATTATAACCAAGAAAATTATACACAGTTCAATAAAACTAAAAAGCTCTATGACAAATTATATGATGGATATCCTGTATGCAATTTCGAAGAATATTTATTAAAATTGAAGAAAAGAAGCGAAGATGCATCTAAATATGAAGAGACGGAGGAACATAACAAAGAATCTACTGTGAATGGTAAAGTGATTAATGAGGAACTCATCAAAAACGAAAAGAGTATTTTTAAAAATGTCCTTCAAGCAAGTGAAGAGAAAATGAATTCTTTTGTTATGAATTATGGCAATACACCTATTTCTAGTCCTTTTCATTCATCACAGAATGGTAATTTTATAACAATAAATTATGATGAATTCAAATTGAGTTCAAGTAAAACTAACATGAAAAGCGGGAATTCAAAATTAAATAAGATTGCATAATTTTATAACCATGATTTCAAAAACGTAATATTAATATATTTGTAAATTTATAATTTTGGTACTTGAGTTAATATAAATTTTTATAAATCTCCAAAAATTTTTTATAGAATTTATAATTTAATATTTGTTTTATTTATGTTAAATTTAATGATGCGAAACTTATAATAAAAAATTATTAAAAAATAGTATACTAAACTAAAATTTAATCAAATAATCTAATTCAAACAGAGTGTTTTTAGGTTAAAATATATATTTATTTTATAGGAAAGATCAGTTTGTCATAAAAATAAAAGATAGTATATTTCGTTTAAATAACCAAAATATAAAAATATATTTGAGTAAAAATTTAAAAATATTGATATTAGTTTATTCATCTAATTGTTTGAATAAATTTTCAAAAAACATAGATGTATTTCTGTTTACAACAAGGTCCTTTTCTAAAATATCTTTTATGGTTAATCTTAATGAGAGAATATTTGAATTCTCTTTTAAAAGATAATCAACTAAATTTCCGATTTCATAATTTTCTAAAATTTCTTTTTCTACAATTCTTCTAATAGACCAGTCTTCATCGTACAATCCAAGAATAACAGTTCTAAAAGTATGCGGTCCCATTTTAGACAATCCAATTACAGAATTTTTCCTTACAGTTGTATTTGTATCTTTGGTCAATCCTTCTATTAAAATCAATTCTCCGTGAGCCTCAAGGGATTTAAAATATTCTACTGCATCCTAAAATGTTTTATATTGATATTACCATTTGTATAGAGTATTCTCTATTCCTCAACAACTCATAAAAAAACGGAATGAGATTCTTCTTCTTCAAATAATTTATATTTTCGTTTGCTCTTTGAGATAGGAACTTTATTGAAAATACAGCATTTTGTTTTATCAAAAATGAATTAGATTTGGCAGCCTTAAATAGGGATTCTATGATAAAGTCAATATTTGGTGATGATAAATCGCTTAGAGCGAATGCTCTTATTATTGCAGATTTAAGCTTATAATTTGAATCGTCTTCTGAGTTTATAATTCTAAGCAAATTATTTTCACCGTCATAACCTAATTTTATCAAAGTTTCTGATACATTTTGTTTATTAATAGGAGATTCTTTTAACAATTTTAGTAATGATGATGTAGCTTTCTTGGCGCATCTCGGTCCAAATCTTGACAAAGTATATAAACATGCACTCTTCACTTTCCAAAAATTTGATTTAAGAGATTCTATTACTGGATCAATAGCTGAGTCATCACAACCTGGAGCTATTCTACCTAATGCCCAAATTGCTTTAGCCTTGACATCATTTTCGAAGTCCTTGCAGGAATTTATTAAATTTTCAACAGCATTTAGAGATTCAGGTAAGCCGATCTTTCCTAAGGAACATGCAGCTGTTTCTCTTAGTGCTGAAGATTGATCCCTTAAACATGCACCTAAAGATTTAATTATCTCATCAGATATTATAAATTTGCCATTATCGTCAATATCGGCTGGAAATTTATTGTAAGGTTGATTAAATTGCAATTCAAAAAACTCTGAGTATTTTTGAATTATATAACTTCTTTTATAACAGTTAATTGATTTAGTGTTTAATAAGTCTAATAAGTAAGGGCTGCCCCTATGAACTATTTGAATATTTGAATGATCATAATCAATAGTGATCATTCTTTGCAAAGCAGATAAGAGATCTCTTGAATTTACCTCTAAATAATTTGAGTAATCTGCTCCAAGAGTATTCTCCTCATCTAGGTTGTAATCTATCTCTCCAATATATTTACAAAAACTACCTGGACTATTTATTTGGAAATAATCATTATCATTTGGATCTAATTTTATTGAAAGATAATTCGGATATTTTGGAGTTCGATAGGAGAAAACTGAGGCAATAGCCAATCGAATCGTAATGTCACTATTTGTTTTCAATTCATCTATCAAAATTTCTTCCCCGAGAGGACCTGCATTTCTAATTGTTCGTACAAGAAGAATTTTTTCAATTTTTGTATCTTCTATAAATGAGTGAAGTGAGTCTAAAATTTCTTTATCATTCAATAGATCATACATTTTACTTAAGGCCATTAAAGAGGAATGTCTTTTAAAAGGGTCATTTGAATGAAGATCATTCAATAAAGCTCTAACAATTAAGATCTTCTGGAAATGAGGAGTTTGAAGCATATTATTTAAAATAAAGTGTTGATAATCTCCATTCTTTTGAGTTGCAAGTTCTACTAAGGATTTTATTCCCTCATATCCCATATTCATCAAACAGTAGAAAGCAGCTTTCTGTAATCTTGGGAAATCGAAATCTGACATAAAAAATTGAATCAAATTTATGTTTTCAATCAAAATTTTACTGTGAGAAAATAAATAACAAATTTCCACACACGCAATTAGAAAAAGTTCATCCTTAATTTTGTGGTTTCTCAGAAGACATATAATTTTTGATAGAATTTGTTCTTTTTGTTCTTGTTTAACATAGTGATTTTTAAGAATAACGTAGATTGAAATCAAAGAACCTAAACGAAGGGTAACATCTTTGTCATCAGCTGAATCTAAAAAAAATTGTAATTTTTGTTGCAGAGAGAAATTTTGTATGATATGATCGAATTCAGCTAGTGTAATTTCCAAGGCGTTTCCTAACTTTTCTTGCATATTTTGATCAAATGAAGATTTAGAACTTTTCAGATCGAATTTTTCTTCTCTACTGTTATGATTATTACAATTATATTTTGTTTCTTCATGTTTTGAGTCTTGATAATTCATTGATGGAGAATGGTATCTTCTGTTTGCTTCATTATGTGTTCTTGAATACAAGTGGTTATTATCATATTCTCCTAAAAAAGAAAACTTTGTATGTAAATTTTTACTCGAATTTAAAAATCCGTTTATTGTCCTATGGAATTCTTGTTGGTCTCTGTTATCACTTGGTATAGTCTCAGTATTTAAATAATTATGATTATTCAAATGCTTTATTTGATCTGGTGACCTAGCTCTTCTGAAACTGTTTTTTATACATGCATATTTATAAGGAGAAGAGCGTTTTAATGAGATATTGGCCAATTTTTCTATTCCACAGATTTTTGCATCATTTAAAAATTTTTCTCCGTTATGGAAATTAAAATCTAACCTCTCTTTGTTATTAAGAACTAAGTTTGTTCTATTCGAATAATGAGAAGTTGGACTTTTTATATGATCATATTTGGTTTTTGATTGATTTAATTGAATCAATTTGGACACGGTTCCTCTTGTAAATTCTAAATTTCTTCTTGATGTATTTCCACAAATTGTTTCTCTTGCAAAATCTAATATACTATTGGATGCTTTTTTTAAATCTTTAGGTATTTTTTCAAGTTTTCTAATTGTAAGTCCTTTGCTTGGTGTTGAGAAATAACAACTTATATTCTCTTTAGTATTTTCTTTTGTTTTTAAAGGGTTTTCTTTGAATCTGCTATTATTAGTTATATTTTTCATTTGAAATATATTTAATTTTTAAATTATTATAGAATGATAAAATTTGGGGATTGGGGATTGGGGATTGGGGATTGGGGATTGGCCCAATCCCCAATCCCCAATCCCCAATCCCCAATCCCCAATCCCATCCAACCTAAAGTATATAGTTTCAACACTCATTTAATTAAATATCGAAGCCTTAATTTATTTTTATTTAAAAAAAGAATTATTAAGATTATAATAATCTTATAATCCAAACAATATTAACCTATATTAAATTAATTAATAATAAAGACAATGCAAAATGAATATGAAGAAAAAGAACAAACTATAATTATTCTCTTTCAAATCCTTTTCAACAACTTCGGCCAACACCAAATTCAAATCAAGCAGTTATCAGATTTACTAAACGAATTCGATTTACTTGTGATTCTTCAAGAAATAGAGCCAGACATTTTAACAATCGCAAACATGGAGGATTTTACATTATTAAAACCAGATGCTCCTAAAAGAAATATCCCAGCGGGAAAAAGAAAAAGTGTAAAATTTTGGGCACCATCAGTATCAGACAAACACACTAATTTTGTGGAATTAATGCAGCTATTAAAACGCTTTTTCGAAAATGCTCAAACTGGTCAGATGCTTCGAAGAGATTTCAACTTAGCCTCCTTAGTTAGAGTGAATGAGCTACTCAAGGCAATAGGAAAAGAAAAAGCTCCTTTGAACGATTCAAATGCGAATTCTTATAGTCACTACAATCCGGATTTGATCAGACTTGGTGAAATCCTTTTAGTCATTTCCGCATTGAGTACAAAACGTGACGACTACATTAACACTCTGAACTGCTTAGACGAGCCAGAAATTAAATACTTATATGATTACATGAATATCATCGAAAACTACATCAGCTTCGGAGGAGGAGAAAAAGATGACTCTATGAATAATAGTGGGATGAACCCAGGTGCTCAACAAAGAGGAAATACACCATCAATTACTAGAGTAGTCAGAAAAGGTGTGACACTGCGTCAAAATATAACACAAAAGGAACAGGGTAATTTATTTAAAAACATCGAATTGATGGAGAAGGAAATTTATATGTGGAAATCTAAAAATGAAGAGATTACCGAAGAACTTTTGGATCTTGGACTTAAATACAGAGACGTCCTTAGAGAAAACGAAATTCTAAAAAGCTCTGCAAATCAAAAGAATCAAATAGATGAAGACTCATACTTCGATTCTGTTCTTATCTCACAATTGAAGAACGATTTGCTTAAAAAAGAACTTGAGATTGAAGATATCAAGCGAGACAACGAATTGATGCAAAGACGCCAAGGTTCAGAAGTTGCGAGATTGACTCTTATAATAGAAAATCTCGAACAGAAATGTGAAGAATTAAAGACTGTGAAACACGACAATGAAAAACTTAAAATCAAGATAAAAGAGATGAATTTCAATAAAGATAAATTATTAGCTTATGATAATTTAGAACACACCTTAGAATCTAAAAATAGACAGATTGAGAATTTAATAAAAGAGAAACAAATTTTGATTTCTCAGACTGAGAATCTAATAAAGGATAACTTCGAAATTTCAGAAAAATTGAAAGAGGCTGTTTTCCAAAAAAAGAAATTGGAATTCGAAATTTCAGACATGAAAAAAGAGATAACTCACATTAACAAACGAGTTACAAGGCGAACTACACTCAAAAATCTTGTAAAAGATTTCAACATGGATGGATTAAGCAACGAAGGTGCTAAAGGAGGATTAGGGGGTATTGCTGGCTTAGGAGGAGGATTAGAAAAACTTCAAGCTCAATTTAAAGAAATGTTGACCACTCAAACCAATCAACAAAAAAACGATTTAAACAGCCTTCTCGAACAAGGAACTGCTCTTCAAGATATCTTAGAAGATACAAAAGAGGATTGTCTAAATATAAATCTTGCACTAGGATTAGAAGAAGACTTGGACAATATGAGATCCGACCTACAAAAAGCAAACAGAGAGACGAAAAAGCAACTTGAAGAAAATAAAAAATTGCAAGAGGAAATCTCTGAACTCAAAACAGACAAAGAAAACCTAAAAATGGAGATCAAAAATTTGCATTCTGAAATCGACAAACTTGTAATCGAAAAAGAAAAATTGGAAATCGCAAAACAAAAATTCGATTTGGATCTACAAAAACATTTACTGCATCAAGAAAAGTTAGAAGCGGACAAGCATAAATTAGTAGACAACATCAACGAGTTGAGGGATAAGATCGGAATGAAAGAAAACGAAATAGATTCCCTTTTGAACGAAATCGAAAATTTAAAAATTTCTCTTAAAACTAAGACAAGACATTATGACAAATTAGCAGAAGAGAACAAGATGCTTCTAACCGAATTAGAAAACGTTCCTAAGGGAATGAATTTCGTTCCTAAAAGTATTTTTTCTTCAATTGAAGATTCTACTAGTGTAAGTAATAATGGAGAGACCAAAGAAAAGAGTAAGAGTCCTTTTGAGTTCAACTTTATGAACAAATTAAAATCCGAACTAAATTCCAAAAACCAACAGATTAAGCAACTGAACGAAAAGGTGATGAACCTTGAAAAACTAGAAGAAATCTTCAAAGTCAAAGATGAAAAAATCGAAAGCGATTACAAATTCTATAAAAAGTCTTATGAAGAACAAAAAGAAATTTTCAATCAAGAACATGAAGTCTTATCCAACAAACTTTGTGATTTAGCAATGCAGATGGTAAATTTTAAGAATGAACTATTAAAAAACATCAAGCCTTCCATTCTCAACCAAACGAATTACTTGTTTGTTAACAAATAAACACTATTATAGAAATTTAGATTTATTTATCTTTATGAAAAATTTGATTGAGTAATCTAAATATCTTTTATAATATTATTTAACTCTATTTTTATAACAAATCGAAATAAATAAAATTTCAGATTAATCTTAAACAAATTTATGATTTGAGTAATATTTACTTTTAATTAAATTATCTTATCATTAAATAATCTTGATTTAAATTTTTTTAAAAATTAATTAAATTAAATTAAATAATAATATTTTAATTTAATTATGATTTAATTTCTTTAATTCAGTAAATATTTTGTAAATAAATTATATTGAAAATATTTTACATATAAAAAATAAAATGAACAATTTCCAAAATTATGATACGGATACAAGCAAAAATTTAATCTCACTATTAAATGCCTCCGAACAAATCTTACAGTTGCAGAATACAAATGATTTTCTAGAGAAATTTTATAACAGTCAACTTACATTTCTGCAGCAGTTGAGGGGTACTCAGGGTTTTCTGAATGTTAATACTCCAAATTTCGAGCTGACATCAATTCCGAATTCGTCCACCTACAACACAGCATTTAATTCTTATTTGAATACTATCGACCCTAATATGAGAGATTTATTTTATAAATATTTTTCAGGTAGTTTTAGTTATAACGGCTTGGAGAATGATATATACAACTACAGTAACAGTTTTTTCTCAAAAACTAACAATATATCTAACCAAATAGATTATTCCAACTTAATTCAACAGATTTGCTTCTACCAGCCTCAAATTATGAACATGAATCAGAATTTTTCAGATTTTATATCTACGATGAGTACTTTGAATTCCTTAAAAAATAATACATTAATCAATCAAAAAAAATTTAATAATTATGAAAATCCAGCCGAATTAAAATTTATTAATTCTGAAAATACAGTTAGAAATCCTTCTTCAGAAAAATCTACCCTTGAGATTAGTAAGATTCAGCCTGAACTTGTAAATAAAGAACATACGATCACCTCCGAAAAAAATAAAGCAGACTTGGGTCTTCTTACATCTAAAATTCCTCGAATCGTGACATTTAAAACAAAAGAAATTTTGATGAGAAAGAAATTAGAGGATAAAATTTTGAAAGGAAGTAATGAACGAAATTCGAAATGTTCCAATAAATTAAAAAATTTAAAGATCAAAAGTAAATATCCATTTTATATTCTAGAAATATTCAAAATTTTTGACTCTGGTACAAAAATACCCGAAGGAGAAAAAATTTCATGTCCTACCGCAGATAGAGAGAGTTTCATGAATGAAGCTAAACAAAACTTGAAAAATGAAGAAAATGATGTGAAAATATCCTGCAATCACACAAATTGCGAAGCTAAATTTAAAACAAGAAGACAAAAATTAACTCATCATATGAAATGTGACTTCGAATGTAAAAAGGAGAAAAATAGTCTCATTCGAATGATCTCAAATTTCAAGGAGGCTATACAAAGAATAGCGAAGAAGAATCCATCGGAAAAGAACAAAAACCTTGTAAATATTATAAAAAACGAACTAAAAGATTTCACTGTTGGAAAGGACCCATTGAGACTCGAATATTTCAAGATCATGATTAACTTTGAAGAATAAGACTTTTCACCTTTTGTTCTTCGAAGATGATTGCAGAGTAATCTTTTAATTTTATTTATAATAGTAATTAATTATAATTGTTAAATTCACAAATTTTAATTTTTAAAAGTTTTTTCATACTATAAATTATTTAACATATTATTTATTATGAAATAAATAAAATGAATAGAAAAAAATATTTTATTAATTTTTATTAAAACAGGCGAAATTTATAAATTAGTCAAATACAACAATTAATAAAATTTTATAGTAAAATATATTTATGTTATCACGTAATTAACTTTCAATCATAAATCTGTTTAATTCATCACCCTCTTTTCAATCTCAAATATACTATAAGCCCGAAGAATCCTCCAAGGAAAAATATTTTTCTTACAAACTCACTTTTGAATTTCTCAGTATGAGCTGTGATAGATGTGTATTCTTTGAAACCATGGTTTTCTCCGTAATTTCTATTAATTCTCAATAATTAATTTACATTTTGTGTGTAATTTCATCATTCGAGGAAATCAAGTCAAAATTTGTCCTCTTCTTTTTACCTGTCTTGTATAGAATTAATAATTCCTCAATTTCTTGATTTAATTCAGTTATTCTAATCATTGGGCATAAATTTAACAAACTGTTCTATGTGTGTATGAATTAAAAAATTTAATTTTACCTCTTGATCTAAATTAAAAACTTTTGTTTGCGCTTTGTACATAGCCGAAATTAAAATGTACAAATGATTCATTTGAATAGTAGAGATATCCTTACAGTAAGAATTTCCTACTCCATTTAACTCTTCTAATAAAGATTCGACTTTTTTATTGATTTCTTTCACTATGTTTAAAATCTATACATAAATTGTAAAATTCTTACTTGATCTTCTTTGTTTATGTGATAAACTTCAAAAACTTCTTTTAGAATTCTTTTGTCATTTCGAAACGTTCTTAAAGAATCTCTTGTATTGTAAATTAATCCAAAAATTTGTTTAAGAAAGCATGAATAAGATGCGCTGCTGTTGTAATATTTCTTGTAATTGTAAACACTTAAAAGAAGTTGTAAATCTGTTAAGATTAATTTTTCTATTTCTTGAATTTTTGTATTTAGCGCTTCTGAATGGATAGTGAAAGGAATATTTAACTTCTCGGATCTTGTTAATTTTTTAAGAAAATATGGCAGATTGTATTTTTTGATAATGTTTCTTCCATAAATCGCGTAGGGGAGGGAGGACACAATTTTCGAATTATCTAAAGTATAAGAGTTTGTGTATTCAACATTAAAATCGAAAATTTCTGCATATAATTCAAACAAGATTTGTGGGATGGAAATTATTTCAGGAGAAAAAGGAGAGTGTGATTGGATTATCAATGTAATTTTGTCTGAAGATGGAGTTGATGTTTTATTTTGTTCTTCTTTGGATAATATCATAGATATGATTTCTTCTTCTTGCATCATTAAAGTTTTTAAATTATTTTTAATAAAATTATATTTGTTAAGAAAACATGTATTATGAAATTATCGACCTGATATTGTATTTAATTTACTTTCAAGTTAAATTTCATTCATAGTATTAAAAGCAAATTTAAATTTTATTCAAAGTTAGCATTTTTAATTCACAAATTTTCCACAAAGTATAATGAATGCTTACAATTATTCAATATAATTTTAAATTTTGTTCTCGTCTTTAAGCTTCTTTATCTGCTTCTGCATCCTCAATTCCATCATCTTACAGAAAGTGACATTCTTTATGTCTAATTATTTAATGAGTCTCATATAATTTTACTTCCTAATCTGTTATTTGTATCTATCGAGAATTTAATCATTTTCATAACCTCATCAATAAATTCAAAGATATTATTGTATATCTTCAATTTCAATTTGAGAGTCACTGTCGCAAGATCTAATTTTCTCTTTGAATGTTCTTGGCTAATTCCTTCTTCGATTCCATATTGAGAGAAAATAAAACTTTTTCTTGAGTTTGATATTTGACTAAAAATATTTTCTTTAATTTTTTACTTGATCATATCCCAAGCATAATGATGCCATTTGGGAATAGTTTTATATTTCGCATAATGTCCTACTTTCTTCTTGTTTATGTCCTCGATTTTGATTAAATTTTCACATACGAAAGCAACAGGTCTAATATATTCCAGCTTTTCTTTCAACTTTTTATCTTTGAAGTTTTTTGAAATTTCTTTAAATTTTTGCGTTAAATCCTCGTGAGAGATATCAATAAATTTTGAAATTATATCGAAAAATAAAATTAGGTAAGATTCTTTGATAAGAATATTTGATGTACTGTAGATAACTGTATAGTCTTTAAGGAAGTTGTCCAATTTTACTTTGAATTCTTGTTTTTGTTCATCCTAAAAAATTTAGTATTTAGTTATGAAATAATTACTTTCAATATATAGTTTTCGTAATCTATTCCGAATGAGATTTTTAAGAATAATAATATATCGTTAAGGCTAAAATAATATTCGTTAGGGCTATTTATAAAAAAGTATTTGTGGCAATTACTTATCAGAGATTTGGCTGAATTAGGAATCTTTTTCTTTGCTATTTAATTAAGTTAAATTATCTAAATAATTTCTCACCCTTTGTAATAGAAGCTGAATTAGAGCTCTGGATATTATTGGGATTTTCGTTAATTTCCTGTACAATTTTCTTCTTACGTCCTCGCCTTGATTTTATATTAGAAGAAGTCCTATTTGTCTTTTGGTTCTTAGGTAGATTATTTCCCTTTTTAATTTTCTTTGGATTATTGTCAGCATCAAAATAATTTTTTAAATTCTTTATCTCTCTAATTAAACTACCTTAAATTATCAACACAAATTACTTTTAGTTTTTCGCTTAGTTTTTATCTTGAGATAATCAAATTTTTCATTTCTCTCGAAAATTTTTTCAGTAGTTGACATTTTAATTAAAATAATATTTAAATAATTTCCATTATGGACAGTATAGAAGAATACATCAGTCAAAAATCAAACATCCCCACTCCTTCTTCGAGTACGCGAAAAAAGATAAACACGAATATCTCAATCCAATCAACTGGTTATAAGCATAATTATCCAATACTAGAATATCAAGAAAAATTTAGTAAAAATTATTTATTGATGAAGGGATCACTCGCTAACATCAATGCGAATATCACAAATTACAAACAGGAAATCGATAAATTAGAAGATTTTTTAATAAAAATAAACGAGCACGAAACGAATCATAAAAAAGTAATTAAAAGGCTCACAGGACTTAAGGAAATTTTGGAGGAGACAATCGAAAAAGAGTCCTTGATTTCAAAACTTTCTTCGAATCAACAGATTATAAACATTTCAGAATACGTCAAGCTTTATCAGAGGGTAAAAGAAATCATAAATTACTTCAAAAATTCGAATTTGAATGAAAGTTCAGACTTTGTTGAAAAAATGAGGCAGTTGATGTACACAGGATTCAAAGTTTATGAAGAATCATTCTATGCTATTTTAAAACGCTTCGAAAGTTTAGAAAACAATCAGAAAACAGAAATGGAAAGATTGAACCTTCTTAACAAGATCGAATTACTAGCTGAATGTTTACAAGATGGCGAAATAAATTACGACTTTACACAAAAGCTCATCGATGATCGTAAAGAGAATATTATACAAAAACTGGATGATGTCAGATTAAACGTATCTAAAAATTTGAATGAGAACAATTACACAAAAAATTCAGGGATTGTGACAAATCTTTTCATCTTGACTGAAAAATTATTTTATGAAGAAAGAGACTACATCAATAAAATTCTGAATCCCTGCTCAACAGAATTAAAATCTTATGTCTATTTAAATATCATAGAACCGTCGGTGCAAAAAATCCTTCAAAATTTGAAAGAAATAGTGAGTAAACATAACAAATCGAGTTCACTTCAAAAAATTGACTTTTATCAAAATTTCGATATTGTAAACATTTGGTATGAAAAAACTAAATCCGCCTACAAAGATTTAATCGAAAAAAACGACATGAAATTATTTACTAACATCAACGCTACGATCCTTTTAATAGAAGAATTCTGTGTGCAGTTCGTAAATAATTTCATTGAAGAAATTGAGACTTTCAATGAAAAAATAGAAAACGAAAATGTTTTGAAAATTTGCAATGAAACTTTCTTTTTCCTTTCGACTCTTCTAAAATTCGAAATAGCCTTTGAATTCATAAGAAGTCAATTCCAGGCGAAAGGAAGAAGATTGTCTGTAGGGATGATTGTAGGTATTTTAATAAAGAAAATAGAATCTAAGGCAGTGTTGTTAGATAAGAAATATCCCCCACTGAAATTTATCTTCCTTCTTAATAATGTCTTTTTTATTCAATCTAAAATAACACAAAAACCCATCTCGAAATTTGCAGATGAAGATTTGCTAGAGTCTATGTCGAATAAAATTAAAAATTACGTTGAGAATTACGTAACTGCAACTTGGAGAAAATTGGATGAAATTACATTCAATGAGAGAGATATTAATTTGTTATACGAAAGCGACGGAAAAACTTTGAAAAACTCATCAAAACAAATTGTTAAAAAGAAGTTTGCGAATTTCAATGAGATGATGAAGATTAATTTGAAATTCCAACAGAACATTCAGATTATTGATTCCTCTCTAGAAAAAATTCTGATTGAAGCGAATATTGAGAAGATAGGCAAACCTTATGAAGAATTTTATTTGAAATATGCTAACTGTGGATTTACAAAGTTTAGAAATAAATATATTCTGTATGGCTCTGTTAATGATGTGATACAAGACTTGAAGATTTATTTCATCCCAAGTTCCAAAATAAATAAATAAATATTGGTTCAAATTCTATGTATGATGGATAATTGCGTTTAATTTTAATCGAAAATATTATACTATGATTAGTAATAATAAAATTAAATAAATATTTTTAATAGAAAATGAATAAAAGCATTTCGACAATTTTTTATAAAATTAAACCATATCATTTAATTAAACTTAGTAAGAATTCTTTTCATCTGGGAAGGAATACGCGATATGAATTTTCTAAATCCAGAAAATTATTTTCTTATTTTAAAGTTTTTAATTTTTCGAATTCTTTGAACGGAAATGCAAATCATTCCAACCATTCTAACACGATTGAAAACTCCTCAAATACTATAGACATGCAAACATATATGAAAGAAGTTGACAAATTGTTGAATCACATTTATGAAACTTTAGACGTAATGGATCTTGAAGTCGTTGATAGCATTGTTTTATCAGACGGAGTTCTTAAAATTTCTTTTAAAAAGAATAAGCACTTTGTAATAAACATTCAAAGACCAAATTTACAAATTTGGCTTTCTAGTCCTTTTTCTGGTCCCCAAAGATTCGAATTTAACTTAAAAGAAAATAAATGGGAAAATATAAGAAATAAAAAATCTATCTTATTGATTTTAGAAGAAGAATTCAATTGTATTTTAAAATCAGAAAATTCTGAAAAAAACATCCTATTGCAATAAGAATACAAAATTTTTAGTTTGTTAGAAAATTTTTTATTAAAAAATTTATATTTTTAAACTCTATTGATGTTTTTAAATTTTAAAAAATAAAATAAAAAAATTAGGAGTCTCTAAAAATTTAGATGAATATAACATTCTGTTTTACAATTAGCTGGTGCCTTTTGAAAAATTTGTGGTAGCTCTTACTCTACCGGTATTCATATTTAAAAATCTCTTAGTGGATTCAGTGGTGATGTTTTGAACATCAGCTATGGATTTTCCTGCGATAAGATTAGTATAACTTTCCATCATCTGCTGAATGATCTTAGGCTGGTTTGTCTCAAGATAGAGTTTAATTATCTGACTATCTGTCTTAGCAACATTAAGCACAATAAGTTGAGAAGAAATCCCCCAATTAGCAATAATGTGGAATGGATAATATATAAGCTCGTTCTATCAATTTAAATAAAGGTATTTTTACCCTTTCAAGATCATAGAAAGAAATTCCATTAGGTTTGATTCCCATTATCATGTCTTCAGGTAGATTTTCGTTGTTTTCGGAATTTTTCTTTGAAAACTAATCAATGGAATTTAAAATTTTTATCTTCACCTTTACTATATATTGATGAGCCTGCCATAAAGGTGACTTAGTCAATAATTCTAAATACATTTTCTTTGCATCCAGTTTAAGAGTATTTTTGAACTGTGAATAGTATTCCATTATCTTTTCTGCGTAATACAAATGAGGATTTAGATTAATCATCTTATTTGGAATATACTGTTCGAGATACTTCTGGATATTCTGATATGCCCCATCTTCATTTTTGCCATTCTCAGCTACCAATTGTAAAGCAGCCAATGCAATTACTTCACTTTCCTTGAGATTGAATTTACCCCCAATAACATCATAAACACTCTGTGAGTAATCTGCTGTTAAAGTATCTAAATCACTACCAAGATAAGAGTAATGTAAAAATATTTTAATATATATCTTGAAATCGATTGTTTCTTTTCTTTTTAGATATTCATCGATGTCCTGAGACCACAGAGACAAAATATCAGACACTCTCTCATTGTCTTCCAGGAATCTCTCTTCAACCTTGTCCTTAGTCTTACAAATTTCGTACAAAGAGAAATAAGGAATTTTATTAGGGTTAAAATTTATCTTCTTCATGACGAATGTTTTAAGCTCTTTGACTGTTGTGTAAGATTCAATCTCACCGTTTATTACAGAATTTTGGAAGAAGTAAATAGGAACTATCAAAGGCTTCATTTTTTCTATATGTAATATTTCGTCTTCTGAAGGAATATTTTTTCTCTTGAGCTCATAAGTTTTGTAGAGTCTAACAAGCACATAATTTGCATGCTCTACAATGATCTTGTCTTGACCGTTTTTTATTTCTGAAATTAAATAATTAATAAGAGAATAAAAAAGTTTTGGACTTGGTAGGTAACAACTTGCTATTATTGCTAGGAAGTTCCATCCACGAAGAGCCTTATCATAGACTCTATGACCTTTGATCTGTTTCAGTACCTGCACATAAGCTTCGTCACGAAGTTCTTCCGCTGCGTTCATCGTTAGCTTTAAATGTTTCTTTACATGATCAATTGGAGGTTTAGAAGACTTTCTATCATTCATATAACCGAGGAGATCTATTGGTAATTAAATATTTAATTATACTTCTGAATATTTGAATTGCAGCAGATTCGTGTTCCTTTGAAAGTTTCGTTAATGGTTGGGTTAATTCCTTTTTACTCCACTTCATTATATTGTCTGTTGAAACCTTTCTAAAAAAGGAACGTTGCTCTGTTAATCTTTCTTCATAAAAACTATTCAATTCAAATCTAAGAATTTCAAATAACATTTTAGAGGGTATAATTGAAGCACCACTGTTTGATGATGTTATATAAAATAAAGTTACTTCGCGCAATCTGATGATTGAGGTAAGGAATCAATATTTTTTATTATTGATTTTCTTTTATATTTTAGAACATCGATTACTGAAGTTTCGTTATCTAAGTTAGTGGTTTTTAAAAGGGCGTTGGAAGTTGATGCGAAGCTATGTTGTTCTCCTATGTTCTATGAATGATAGGAACAGATTTATTAAATATATTGAATACTTCTTTGTCTAGAAGTGATTTTCTTGCAGACTTTTCTAATGAAATACTTTCGAATTGTTTTTCCATATTGATTTAGTTTTTATTATTAAAATATTTTAATGTATGTTAAATCATTTAATATCTATAAATTGAATTATTTATTTTATCTTAATTATTGATTAGAAATCAATTACCTATCCATAACTCATCAATATAAAATAGGAATTTATA
>Ga0169931_10003038_pt1 | contig 26962 bp, 28 predicted proteins | sample Kivu_15m_20L_FD_129675 | JGI IMG/M metagenome (GOLD analysis project Ga0169931, IMG submission 129675) | Freshwater microbial communities from Lake Kivu, Western Province, Rwanda to study Microbial Dark Matter (Phase II) - Kivu_15m_20L... | ecosystem: Environmental > Aquatic > Freshwater > Lake...
CTAAATGGAGATCAAAAACTAATGGTGTCTATTTTAATACTTTTTCACCCGGTTCCAATAAAATATCATCGAAGGAATTTGACAAAATTATTTTAGAAGAACTAAATATTTGCAAATGAATAAAAATTATTTTCAAAGTAAAATTGATGGTCAAAAAAGAATTATAGAAGGTTTAAAACATTCAATTTTTCTAATTAGACAACAAATGAAGGGTTGTGATCCATCAAGTAAAGCAGGTTATTTAAAACATATTGAAGAGAAAAAGATTCATATATTGAAATGTAATGAATCAATAAAAAGATTTAAAGAAGATTTAAAAAAAGCACCTAAGTAATTCTTTTCAATAAATATTTACTATGCTCAAAGAAGCCAGAATAGAGGCTCATCTTACACAGGAGGAACTGGCGAAAAAGACCGGTACAAAGAAAAGTTATATTTCCAGAATAGAACGCGGACTAAGCGATATTCAAATCTCCACTTATTACAAATTGATAGAACTCGGTCTGGGCAGACAACTGCAGATTTCTATTGGTTGATCTTTAATTGTTTACTTTTACAAATACATATATTGTAGCATAAATTTTACACCTCAGTTCTACTCTCAAATCACTGCGCCAAGCTTCTCCATCAAATCCTTCCAGTTAAAAACTTCCATCTGTTTTGAGCTGGTAAAATTCATTTTTCCATCATAAACGATCATTCCGCCATTTTCTTTTCTTGCGCTATTGAATGCTGTCAGGTTTTTTTCAAAATCTGTCGAAAATGTTTGCGCAGATTTTACTTCAATAGGCATCAGACTCTGTCCATTGTCGAGGATGATGTCAATTTCAATACCCTTGTTTATTTTCCAGTAGTAGAGTTCGGATTGTGAACCTTTGTTTTTTATATCTTTGGCTATTTCCATTAGTATAAAATTTTCAAACAAGGGACCTCTGAAACTTGACAGGGAAAGTTCACTTGTATTTCTGATACCCAGCAGAGAACAGACGACTCCGGTATCATAAAAATATAATTTGGGTGATTTGACAATCCTTTTATTATAATTTTTGTAATAGGGCTGTAGCAGTTTGATGATATAGGTACTTTCCAGTACACTCAACCAGGAATTTACTGTTTTTACATCAATACCACATTCATTGCTCAAGGACGAAACATTTAGTTGCTGTCCGACTCTACCTGCGCAGAGGCGTATAAATCTGGTAAACAGACTGATATTATCAATGTTTTTGATTTCTCTTACATCTCTTTCTACATAAGTTCTGATATAGGAGGGATACCAATGTTGCGGGTTCCTTTTTTTATTATAGATTTCCGGATAAGCGCCCTTAATAATCAGGGAATCGATATCCAATTCTTCCGAATCAAATTTTTTGATTTCATTCAGACTCAGAGGTAGGAGATCCAAAATCCCTATTCTTCCGGCAAGAGTCTGACTGATATTGCTTTGCAGTAAAAGGTTGTTGCTTCCCGTTAGAATAAAAAGACCATCTTCCGAGCTGTTATCCAGAATTTCCTGAAGATAATTGAACAGACTTGGTACCCTTTGAATCTCATCCAGAATGGCTCCATAGGGAAATCTTTGTAAGAATGCTCTTGGATCTCCTAAAGCAAGTTCTCTTTCGTCTATATTTTCAAGAGAAATATAGGGTTTGTCAGAAAAAACTTTTTTAACCAGTGTCGACTTACCTGATTGCCTCGGTCCCACAAGCAGTAGGGATCTGAATTCCTTGGCGTATTCCCTCAATAATGTTTCAATTTCTCTACTAACCATGTTGCAAAATTTGGTACAAAAATAGGATATAATTCCCATATTTGTACTATTATTTATAATAATATTTGCTCAGATATGGTAGTCGATTCCCATATATGTACCTTTTTTGTTGTCGTTTTTATTTAATAATGGAGGAAAAGTATGATTTAATCCCCCAAACATTCAATATTGACAAAAAGGAAGCTATTAATAAGAAAAAGTTTAATTCATAAATTAAATAAAATCCATCTGGGATTAAAATTTAAAGTATAAATTAAAAAAGAGCTTCATAGATAAATTTCATCCGCAATACTTTGTTCACTTTTCTTTTTCCTTCAAATATGAAATTAACGAATGTATGGCTCCGTAACCAAAAACAATCGAAGTAATCCAACTGTAGCTCATTCTTACAAATAGAGCGGGATAAAATATTAAAATTGATAAAGGAAAACATAGTAATACTAAAAAAAGATAAGTTGATTGCGATAAGCTGTCGCACCTCCTGATTCCATACCTACAAAGAAAGGGTAGAAAAGAAAAAAAAAGATTAAAAAGCTACTAAAGAATGCAATAACAAACAATAGAAACCAACCTATTATTAGAATTAATTCAAACTCTTCTTTTACTTTACTGTAAGAAATTAGTATAAGAAAATACCAGCAAATCACTGCCAAAATTGCTGAAATAAAGGATGCCACCAATGTGAAAACACGCCACTTTTCCATAATTTATTTTAATTATACTAAATTGGTTAATGTCAGTTTAAATTCTTATCTTTTTTTCTATTTCGATCCTCAGGATTTTCTTGGGGAACTAAATTGAAGATATAATTCTGAATTACAATACTTTTGAATATAAAATAATTATTTCGTTTTTCTTATGATTGAATTTAAAATCAAGGTATTGAATACTATTTTTTATCATCTAACGTTTTGAAAATGATATACAGGAACAACAACATCGCGTCTGTGATCTTATCCTTTCATTGACCTACCATTACAAATCATAAGCATATGAAATTACCAACTATCCTATTAAGCAGCTTTTTTATTTTCAATTACGGGAGAGCTCAAACCGATACAACTCAGTATGCTGTAGATTCTTTATTCATTCCCACATGCCAGATGAAAGAACTGGCAACTTGCTATGATTTTATGGTTGTTTTACTTGAAACAACAGAGGATAAACCCTTGGATCCTGTTCAAAGCTTTCATGAAATCGTTGCGCCTTATCAGATTGAATATTTTGATCATGAAAAAGAAACATTTAAAATTCTTTATGTACTAGGCATGAAAGAGGTTGCTGTTGAAAATAACATCTTCGGATTTGCAGAGGAGTATGCTCATGAATTACTAGAAACTTACAGCTCTGCATTTCCTGAGGCAAAAATTCATAAAAGAATATTTACCTGTCCATAATCCTAATATCTATGAAGCTATCAAAGAAAACATATCTCATTATTGGTATTTGTCTGATACTATATTTACTTATTTCTGCTCCTGTACTATTGTATTGGAATCAGGGAAAAAGTATTTCAACAGGTGCTGTAAGCAATGGGGCGATTGGCAATGCCTACAAATTTAATCTCTACGGTAAAAACTATTCATATTTCAGTTATCTAAGTTATTTTAACTTAGGCATGTGTTTTACAAACAATCAGGTATATCAAAGTCTGATAGATTGCTTCAAAGAATTAGAGACAAAAGCGGCAGGAAGACATTTTTACGTTATGGAACTCAGCAGAAAAAAAGGAGGTAAAACTATTTTACACGCAACACATAGAAATGGCCTCAGCGCAGATATAATGGTTCCCAAAAAATTTAAAAAAGGAGGACCTACCTATCTATTTGATCACTTGGGATTGTGGCATTATCTATTGGAATTTGATAAAGAAGGAAGTTTAAAAATAGCCCCTTTTGTACAGATAGATTTTGAAGCCCTGGCCAGCTTTATTCATGAATTGAATTTGTCATGTCAAAAAAACAAGTTAATTATACAAAGAATCATCATTCGTCATGAAATTAAAGACAACCTAAACCAAACTAAACTTGCCCCGAAGATCATGCGTTTTATCCAATCTTATCCCAATAACAAATTTGTTAATTCAATGCACGACGATCATATTCATATTGATTTTAGAACTATCTAATAGAATACCTATGAAGAAAATTTTAATTTACTCTCTGTTCTATTTTATTTTTGTTGGAATCCTGATTGTTTGTCTTATCAGTACAGGAGATGGCCTTACAGAGAAAACAATTAAAATCACTAAGCACAGTCTTAGTGTGGATGTTTTTAATTGGAGTGTATATCAACTCAACAGCTATGGAAAATACCTGGGGGGCTACAAAGCATTTAATATTATTCTTTTTGCTGTTTTGTGGCCCTCTCTGATACTGTATTTCATGATTCTATCCTTCTACTTTTTCCAAAGAAAAGAGAGAACATTTTATCAACCTAAACTATTCTGGGGGATGAGTGCCTTCTATTTTGTTTTGGTTTTTGTGCTAATGGGTATATTTTTAGCTGACAAAACCTCACATACAGAATTGAAATTATCTCAAGAAAATACTTTTTTTTACCAATGCTGTAATCTAGTCATTTCAATTGCAAAAATGACAAACTTCACCTATGAGTCACTCAATGTAGCTGTATTTGTCGTCTTACAACCGGCGCTCATCCTGTATTTTTCCTCTGCTGCCCTTTACCTATTTCGGGTGAGCAAAGCATCTGAAACAAAAACATAAGAATTAGCCATCTTTAGAAATGGGAGTTCTCGTTCAAAAAAATTAAAATACTATCTTTGTCCTTTAAACTAAACCTAAGTTCCGGATGGAAAAGATATATAATGCACTAGAACAAGAAAAAAAATGGTACCAACATTGGATCACAAAGGGTTATTTTCAGTCAAAACCCGACCATAGACCCTCCTACAGCATTGTAATTCCTCCTCCCAACGTAACAGGTGTCTTGCATATGGGACATATGCTCAATAACACGATTCAAGATGTTTTGATTAGAAGAGCCCGATTGCTGGGTATGAATGCCTGTTGGGTACCCGGAACAGACCATGCCTCTATCGCAACAGAAGCCAAGGTAGTTCAGTTGTTGCGTGAGAAAGGCATAAAAAAATCTGATTTAACCAGAGAAGAATTCCTTCAATATGCCTTTGAATGGAAAGATAAATACGGTGGAATTATTCTGGATCAGCTACAAATGTTAGGCGCCTCTTGTGATTGGGATAGAACCCGATTTACCATGGAACCCAAATTATCAGACTATGTCATTCAGGTTTTTGTTGATTTATACAACAAAGGCATGATTTACAGAGGATTACGCATGATCAACTGGGATCCCGAGGCATTAACTGCCCTATCGAACGAAGAGGTGCAATATCATGAAGAGGATTCTAAACTCTACAAAATCAATTATAAGATAAAGGACAGCGATGCGTACATCGTGATCGCAACCACCCGCCCGGAAACCCTCTTGGGAGATACGGCCATTGCTGTACATCCGGATGATCCCCGTTATGCACATCTCAAAGCTGCCAAGGCAATCGTTCCTTTCTGCAACAGAGAAATTCCAATTATTTTTGACAGTTATGTTGAAATGGAATTTGGAACTGGCGCATTAAAAGTAACACCGGCCCATGATATGAATGACCAGGAAATTGGTAAAAGACATCATTTGGAGCAAATAGACATTTTCAATGACGATGCCAGGCTCAACCAAAACGCTGGTAAATTTGAGGGCTTATCTCGATTTGACGCCAGAAAAAGAATGGTAAAGGAATTAGAGGAAATGGGTCAGCTTACTGCGATAGAGCCTTATAAAAACAAGGTAGGTCGCTCTGAAAGAACGGGTGCCGTTATTGAACCCAGATTAAAAGAACAGTGGTTTGTACGGATGGAAAAGCTTTCAGAGATGGCTCTGGCAGCGGTCGAACAAAAAGAAATCAGTTTCTTCCCCGAACATATGATTAACATGTACCGCAATTGGTTAAAACCTGAAAATGTTCGCGATTGGTGTATTTCCAGACAATTGTGGTGGGGTCAGCAAATTCCGGCCTGGTACACTACTGATGGAAAAATGTTTGTTGCCGAAACCTTGGAAAAAGCAATGGAAATTGCCAATAAAGACGGAAATTATCAAAAAGAGGATTTCAAGCAAGACGAAGATGTTGTTGATACCTGGTTTTCCTCCTGGTTGTGGCCCATTGCCGTATTTGATGGATTTTCCTCCAAAGAAGAATTCGCCTACTACTATCCTACACAGGTTTTGGTAACTGGTTGGGATATTATGTTTTTCTGGGTTGCCAGAATGGTAATGGCTGGTTATGAATGGGCAGGACCTCTTTTGGGACCGGGGGCAGATATAAGACCATTCAAGGATGTTTACTTCACCGGCATGGTGCGTGATAAACTGCGTCGAAAAATGTCGAAATCTTTAGGAAACTCGCCAGATGCTGTGGCCTTGATCCAAAGATATGGAGCCGATGGTGTCCGGTTTGGCATGTTGTCTTGTTCTGCTGCAGGGAATGATGTTATTTTTGATGCTCCCTTTGCTGATGCAAAAAACACTGAAATCCTCAACGAAAGTAAATTGTGTGAGCAGGGTAGAAATTTCACCAATAAACTATGGAATGCTTTAAAACTGGTGAAAGGATGGCAAATTGTACAGAAAACACCCACTGAGACAGAAAAACTGGCTATGGATTGGATTGATCAAAAATTCAATTTGGTCCTGGAAGAAATCAATCAGGGTTTTGGCAACTATCGCCTTTCGGATGTATTGATGCAAATTTACAATTTCATTTGGGATGATTACTGCTCTTGGTATTTAGAGATGATTAAACCCGCCTATGGGGAGCCAATCAATGAAAGAACATATCAATTTACCTTAGATCAGTTTGAAAAAATCATGATTGTCTTACATCCATATATGCCTTTCATTACGGAAGAGCTTTGGTCTCTTATTAAAGAAAGAAAAGCCGGAGAAGATTGCGTCGTGAGCCAATGGCCTCAGCTTGGACGCTATGATAGAAACTTTATACTTCATATCGAAAAAATAAAGGAAGTTGTTAAAAACAGTCGTGATCTGAGGGCGAAAAATCAGCTTTCTGAAAAAGAACCCCTTGCTCTTCTTGTAAAAAAATCTGAAAGTGCAGATCAATTCCTCTCATTGAAAGGTTGCGCAGAGACCATCATGAAATTGGGATATTTCTCTGGTTTAGCTCAAACAGACCAAGACGTTGAAGCCAGTTCCTTTTTGGCGGGCACTGAACAATATTTTATGATTTTCGAAAGAAAAGTTAACCTGGAAGAAGAAATAGCTCGTATCCAGAAGGAGTTGGAATACTATCAGGGTTTTGTTGCCTCTATTGAGAAGAAATTATCAAATGCCGGATTTGTACAAAATGCAAAGCCTGAGGTTGTGGAAATGGAAAGAAAAAAATGGAATGACGGTGTTTCAAAAATCAAATTATTGGGGGAAGAATTAAAAAGATTAAAAGCATAGAAAGACGATGCTACAGCCTTTTTATTGTAAATTATGAAAAGACTTTTAGCTTTATTAAGTTATCAGGTATTGTTATTACTTAATCTTTTAGCAACAATCTTATTGGTTGTAAGCTATGTAGCTTCGTGGGTATCACCCTTGTACCTTTCCTTTCCTGCCATTATAGCCTTGGGTTATCCTTTTTATTTTTTCATCAATTTATTTTGGATATTTTTTTGGTTTTACCGAAAAAACAGAGCTATTTATCTGTCTCTTGCAGCATTAACCCCAAGCCTTTTCTACTTTCCCTTTGTTTTTGCCCTGGGATCACAATCCATGGAAGATAGAGTTGGAGCATTGAAAATAACAGCATGGAACATGCACTATTTCAATAATACGATTACAGAGGAAGCTGAATGGGTTAATATTCAGGATCAGATGTTTGAATTTATACAAGAAAATCAGGCTCAGATCTTTTGCGCACAGGAATTTTCAGGTAAAAAAAGCTTTATTTCGAAAAGAGCCGATGAAAAAATGAAGGAAATGGGATATCAGTACCGATATAAGGGTGGCGGCAGTAGTTTGGCCATTTACAGTAAATTCAAAATCATAAAAGGAGGTTTGTTAGATTTTGAAGGGTCATACAATGGTGCCATTTACGCCGATATAGCCTACCTTCACCACAAAATCAGAGTGTATAATGTACATCTTCAATCCAATAAATTAGGTAATGACGTAGATGAAGTTTTCAAGAAAGAAAATCTGGAGAACATCAATTCAAAGACAACACAGGAAAAATATTTTAAAATTGAAAATAAATTATCCAATGCCTTTCAGATGAGAGCCATTCAGGCGATACATCTATCAGAACATATCAAAAATTCACCTTATCCTGTTATTATTTGCGGAGATTTTAACGATACCCCCATTTCATACACCTACCGTAAAATGATCGCTGGAAGAAACGATGTTTTTGTACAATGTGGGCGTTGGTTGGGAATAACCTATGCCGGGCCTCTGCCTGCACTCCGAATCGATTATATTTTAACTGATAAAAAAATGAAGTCCATCGGATTTGAAAAACAACAAAAAGCTATATCTGACCATTATGCAATTTCAGCTTGGCTGGGATTTTAATTTTTAGCATTCAAAAACTTTTTTGTTGTTATTTCCCATTTGGATACCTCTTTCTCTTTGTAGGTACCATCAATTTTCTGTAGGGATTGAATGTCCTTCCATGCCTCTTCATATCTTTTCAGACGTAGAAAAAACGGAATACGATTATAGTAGATTTGCAACAATTGGTCATTAATTTTTAATGCTTTCTCATAAAAAGCCAGGGATTCCTGCGTTTTATTTTCATTTTGTAGTACCAAAGCTTTATTCATAAAAGCCCAGGCATTGGTAGAATCTAAAGAAATAGCCCGATCAATATCTTCCATCGCTTCTTCCAGTTTACCCATGAGACGATAGGCATTTCCTCTGTTATTGTAGGCAAAGGGCGCAAGTGTTTCACTTAATTTGATTGTTTTGGAAAAATCTGAAATTGCTTTTTGATATTCTCCCAACTCAACCATTACAAAACCTCTTCTTGTGTAGGTCGCCGCATCATCTGGAGCTATATCCAATGCTTTATCAAAATCTTGCAGGGCTTCTTTGTATTTATTTATTTCGGCGAAGGTAAATCCACGGGTAATGTAGCCCAGAGAAGAATGATTGTCTAATTTAATCATTTCATTCAGGTCGGAAATAGCCTCTGGTAATTTTTTTTGTTCTCTTTTGGTTATGGCTCTGAAGTAGATGGAGGATACATGTTTGGGATTTAAATTGATTGATCTGCTAAAATCCTGAACTGCCTCCTCCCATTTTTTTTGATTAAAAAACAGGAGTCCTCTGTTGTAAAATATTTCATAATTCTGTGCTTGCATTTGTAATGCCATTTGATAAGCTTGCAGGGCAGACTCCATTTCCAAATTTTGGCGATAGGCATTTGCCAGGTGCATCCAGGCGTCTTTGTGAATCCATTCCTTTGTTCTATCCGAAAGTTCAATTAATTCTTTCAAACGGGCAACAGACTCCTTATATTTTCCCAAATGATAAAAACAGAGCCCCTGGTAGTAGTTTGCAGATTTATGTGAAATATATTTCTGGGCAATTTTTTGATAATCTAAAAGTGCATCCTCATAGGCTTTCAGCTCCCATTTACATTTACCTCTGTTCAAAAGAGCATCCAAATGAAAGGGATCTGTCTGTAAAAAACGATCCAAATCTTTTATTGCGGAACGCCATTTTTGCAATTCCATATAAGTTCTTGCCCGGGCATAAAAGGCAGGATCGAAATTGCTATCTACCTCTACAGATTTGTTGAACTTCAGTAAAGCAGACTGGAATTGGTTTTGTTTTAATAAATCTTCGCCCTGCAAGTAAAAATCTCTTGCGCCTTGGGCTTGTAAAAAGCAGATTGGGGTGAGGATTAACAAGACTAATGATGATAACCTCATGGGAATATATTAGGTAAATTATATTGGGTTCTTTAAGTTAATGAAATTACCCAAGCATTTATAATAAATTCCCTTAAAAATTTTTATGCCAATTATAAACCTGCCTGAGCTGATATTTCAAGCATTCTGTCAATGCAAACGCGTCCTTTTATTATAGTTTCATCTGGAAGCAAAATTTCGGGTAACTCATGTTTCAGCGCCAGGTACAATTTTTCCAAAGTATTTAAACGCATATGAGGACATTCATTGCAGGCGCAGTTATTGTTGGGTGGCGCAGCAATAAAACTCTTTTCAGGCGATGCTTTCTGCATTTGATGTAATATACCTGATTCTGTAGCCACAATAAAGGTTTGCGCCTTTGAAGATTTGGTAAAATTCAGCAAACCAGTAGTAGAAGCAATGTAATCCGCCATTTCTAAGATATGTGATTCACACTCCGGATGTGCCAAAATGAGCGCAGATGGATGCCTTTCCTTTAGTTTGACCAATTTCTCTTTTGAAAAAATTTCATGTACCATACAGGCTCCGTCCCATAATACCATTTTTCTTCCGGTTATCTTATTGAGGTAGGCACCCAGATTTTTATCCGGCGCGAATATAATTTGTTGGTCTTCAGGTATGCTATCAATGATCTGTCTCGCATTTGTTGAGGTACAACATATATCAGTCAACATTTTTAAGTCGGCAGTACAATTGATATAGCTAACCACAACATGATCGGGATATTTCTCTTTGAATCTGGCAAAAATAGGGGCAGGACAAGAATCAGCGAGAGAACAGCCTGCTTTTAGATCAGGTAAAATTACTTTTTTTTGAGGGTTTAACATTTTGGCTGTCTCTGCCATAAAATGTACCCCGGCAAACAATATAATATCTGCCTCTGTAGCTGCGGCCTGCTGGGCTAAGCCCAGGCTATCTCCAATATAGTCTGCGATATCCTGAATGTCTGCATCCTGATAGTAGTGAGCCAAAATCACAGCATTTTTTTCTTTTTTCATTTTTTGGATTTCATCTACCAAATCCAGGGTTGGATCAATTTCATAGGGGAGATACCCATATTTTTTCAAGATTGTATTTTGTTCAGACATATAATTCACTATTTTCTGTTTTGATTTTCAATAATACTTCCTGTATCAGAGCAAACTCGTATCCTTTCGTCTGGGCATAGCGATACAGTTCCTGTGTTCCTGTTGACATCCTTTTCAGAAGTAGATTCTGTAAATTGTTGAGATATAAATCTGCATCTATTTCCTGCAACACCTTATCTATTAAACGCCCATGTACCTTTTTCTGTTGTAGGGCAGCTCTGATTTTGATTTTGCCCCATTTTTTTATATTGGTTTTGCCACTCACAAAGGCTCTGACAAATCTTTCCTCATTGAGATAATCTTCTTCAATCAGCTTCATTATTATTTCCTCCAAACGATCGCCATACACTTGCAAGGAAATCAGTTTCATACGCACCTCAAAATGAGACCTTTCCTGATAAGCGCAATATTTTCTGATTAGCGTTTCTGCAACATCCATTTGCAAGTGAATTTTATTCATTATTTTGGTAAAAAAGATATAACAAAATTAAACTAAAAAAAGTAGAGTTTCCAATTTAAAAAAAGGAATACTCTGAACCAAAAATCAGCAAACTGTGTTATATTTGTGATTGGATTAAATCTAAATAACAAAATAAGACAAGATGATCTACCTAGATAATAATGCAACAACACCCATGGACAAGCGTGTTTTGGAAGCGATGTTGCCCTATTTTACTGAGAAGTTTGGTAATGCTGCCAGTAGAAACCATCCTTATGGCTGGGTGGCAGAAGAGGCCGTAGATTATTCCAGAGAACAGATTGCAGCTCTTATTGGAGCAGATGAAAAGGAGATCATTTTTACCTCAGGTTCAACTGAAGCGATCAATTTAGCCATCAAAGGCGTAGCAGACATGTACGCTGGAAAAGGAAATCATATCATCACGCTTACAACAGAGCACAAAGCGGTATTAGACACCTGTCATGCTTTGGAGAAAAAGGGTATTGAAGTAACCTACCTTTCTGTTGATGATAAGGGTAAAATTAATTTAAAAGAGTTGGAAGAGGCGATTCGCCCCAGCACCATTTTGGTTGCCATAATGTACGCCAACAATGAAATTGGCAATATACATCCTGTTGATGCCATTGGTGAAATATGCAACAGAAAAGGCGTTTTGTTTTTCTCAGATGCAACCCAGGCCGTTGGTAAGATACCCGTTGATGTGAAAAAATCCGGCATTCACCTGCTTTGCTTTAGCGGACACAAAATGTACGGACCCAAAGGCATAGGAGTACTCTATGTCAGCAGAAAGAATCCAAGAGTGAAAGTAACTGCACAAATGGATGGCGGTGGACATGAGCGTGGTATGCGATCCGGCACCTTAAATGTTCCCGGCATTGTTGGTATAGGTAAAGCTGCGGCAATTGCTCGTGAGGAAATGTTTGAGGAGGCAAAGAGACTGTCCGGACTAAGAGATAAAATTGATCAAATTTTCTTAGAAATGGAGGAAGTTGTATTAAACGGAGATATAGAAAACAGACTACCGCATGTTACAAATATTTCTTTCAAACATGTTGAGGGGGAAGGTTTAATGATGACTTTCAATCAGGACATAGCACTATCTTCCGGATCTGCCTGTACTTCAGCTTCCTTGGAACCTTCCTACGTTTTGAAGGCTTTAGGATTGGGCGACGACCTGGCCCATTCTTCCTTGCGCCTGAGCTTGGGTAGATTTACAACAGAAGAGGAAGTTGACGCTGCTATTGCCAAGATTAAGGCTGGTGTAGAGCATATGCGATCCCTTTCACCCATTTGGGAAATGTATAAGGATGGCATTGATTTAAAAACGGTTAAATGGACAGAACACTAATAAAAAAATAAATGTATGGCTTACTCTGATAAAGTATTAGATCATTTTAACAATCCCAGAAATGTGGGCACCCTAGACAAGGACCAAAAGAATGTCGGCACAGGACTGGTAGGCGCACCCGAATGTGGTGATGTAATGCGACTTCAAATTGAAGTAGATGACAGTGGTGTGATCACAGATGCAAAATTCAAAACCTTTGGCTGTGGCTCTGCTATCGCTTCTTCTTCACTTGCAACCGAGTGGCTGAAAGGCAAATCACTTCATGAAGCTTCCTCCATTGATAATATGGATATTGTGGAAGAACTGGAATTACCTCCTGTAAAAATTCATTGTTCTGTTTTGGCTGAAGACGCCATCAAAGCAGCTATAAAAGATTATCAAGAGAAAAATGGCATATTTATTCAAGAAGAGAAATAAATAAACATGATTTACGTTTCAGAAGAAGCATTACAGAAAATTAATCAGATTATATCTACAGAAAATCTGGGGAATGATTTTTTTGTACGTGTTTCCGTTGTCAGCGGAGGTTGTTCTGGATTAAGTTACAAAATGGATTTTGACAATGAACTTCAACCCAATGATCAGTTGTTTGAAGACAAAGGCTTAAAAATCGTCACTGATTTAAAAAGCTTTTTATACTTATTCGATACAACCCTCAGTTTTTCGGGTGGGTTGAATGGAAAAGGCTTTTATTTTGAAAATCCCAATGCCTCAAGAACCTGTGGTTGTGGCGAAAGTTTTGCCGTGTAGCAAATCCTTTTACCTGGCTCCAACTATGTTTTCATTTCAGGTTATTATGCTTCGCTAGAATAGGACCCATTTTACAGTATTTCTGGCTGACTGAAAATTGGAAATTTTGACTCCTTAAAAAACCCCTAAAGGGCTTATTATTCCATCAAATACAAAACTTGCCATTAAATCTTTTTACTAATAAAAAAGATTTGCATCACTCCGTTTTATTGGATTATATTCAGATAAGCAAGTATTTACCTGCCAAATACATTTTTCATTCGTATCTTGAGTCTAGTTTTTATTCAACAATAGATTTTTTCAAATGAATCCTGTTTTTAAAGAAGTTGACTTTTGGAATTTATTTTTTTTCTTGGAATACGAATCCTTAGAAGAAGAAATACTTGAAAATCAATTAGAGTTATTGGCTAAAGATTTTCACAGAAAATGGATTCAAAAAAATATTCAAATTGAAGGACAGGGTGTCAACCAAGAATTTACTGTCATTGAATTTGAGTTTTTACTACCCGAATCTTTCGCATTGATTGTAGAATACATTCCCTTTCCCTTAGGCTCTGGCAAGTACCTTCATTTATCCAATCAAAAAACAAAGGAAAGACATTTGATGGGCTGGTGGGATTTTGATGCCTGGCATCCTTATTGTTTACAAAGCGAAGAATTGGAACAAATTAACCTTTGGAATAAAAACAACCCATCTTCCTATTGGTATGGTACAGATTTTACCCTGTTAATGCTACACGACTTTGTTGGCATGGACCAGGCGCAGAAGGCAGAAAAATTTGCCCAAAATATATTTCAAACCTACAAACAAATGAACTTGGAAGGATTTGATGCGATGCCTGCAAAACCAGTTGCTGTATTTTATCAGGAGGAGGAAAAGTACCTTTGGAAAAAAGATGCAGAACTTGGTTATCTTTTTGAAAGTCCAATTTATAATTGCTATTCGTTGAGGAATCGCAGCCATCTAACAGGACAAGAAAAAGGTCGCTTCCCTTTTGAACTTTGGAAAAAAATCATGTCCCATGTTGTATCATAGCAAGAAAATAAGAGACACCTATTTCTGGGCTGTATTTATTAGTTTATTTGTATCACTGATCTATCTTTTTGTTATTTGGAAGGTACAATATGAAAATAAAGAAAGATTCTATATACTCCTTAGCATTGACCTATTGGTTGCCTACAGCATTTTTTTGGTATGCACACAAAAGGTAAGGGAAAGAAAAAAAATGCAGCAAATTGTTTTTCCCGAGGAATGGCGACAGATCCTCCAGCAATACGTACACTATTATCAAAGATTGGATTCAACTGAAAAAATATCATTTGAAAAAGAAGTGCAAACCTTTCTGCACGAAGTACCAATCACGGGTATCAAAACAAAGGTGGACGATTTATCTAAGGTGCTTACCGCTTCTGCTGCCATCATACCCGTATTCAGATTTCCGGCCTGGGAATATGCACAACTCACTGAGATTTTAATTTATCCGGATTTATTCAATTCCCAATACAGTGTTGATGGTCCCAATCGGAATATAGCCGGGATGGTAGGCAGAGGTATTATGTCTGGGAAAATGATATTATCAAAACCACATTTGATCGCTGGTTTCGAAAATCAAAAGGACCGTTCGAATGTGGGCATTCATGAATTTGCTCATTTGCTTGATGCTACAGATGGAGCCTATGATGGACTGCCTGAGTTTTTCTTGCAAAGTCATTCATTTCAGGAATGGAAAGAAAATCAAAAACAGATTACGCAAGATATTGAAAAGGGTATATCAGATATGAATCCTTATGCTGCAAGCTCTGAAATAGAATTTTTTGCTGTTGCTTCGGAGTATTTTTTTGAAGATCCACAAAGAATGGAACAGGAAAAGCCAGAACTCTACCAAATGATGACAAGGGTGTACAAGCAAGATTTATCAAAAAGATGGAAACAGCAATGGTATTTACTTTTTCCTAAAACAAAAAAAACGGGTAGAAACCAAGCTTGCCCTTGTCAAAGTGGTAATAAATATAAAGACTGTTGCATCAATTCAAATTAAATGGATTCTATAATTTGCTTGATTGTTGGTACATCACCCATAGTGTAATAGTGCAGGCAAGGCACACCAGCAGCTTTTAGTTCCTTGGATTGCGCCACACACCATTCGATTCCAACCTGACGTCTGGCTTCTGCATCTTTCGCCTTCAATAAGGCTGTGGTTAGATCTACAGGTAAATCGATGTAAAAATGTCTGGGAATGGAACTCAACTGATATTTTTTGGTGATAGGTTTTAACCCAGGGATAATAGGTACCTGGATACCATTATCACGACAGAGTTTGACAAAATCAAAGAATTTTTGATTATCAAAAAACATTTGGGTTACTATATAATCAGCTCCTGCCTCTACTTTTTTCTTTAAAAAATGAATATCATTAGTAAGATTAGGTGCTTCAAAATGTTTTTCAGGATAACCGGCAACACCAATACAAAAAGAAGAGGGGGCTGCTTCCATGATGGTATCATCCAAATATTTTCCTTCATTCATAGAGTTGACCTGTTTGACCAAGTCCAAAGCAAAGGCATGTCCTCCAGGTTCAGGTTCAAATTTTTCTTCAAATTTTTGAGGGTCGCCTCTCAATACCAAAACATTATCTATACCCAAAAACATCAAATCTATCAAGGCGTTCTCAGTTTCATCAACGGTAAAACCTCCACAGATAAGATGTGGCACGGCATCCACCTTATATTTATTCATGATCGCAGCACAGATACCAACAGTACCAGGTCTTTTTCTTATGGCTGTTTTCTCATAATAGCCAGTTTCCTGTCTTTTATAAATAAACTCCTGACGATGATAAGTCACATCGATAAATGGCGGTTTGAAATCCATCAATGGATCTAAAGTTTCGAAAATACTCTGAATACCACCTCCTTTCAAAGGAGGAAGAATTTCGAAGGAAATCAGGGTATTACCACCCGCATTCGATAAATGTTCTGTTACTTTCATGTTTTTATTTGATAATATTTTTATACCAAAGAGTTTAGTGTTTTTTAACCACAGAGGATATTTAACAATATTTTTTACCACAGAGTCCGCAGCGATAAACACAGAGGACCACAGAGGATATTTAATGAATTAAATTTAAATCGCCATTTATAACTCTTTTTATGCCATCCGTAAGTTTTAAAACATTAAAATTTATTAAAAGACCTAGTTTATAATTTCCAAGTTTTGGTAAGTGAGTGTCTGTGCCAGATGAATATCATTCAAAGTATCTACACTTTTTATCTCCAAAACAAGTTTGTTTTCTACTAAAAGATCTATTCGGTATCCACAATCTAGTTTAACTTCTTCGAAAATTAAAGGCATAGGTTTTTCTTTTTCTACATAAAACCCGGCTTTATTAATTTTATAAAATAAACATTCTTGATAAGCTTTTTCCAATAAACCCGGTCTAAAAGCCTCATGAACTTCGATTGCTAATCCTATAACTTTGTAAGACAGTTCGTTTAAAGATAATGACATTGAATATATTATATAATTATACTTTTTATCCCTCTCCCTGTAACGCTCTGTGAAACTCTGTGAAAAATCTTAGTGCTCTCTGTGGTTATAAAGTTAAAAAGTTGAAAAAGACTGTTTTAATTTTTTTCCACTAATAGTTTAACAAATTGATTCTCTTCCAGTTCAACTTCCTGGGCATTAGGCAAAGTAATTTCCAACTTTAGATCTGTTGCCAATACTTCATTGCAAATATAAGAACTGAATTTGTTAATGGTATCTTTGATGTAATCACTGTTTTGAACTTTCAATGAAATTCTGTCTGTCACTTCAAAATTCTGTTCTTTCCTGATGTTTTGAATTCTGTTGACCAGCTCTCGAGCAATTCCCTCAGCTTTTAAATCTTCAGAAATACTGACATCCAGGGCTACCGTCAGATTGCCGTCATTCATTACCAGCCAACCTTCCAAATCTTCAGAGCTGATTACGACTTCTTCCAGAGAGATTTCTACATTTTCTCCTTCTGCTACAAAGGCAAATCTGTTGTTTTTTTCCAGAGATGCAATTTCACCCTGCGTCATAGACTCGATCCTTTCTTTGGCAGCTTTCATCAAAGGTCCCAGTTTTTTACCCAAGGTTTTGAAATTAGGTTTTATTCCTTTTTTGATGATACCGGAAGTATCTTTGACATATTCCAATTCCTTGACATTCACTTCAGATAAAATCAAGTCCTTTACTGCATCTACCTGTTTTTCAAAATCCTCGTCTAATATAGGCAGGAGAATTTTTTGAAGCGGTTGACGAACACGAATTTTTTGTCCTCTGCGTAAGGAATGTACCATAGATGAAATTCTTTGGGCATAATTCATGCGCTCCTCTAAAGTTTTATTTATTGCCTTTTCATCTGCACTTGGGAAAAAAGATAAATGAACGGAATCATGCTTTTCCCATTTCGTAGCTTCATTTAAATTTCTGTAGAGGAAATCACTAAAGAATGGGGCAATCGGAGCCATTAATTTAGACAAGGTAGTTAAACAGTAATACAAAGTCTGATAAGCAGCCAGTTTATCTTCGTCCTGTCCTCCTTTCCAGAAACGACGGCGACAAAGGCGCACATACCAATTACTTAGATGGCTATCAACAAATTCTTCGATTTTTCTGCCCGCTTGCGTTGGTTCATAATCTGCATAGTCGGCATCTATTTCTTTTACCAAGGTGTGTAACAAAGAGATAATCCATCTGTCAATCTCTGCTCTATTTTGAAGTGGCAGCTCCCCTTTGTAATTAAAATCCTTGATACTAAAACCATCAAAAGAATCGATATTGGCATAGGTTGCAAAGAAAATATAGGTATTGTAAAGTGTACCAAATAATTTTCTTCGAACCTCATCAACACCTGCCAGATCAAATTTTAAATTATCCCAGGGTTGAGAGTTTGTCAACATGTACCAACGTGTGGCATCAGCTCCATAGGTATTAATGGTTTCAAAAGGATCTACCGCATTGCCCAATCTTTTGGACATTTTCTGCCCATTTTTATCTAAAACCAATCCGTTGGATACAACATTTTTGTAAGAGATCGAATCAAAACACATAACCGAAATCGCATGCAAAGTATAAAACCACCCGCGAGTTTGATCAACACCTTCAGCTATGAAATCAGCCGGAAAGGCAACTTCTCCACCCTTTCCATTTAATGCATTATCAATCAATTCTTTATTTTCAAAAGGATAGTGCATCTGCGCAAAAGGCATCGCACCGGAATCAAACCAAACGTCAATCAGATCTGATTCACGACGCATAGGCTTACCCTTGGGGGAGCAAAGAATAATTTGATCCACAATATGTTTGTGCAAATCAATTTTGTTGTAGTTTTCTTTTGAAAAATCATTGGGAGTAAACCCTGCAAATGGATTTTCCTTGATAAATCCGGCAGCCTTAGACTTTTCAATTTCATTATACAACTGTTCTATGCTGTCCACACAAATTTCTTCAGTACCATCTTCAGTTCTCCAAATAGGTAATGGTATTCCCCAAAAACGGGAGCGGGAAAGATTCCAATCCTGTAAATTTTCAAGCCAACCGCCAAATCTTCCTTCACCGGTAGATTTTGGTTTCCAGTTAATGGTTTTATTCAGCTCGTACATTCTTTCTTTCACTGCAGAGGCTTTGATAAACCAGGAATCCAAAGGATAGTATAAAATCGGTTTATCGGTTCTCCAGCAGTGCGGATAGTTGTGCGCGTATTTTTGGGCATTAAAAGCCAGATTATTCTCTTTCAAATAGATAACAATATCTACATCCACTGTTCTGTAATCTTCCTCGTCGTTGTAATTTTTTACAAAACGACCAGAAAAAGGGCCAACTTTGTCAGTAAATTTTCCTTGTTTATCCACCAGGGTAAGCGATCCGATTCCGTTTGCCTTGGCAACTTTACGGTCATCTGCTCCAAAAGAAGGAGCAGTATGTACAACACCCGTACCATCTTCCGTAGTTACAAAATCACCACAAATTACCCGAAAGGCATCGCTCGCTCCATCCATTTCTTCGATTGGATTTCCAAAATCCAGCAGTTGTTCATATCGAACTCCGGATAGTTGATTGCCCGTGAATGTTTCAGATCTTTTGATTTCCTGCGCCTGATTTTTACCGCCAAACCATTTGGAAACCAAGTCCTCTGCCAAAACCACACTGACAGGTAGATTGGTATAAGGATTGGATGTTGTAATTTTCACATATTTGATCTTTGGTCCGACAGTTAGGGCTGTATTGCTTGGTAAAGTCCACGGAGTAGTGGTCCAGGCGAGAATTCTTAGATCTTCAGAATCAGTTTCAAATAAAAAATTTGACGCCTCATTCCTGGTTACTTTGAACATAGCTACCACCGTATTATCGGAAACTTCCTTGTAACAACCCGGCAGGTTCAATTCGTGAGAACTCAGTCCTGTTCCCGCTGCTGGAGAGTAGGGTTGAATCGTTAGACCCTTGTACAACAAACCTTTATCATAAAGCCTTCTCAACAGCCACCAGCAAGATTCAATATAATCATTTTCATAAGTCACGTAAGGCTCGTTCAAATCAACCCAATATCCCATTTTTTCTGTAATATCATCCCATCTGTCCTTAAACTCCATCACTGTGGTTCGACAAGCCTGATTATATTCCTCTACAGATATTTTTTTTCCGATATCTTCCTTCGTAATACCCAATTTTTTTTCAACTGCGAGCTCAATAGGCAAGCCGTGGGTATCCCACCCTGCTTTACGTCTGACCAATTTACCCTTCATTGTCTGATAACGGCAAAAAGTATCCTTGATAGATCGGGCCAAAACGTGATGAATACCAGGTTGCCCATTGGCAGAAGGTGGTCCTTCGTAAAAAACAAAGTTTTCAGCCCCCTCTCTTTCTGTAAGGCTTCTTTGAAAAACCTCTTTTTCTTTCCAGTATGCTAAGGTTTCTAAATCTAATTTGGGTAAATCTAAAAAAGAGTAAATTTTGTAAGTTGACACAGTCTTGCTATTTGATTGATTCAAGATTTTTTGCAGCGCAAAGTTATGAAAATATTATATTTAATAAAAAAGAGGTCTTATTCATTTGCATACAAATCGGCCAGCCGAACTGAGAGTGCAGTCATACCGTGAACACCCATTCTACCTGCTATTTGAAAAATATTCTGCGTTACCAGGGCAGAAGCCAAAGCCTCGGCACCAGACAACTGCTTTGTATCCTCTATCTTTGCCTGTAATTTTGAAATCATCAATTGAATTCTTGTCAACTGTTGAAATAATTCCAGATCTTTTTTCATTTCATTGGTATCAATATAATAGGGAATTACCTGATCGTGTTTTTCGGCTGCACGAATAGTTTCTTCAACAAACATTTCGTTATCTCTTTGTAATTTAGGAATATATCCCCTTTCATCTTGAGTTAAAGAAATTAGAAAGGGTAACTTTTTTTCAATGGCTTCCAGATGTTCTTTTATCTCAAGAACAGTTTCTTTGTTTACTTTTGTAGAAATTCTATTGTTATTCATAATTGATTAAATGATTAATGACTCTTTGAAAATAACTTATAAATATACAATCTTTATTTATGGAATTATTAGAAAAAATACATGGCGAAGCGGTGCAATTGATTAAAAAAGTAGGGGAATTTCAAAAAAACGAACAAAGTAAAAGAGAAATAATACAAGTAGAAACTAAGTCTTTAAACAGTCTGGTATCTTATGTTGATAAAAGCTCGGAACAAATGTTGTACGAAGGTCTTAAAGGGCTACTCCCTGATGCCGCCTTCCTCTTGGAGGAAGAAACAGTCACCTTGGATAAGGACAAAGAATGGCTTTGGATAATCGATCCCTTAGATGGAACAACCAATTACCTCCACGGCATTCCTTTTTATGCAATCAGTGTGGCGCTTCAACATAAAAACAAAACTGTGCTGGCACTTGTGTATGAGCCAAACAGAGCTGAAATGTTTTCTGCCATTGCGGGAAAAGGTTGTCAACTGAATGGAAAACCATGCTTTGTATCATCCAGTAAGAATATTTCAGATAGTTTGATTGCCACCGGGTTTCCCTACTATGACTTTGAAAAAACAACTGCCTACCTTCAAACGCTGTCCTGGTTTATGCAAAACTCCAGGGGACTGAGAAGATGCGGAGCTGCTGCCCTTGATTTAGCCTATGTCGCCTGTGGCCGTTTTGATTGTTTTTTTGAATACAGCCTGGCTCCCTGGGATGTTGCTGCCGGTGCCTTGTTGGTGGAGGAAGCGGGTGGCAGGGTATCTGATTTTTCAGGAGGAGATCAATATCTTTTCGGTAGAGAAATTCTTGCAACCAATGCTCATATCAATACATTGGAAATAATCACAAATTTTTTTCATCCAACAAATGATCTAAATTCAACATCTTAAAAGCGAAAAATTCAAGCATTTTCTGAATATCATGCAAACTTCCCACCTTGATTTTCAAATCGGTAAGAGATGGTAAATGTTCTGCATAATAAATGTTTTCATTAGCCATTTCAATTACAGAAGCAGCGAGTGTATGCGGGTAAGGAAACTGCGGTTCAATCTCACGGATGATTTCTGATATGAGCCGTACCAGGGATTTATAATTTGCGAAAAGACCCTCTCTGTTTTCAGCGTCAACCTCTTTGGAATGATAGGCTTTGATGGCCTCTGAAACTACAATACGATGTAAAATCTGCTCATTAACAAAATCAATCTCCGTGTTTAACTGAGATGCCTCTGTTATCATCTGTATAGACAACCTAAGCTTTTGGGCCGGAGCATCAACCCCTTGTATTCTATCAATTATCTGGCAACGTATCGACTCCCAATACCAGGAAACAAGGTATAACAAAAACTTGTGTTTATTCTCAAAATATCTGTAAATAGAAGCTTCCGTACTTCCAATGGCCGTGGAAAGTTTTTTAAATGTAAATTTTTCAAAGCCCAAGTGATCAATCTCTTCAATTCCATGGGAAATTATTTTACGTCCCAACTTCGTTTCTTGAGGATCTCTCAAAAACAATTTTTCATTGAGTTTTATGGCAACTGGTTTCATCTGGATAAAAGTAAATTGATTTCTTGGCTTACTAGATCATGAAAAGGCTCACAGGAATAAGACGAATTTTATTAACTTTACACATCAAAAAATTAAAAAGAATAAAAATATGTTAATTCAAGATGTTCTCCAAAAATTAGGGTTAAAAGAAATCAACTACGGCACTTCCACAGGAATAGAATTTACCGCATCAAGTACTGATCAGCTCATTTCTTCCTATTCTCCCGTAGATGGACTGTTAATTGGAAAGGTAACAACAACAACAGCATCTGAATACCAAAGTTTAGTTGAAAAGGCTCAAACTGCATTTAGTTACTGGAGAACAGTACCTGCCCCCAAAAGAGGTGAAATTGTAAGACAATTTGGAGAGGAATTAAGATTGGTAAAAGATGAATTAGGTCGTTTGGTTTCCTATGAAATGGGTAAAAGCTTGCAAGAAGGCTGGGGGGAAGTTCAGGAAATGATTGATATTTGTGACTTTGCTGTTGGGCTTTCCCGACAATTGTATGGATTAAGTATGCACTCCGAAAGGCCAGAGCACAGAATGTATGAACAATGGCACCCATTAGGTATTGTTGGCATTATTTCAGCCTTTAACTTTCCAGTGGCGGTTTGGTCTTGGAATGCAGCCATAGCTTGGGTTTGCGGCGATGTTTGTATTTGGAAAGCCAGCGAAAAGGCTCCTTTGTGTGCTATTGCCTGTCAGAATATCTTTACTAAAGTAATACAACGCAATCAACTTCCGGAAGGTCTGTCCTGTATCATCAGCGGTGATGCTACCGTTGGCTCCTGGTTAAGTGAAGATCATAGAATTCCTCTGATTTCTGCCACAGGTTCTACACGAATGGGTAAAATTGTTGCACAAACAGTAGCTGGAAGATTCGGAAGAAGCTTATTGGAATTGGGAGGAAATAATGCCATCATCGTAAGTCCCAATGCAGATATGAAAATCATGCTTACAGCAGCTGTCTTTGGCGCTGTAGGTACAGCTGGACAAAGATGTACCACCACCCGCAGACTCATTGTACATAGCAGTATTTATAACAAAGTAAAAGACTTATTAAAAAATGCTTATAGCCAATTACGTGTTGGAAATCCCCTGGACACGGAAAATCATGTGGGTCCACTTATTGACAAAGACGCTGTAAATCAGTACGTACAAGCTATAGAAAAAGCGAAAGCCTCTGGAGCCAAAGCTTGGGTAGACGGTGCTGTGCTAACAGGAAAAGGATATGAATCGGGTTGCTATGTACAACCCTGTATTTTAGAAGTTGAAACACAATATGATGTTGTAAAACAAGAGACCTTTGCACCTATATTATACATAATGCCATACGAAACCCTTTCTCAAGCCATTGAAATGCAAAACGATGTACCTCAGGGTCTTTCTTCTGCTATCATGACAGATTCTATCAGGGAAGCTGAATTGTTTTTGTCAGCTGCGGGTTCTGATTGTGGCATTGCGAATGTCAATATTGGTACCTCTGGAGCAGAAATTGGAGGGGCATTTGGAGGAGAGAAAGAAACGGGAGGAGGTAGAGAATCGGGGTCGGATGCCTGGAAATGGTATATGCGCCGACAAACCAATACAATCAATTTTGGTTCGAAAGTACCATTAGCACAAGGTATTAAGTTCGACTTGTAATGCATTATCTTTTTACCAAAAAGTAATGAATTTAGTACGTAAAAATATCCATTGATTTAGTTTAACATACCCTTACCCATTTGGTAAGGGTTTTTTGTTTAATTTTTTATCTTTGCTTCAGATTTACGTTTGCATTATTCTTTTGAAAATTAAATATTTCCTTCATGAAAATACACAACTTCTCTGCAGGCCCAGGTATACTCCCCAGTTCAGTTTTAGAAGAAGCAGCGCAGGCTGTTTTAAACTTTAATCATAGAGGTCTGTCTATTTTGGAAGTATCCCACAGAGGTAAAGATATTATTGCTGTTGTTGATGAAGCGGAATCCCTCGTAAAAGAATTTCTTGGCATCGGATCTGATTATGCTGTTCTGTTCCTCTCCGGTGGAGCCAGTACTCAATTTTTAACAGTACCTATGAATCTTCTTAACGAGGACGAAACTGCTGCTTATATGAATACGGGTGTTTGGGCAGATAAAGCTATAGAACAAGCTTTAGGATTCGGCCAAATCGATGTGGTATCAAGTTCTAAAAATGATAACTACACCTTCATCCCCAAAGATTATCAAATTAAAAAAGGAACAAAATATCTACACTACACAACAAATAACACAGTTTACGGAACGCAGTTCCATCATATACCCGCTGTACCTGAAGGCACTTGGCGTGTTGCTGATATGTCCTCAGATATTTTTAGCAGACCTGTGGATGGCAATCAATTTGATCTTATCTATGCCGGAGCACAAAAAAATATGGGTCCTGCCGGTGTAACACTTGTTGTTATAAAAAAATCAATATTAGGCCATGTAAAAAGGTACATACCCACTATGTTGGACTACAGAATTCATATAAAAAATGAATCGATGTACAATACTCCGCCTGTATACCCTATTTATGTTTGCATGCTTACCCTAAGATGGATCAAATCAATGGGTGGCTTATCTGCTATGGAAAGGAGAAATAGAGAAAAAGCTGCTTTACTTTACAATGAAATTGATAGAAATCCTCTCTTCAGGGGCACAACTGCTGTTGAGGACAGATCTTGGATGAATGCAACCTTTTTGGCTGATAGCCCTGAACACGAGGCTGCCTTTTTGGATTACTGCAAGGCCAACGGAGTGGATGGAATTGCAGGACACAGATCTGTAGGTGGATTCCGTGCTTCCATGTACAATGCCATGGACATCAATTCTGTACAGCATCTGGTAGATTTGATGCAAAATTTCAAACCTGCCTAAGGATTTTCCATCTGAATGGAGAATACTCTCCTCTGTTCACAATATATCAATTGTTGTTTCGTTTTCTAAAAAAAACGATACATGAACTTTTTTGTCAAATTATTTCTGGTCCTTCTTCTGTATTTTAGTATCAAAGACTATCTGAGTGAGCACCAAATCAATGGCTTGGATATCATAGAAAAGGTACAAGATATTGACCTCAACTTAAATTCGAGGCCTTCTGATAGGGAAGAACAAAGAATGGAATCCGAAAACAAAAATGAAGAATCATTCCTCTTTTCAAATGAATCTATAGTAATTCGTGCTCTTGGCGATGTAGATGAGAGTGACCTCGAAGATTCCAAAGAAATCATAGAAAACTTTTTTGGTTTTTCGTGTAGCATCGGAACAGCGGCAGTCATAGAAGATCAAATGTACATTTCCGGTAGCCAATCTATAATAGACGCCAGTATTTGCCTCGATTTACTCCAATCTGATGAAAAGGAAATATTTATAGTTGATAAAAAACTATGGGCTCAAGGCGATTACCTGAGAGGCTATGCATTTATTAAAGGGAATACCCTTATTGTAAGAGGAGAAAAATCTTTCCTGAGAGAAACTTTAATACATGAAATGGGGCACCATTTGGGACTTTCACATTGTTCAGACCCCAGCTGCATCATGGCTATAAATAATGATGAATATGACTCTGGTGATTTTTGCAATGCCTGTAAAAACCAACTGCAGAATCTTAGAGAGGAAAAGGAGTATCCTTGAATCTGTTTTCCTGTAACTTCCCTAATTGATTTGAGCCGCTTACTTAAAAAAAGTTACACTTTCTGTATTCCCTGGTTGATGAACTTTTAAATACTGAATTTTTTTGTCTCCGTTTTCTTTGATTCTATAATCAATAGATATTAACTGTCCTTTTTGATTTTGAAAATATTTGCTACAATCATAATAGCTCCCAACTTCACACAAAAACACCAAAAAATGAAACCCATTTTCAGCTAAATCTGACTCGTTCTCTATGGTTAAAAGATTTTCATACGCATCATAGTAAATGAAATAATCTTGCGTTAAAGATCTTTCATTCTCTCCATTTGTAAATCTTAGCTGCTGTGTTTTAGAAAAAAAAGTATCAATTCTTCTTTCTCGCTGAGCCTCCCTTTTCTCGTAAAACCCAATATCTTTCATACTCTCTAAGGAAAGTGAATCCCAATAATTAATATAGATACCTCCATTTGGTGTTGTGTAGGCCTGGCAATATGCAAGCAAAGAAACACAACATAAAAAAATGACATTTACCACTTTCTTCATAAGCTGTTCATTGTTATTTTCTAAACTCAAATTTCGCTGGGACATTTCACAGAGTGAAAATCTTAACCTTTTAGCGATTTATTCATTTTTCATAGTCTCACATTTTTCTTCAAGTTCTTTTTGTTTCGACAGCAAAGCTTCCTTTTCAGCCTTTCTTCGGTTATTCATTTTCTCTTGATTCTCTATTTTAACTAATAATTGCGCGTATTTTTTTTGGGGAACGCAGGATATGCTTTGCAATGAAAAAAATGCAATCCAGATTATGGTCATTCTCATAGGTAAACAGATTATTAATTACAAAAAATCTAAAACAACATTCTCTTTGTATATACAATGA
>Ga0169931_10003039_pt1 | contig 26958 bp, 24 predicted proteins | sample Kivu_15m_20L_FD_129675 | JGI IMG/M metagenome (GOLD analysis project Ga0169931, IMG submission 129675) | Freshwater microbial communities from Lake Kivu, Western Province, Rwanda to study Microbial Dark Matter (Phase II) - Kivu_15m_20L... | ecosystem: Environmental > Aquatic > Freshwater > Lake...
CCCAGCAGTTTGCCGGTCTTGTCGAAGGCCTCGCCGGCGGCGTCGTCGCGGGTCTGGCCCAGCACCTGGTGGTCCATGAAACCGCGGACCAGGGTGAGGCGGGTGTGTCCGCCGCTCACGGTGAGCGCCACGAAGGGGTATTCCGGCGCCGCCTCGATGAAATTGGCGTAGATGTGCGCGTCGATGTGGTTCACGCCGACCAGGGGCGCGCCGGTGCGCAGATGCAGGCCCTTGGCGAAGCTGAGGCCCACGAGCAGGGCGCCCATCAGGCCCGGACCGTTCGCCACGGCGATGCCGGCGAGCTCCTCGGCGCGGATGCCGGCCTCCTCCAGGGCCTGCGCCACCACGCCCGAAATATGGGCTTCATGCGCGCGCGAGGCCATCTCCGGCACCACGCCCCCGAAGCGCTCATGCACCGATTGCGAGCGGATCACGTTGCTGCGCATGCGGTGCGCGGCGGGGTCGTACACGGCGGCGGCCGTCTCGTCGCAGGAGGATTCGATGCCGAGGATCACGTCGTATAATCCCTTTCCTCATCCTGAACATAATCGGAATACAAAAACAATTGCTCAGCGCGCTTCACATGAACCACGGTGATGATGTTCCCTTCAACATTGTAGATGATTCGGCACGGTGGCAAGATAACCTCACGATATGCCGGATTGGATAGTTCGGGTACTACCCTCCCCATGTTTGGCAGATCGCCCAATCGTTGTGCGGTTGACCGAATCCGTTCCGCGAGGTTGAATGCCGCAGACGGATTCTGAAGTTCGATGAACTCAATGATCCGTTGCGCATCCTCGATCGCGGATACGGCCCATTTCACTTCAGCCATTTCGCCAACCGCTTCATGGCTTCCTCATTTGAAACGACACGTCCCTCCGCGATGTCCCGCTCCCCTCGGGCGATGCCTTCGAGAAGGTCCATGCGCGTTTTCATGGCTTCGAATTGCTTCACATCCACCAGAAAAGCGGCGGGTTTGCCATGTTCGGTGATGAGCACCGGATCTCCGGTCTCCCGGAGTTCGGCGAGGATGCGCGTGGCGTTGCGCTTGAGATTGGTGACGAGCTCGGCTTTCATAGTGGCACTAAAGTAGCACTTTTGACTCGCTCTCCAATTTCTCCTGCAGCCAGATCTTCATCAGGGATTGATAGGGGACATCCCGTTTGTTCGCCGCCGTCTTGATGGAATTCAGAAGATGCTCAGGCAGACGTAGCGAGATGGTTTGCGTGGATGGCTTCAGATTCGGGAACACGGCCCGTTTGGCCCGCTGCCAATCCACGAGTTCCGCGCTGTCATTCGCTGACCAGAAGGCCCGCTCCTCTTCTTCGGATTTGAATACGGGGATTTTCTTGTCCATAAGTCGAAAATATGGGGCCGATCCCAAACAAAAAAGCCCCGGGTCTCCCCGGGGCTTCAAGCGTCAGGCGTCACGCGTCCGGCGTCCAGCGTCCAGCGTCCAGCGTCCAGCGTTATTTTTTCTCGTCCACCACCTCGAAGTCGGCGTAGATCGGTCCGTCGTCTTTCGGCGGACGCGGTTCCGAGGTCGGGGCCTCGCCCGGCGGGGTCTGCGCGGCGGCGTACATCTCCTGCGAGGCGGCGCTCCAGGCCGCGTTCAAGGCGTTCATCGCCTCGTCCAGACCCTCCGTCTGCTGCGCCTTGTGCAGTTCCTCGACCTTGGCCAGGGCCGTCTCGATGGCGGATTTGTGCTCTTCGCTGAGTTTCCCATCCAGTTCGGTCAGCTGTTTCCGTGATGTGAAGACCAGGTTGTCCGCCATGTTGAGCTTGTCGATGCTTTCCTTGAGTTTGCGGTCCTCATCGGCATGCTCTTCGGCGGCTTTGCGCATCTTCTCGATCTCCGCGTCGCTCAATCCGGAGCTCGCCTCGATGCGGATCGTCTGCTCCTTGTTCGTGGCCTTGTCTTTCGCCTTGACGCTGAGCACGCCGTTGGCGTCGATGTCCAGCGTCACCTCGATCTGCGGCATGCCGCGCGGGGCCGGCGGCACGCCGTCCAGGTGGAAGCGACCCAAGGTGCGGTTGTCGGCCGCACGGGTGCGCTCGCCCTGCAGGATGTGGATCTCCACGCTGGTCTGGTTGTCGGCCGCGGTGGAGAAGATCTCCGTCTTGCTGGTCGGGATGGTGGTGTTGGCGTCGATGAGCCGGGTCATCACGCTTCCCAGGGTTTCGATGCCCAACGACAGCGGGATCACATCCAGAAGCACCACATCCTTCACATCACCGGTCAGCACGCCGCCCTGGATGGCGGCACCCACGGCCACCACCTCGTCCGGGTTCACGCCCTTGTGCGGCTCCTTGCCGAAGAAGGCTTTGACCACTTCCTGGATCTTCGGGATCCGGGTGGATCCGCCCACGAGGATCACCTGGTCGATCTGGCTCACATCCAGACCGGAATCCTTGATGGCCTGCTCGGTCGGCCGCAGCGTGCGCTGCACGAGGTCATCCACCAGCTGCTCGAATTTGGAGCGGCTCAGGTCGATGTTCAGGTGTTTCGGACCCGAACCGTCGGCGGTGATGAAGGGCAGGTTGATGTTCGTTTTCTGGGAACCGGACAGCTCGATCTTGGCCTTCTCGGCGGCGTCTTTCAAACGCTGCATGGCCATGGGATCCTTGCTCAGGTCGATGCCGTCGCTCTTCTTGAACTCATCGATGAGGTGTTGGATGATCCGGCCGTCGAAATCGTCGCCGCCCAGGTGGGTGTCGCCGTTGGTGGCCTTAACCTCGAAGACGCCGTCGCCCAGTTCGAGCACGGAGATGTCGAAGGTGCCGCCGCCGAGGTCGTACACGGCCACGGTCTGCAGCTTGTCTTTCTTATCGAGGCCATAGGCCAGGGCCGCGGCGGTAGGCTCGTTGATGATGCGCTTCACATCCAAGCCGGCGATCTTGCCGGCTTCCTGGGTGGCCTTGCGCTGGGCGTCGTTGAAGTAGGCGGGAACGGTGATGACGGCTTCCGTCACTTTCTCGCCCAGATACTCCTCCGCGGTCTGCTTCATTTTCATGAGCACCATGGCGGAGATCTCCTGCGGCGCGTACTGGCGGTCGTCGATGAGCACCCGCGCCGTGTTGTCGTCGCCTTTGACGACGCCGTAGCTGATGTGCCGGGTCTCGGAACTGACCTCGTTGTGCATGCGGCCCATGAAGCGCTTGATGGAGGCCACCGTGTTTTTGGGATTGGTGATGGCCTGCCGCTTGGCGGCCGCGCCCACGAGGCGCTCCCCGTCTTTGGTGAAGGCCACGACCGAGGGCGTGGTGCGCCCTCCTTCGGAATTGGCGATCACGACGGGCTCGTTGCCCTCCATGACGGACACACAGGAGTTCGTGGTGCCCAGATCGATGCCGATGATTTTACCCATAATCGTTTGCTGTCTTGAATTAGTCGATGGAAATGGTGGGGTCGCCCATGCCGGCGCGCTTGGTCACGGTCAAGGTGAGCACGCCGTCTTTGACACCGGCGGCGACGTCGCTCTTGACGACGCCCTCCGGCAGGGTGAAGGTCCGATGGAAGGCCCCGTACCGCCGTTCACGCTTGGTGTACGTGCCCAAGGCGTCGATCGCCCGCTCCCCGCTCACCGTCAGCGTGCCGTCTTGCACGGTGACCGTAAGTTGGCTCTTGCTGAGGCCGGGCACGTCCAGGCGGATCAGCAGGGCCTCGGGCGTATCCGCGATGTCCGCGGCCGGCAGGTAGCTCTCCAAGACTTCCGGAGGAAGGATGGTACCCACCAGGGATTCGATCTCCCGGGCGAGGCGGTTCAGGGTGGTTCCGATGGTGTCCATGCCGTCATCTTGACAATCGAAGTGCCAAACGGCGGCGACCGCTCCGATTCCGACAAACTGTCAGACGATGTGTCAGTCTCCGACCGATGTGAAATCGTCCCAGAACCGCGGATAGGAGATCGCGGTGCATTCGGCGTGCCGGATGGTGCTCAGGCCGGGCGCGCGCCCGGCCAGGATGCCCGCGGCCATCGCGATGCGGTGGTCGTGCCAGGTTTCGAAGGTGCCGGCCGTGGGGACGAAGTCCGGCCGGCCGTGGATGCGCAGGCCGTCGGGCATCTCGTCGACCGCCACGCCGGCGGTCGTGAGCACCGAGGCCATGGCGGCCAGGCGGTCGGTCTCCTTGTGGCGCAGCTCCCCGGCGCCGCGGAACTCGCTCACGCCCTCGGCGAAGGCCATGGCCACGCTCAGGATGGGGAGCTCGTCGATGGCGTTGGGGATCTCATGCGCCTCGACCACGGTGGCCTTCAGGCCCGCGCTGCGCACGGTGAGGGTGGCGGTGGGTTCGGCGGCGGGAAGGTCGTCCATGTCGATGGCGATGTCCGCACCCATGCGCTGGAGGATGCCCAGCGCGGCCGTACGGGTGGGGTTGACGCCCGTGTTCGGGAGGGAGATCTCGCTGTCCGGGTAGATGCTCCCGGCCACGAGCCAGAAGGCCGCCGCGGAGAAATCACCGGGAACCCGCACGTTCTGTGGCGGGATGGCGAGGCCGCGGTGGGAGCGGATCACCATCGAACCGTCGGATTGCCGTTCGGCGGGCAGACCCAGCAGACGTTCCGTATGGTCGCGGCTCGGTGTGAATTCCACGACCTCGGTGGGTTCGTCCGTGAACAGTCCGGCCAGCAGCACACAGCTTTTGATCTGGGCGGACGCGATGGGCAAGGGATAGCGGATGCCCTTCAGGCGCGCGCCCGGCTCCAGGCTCAAGGGCGCCGTCTTGCCGTCCCGGGCGATCACCGTGGCGCCCATGCGCGAAAGCGGCTCGATGATGCGCGTCATGGTGCGCGCGCTCAAAGACGCATCGCCGATCAGCGTGGCCTGGATGCCGGCTCCGGCCAGGATGCCGGTCAGAAGCCGCATGGTGGTGCCGGAATTGCCGCAATCGATGTCGGCATCCGAGGCGCGCAGGCCCGGGCGCCCCACGCCGCCCACGGTCACGGTGTCTCCCTGTTGATCGATGGAAACACCCAGTTGCCGGAAACACGACAGCGTGGTCTGTGGGTCGGCGGCCGGGGAATACTGTTCGATCACCGACATGCCGTCCGCCAAGGAGGCGAACATGGCGACGCGGTGCGCGATGGATTTGTCGGGAGGCGGCATCAGCGTGCCGCGCACCCGCTGCAGAGACGAGCGTGTGAGGTCCATGGATCAGTTCAAAAGACGGCGGGCTTCTTCCGCCGCGGAGGTGCTTGGATAGCGGTCGATGACGGTCTGGAGCATCCGCCGGGATTCGGCGGTGTTGCCGAGCGCGTGCAGGCACTCGGCCGATCGGATCATGGCGGGGGCGACCCACCGTTCATACGCCTCATACAAGACGACGACTTTGGCATAGGCTTCCACGGCCGCCTGGTAGTCCCGGCGCACCTGCAAGACCGTGCCGAGCCGGTACTGGGCTTCGGCACCCGGTTCCAACGTATTGGTAGCGGCGATGGCGCGATACAGGTTTTCCGCTTCGGCCCCGCGGTTCGTGCGCGACATCACGTTTCCGAGACCCAGCCGGGCCTGGTCGTTGGTCGCCGATGCGGCCAGCACGGCACGGTAGGCCATCTCGGCTTCCGCATACCGGGACAAGGCCAGGTTGGCATGACCCAATCCGATGTTCGCCTCGTTGCGCAGACGCCGGGTGCGTTGCAGCAGGTCTTGGAAGTAGCGGATCGCCAATTCCGCGCGGTCCCCCTCCAACTGCAGGGTTCCCAGGTCCAGCAGGGCCGATTCGGCCCTGCTGGACCGCGGGTGCTCGCGCACCAGGGTCTCGTATGCCGCGATCGCGGCCATGGGCTGGCCCAGCTGCCGGTAGGCGTCCGCGATGTTGAACCAGGCTTCCGGCACATAGGTCGGGGAGGTGGTGGTGCGGATGTACTGGCGGAAGGCCTCGATGGCAGCGGTGTAATCGCCCGTGCGCAAGATGGTTTCGGCCTGGCGGAACCGCAGGCGGTCGGCCGTGTTGGCCTGAGGGTTCTTCTCGATGAAGGCTTCCAGCACCTGGGAGCTGCGGTCGGCCTGGCCGGCGGCGAGCATCGCGTATTGGATGCCGTTCACCGCCTCGATGATGAAGGAACTGTTCGGATACAGGTCCAGCACCCGCTGATACGCCTGGATGGCCTTGGCATGCTCACCGGCATTGTAATAGGCGTCTCCGATGTTGTATTGGGCTCGGGCGGACCAGTTCGTGCCACGGTACTGGCGGGTCAGCGTCTCGAACTCCTCGATCGCCTGCGCATAATTCCCCGCCAGGAAATACAGGTACCCGATGTTGTACATGGCCTGCTCGCGCAAGCGGCTCTGCGGATACAGACGCAACAGGCGGCGGAAGGTCTGGACCGCCTCATAGGTCTGTTCGCTCCGGTAATAGGAGTTGGCGATCTGGTAGAGGGCGTAGTCACCGCCACGGTCGGAGGCGGACGCCAGCTCGTAGAAGCGGATGGCGTCGCGGTACTGCTTCAGGGCATAGTAGGCGTCGCCGATGCGCAACTGGGTATCGATGTCGTACGGGAAGAGGGCGATGGGGGGCGGGCGATAGGAATCCAGAAACTGGCGAAGGGGTGGTATGGCGCCTTCGTAATCCCCTTTCGCGAAGAAACTCCATCCCAACGAATAGCGGGCGGCGCCTGCGAACTCGCTGCGCGGAAATTCCTGAAGGAAGGTGCGGAAACCGGCGGCGGCCCGGTCGTACTCGCCGAGCATGAACCAGGCGTCGGCACTCCAAAACAAGGATTCGGCGGCCAGGACACCGGTCTTGTCGTGCTCGTACACCTCGGTGAAGAGGCGCTGCGCATCGCGGTAGGCCTGGTTCTGGAACATCACCCAGGCGCGTTGGAAGCGTGCCTGCCAGGGGATGAAGGGATCCACCTGGCCGAGCTGCTCGGCCAGTCCGAACGCGTCGAGCGAGCGACCGAACTCGTTGTTCGCGAAATACGCCTCGCCAAGCAGCGTGTACACCTGGCCGGGATTCTCCAGCCGGATGCCGGACCGGACCAGCTCGAGCAGGGTTCGGATGGTGGACACGTTGTCGCCCACTTCGAAGGTGGCCACCGCCCATTCGGTGTAGGCGGTCTCCACCCACGCGCCGGTCTTGTACCGGGCGCCGAAATCCGCGAAGGTGGCCAAGGCCAGGTCGTAGCGCCCGGCCAGCTTCTCGTTCACGGCCTTGTAATACAGGGCCTTGCGTGCCAGCTCGTCTTCCGTGCCGCCAACCCGGCCGAAGGCCTGGGCCGCCCAATGGTAGATCTGCTGCTTGTGGTAGACCCACCCCAAGCCGTAGTGGGCGTTGCGTTCCGAATCGGTTCCCTTGGACTGATTCGCCAGCCGCAGATACCAGGTGGCGGCCTCATCGAGCTCCTCCAGGGCGTTGTGGCTTTCGGCGATGAGGTACACCGCCTTGTTGGCGGCCACGGGATCGTCCAAGGTGGGCAAGGCGCCGCGCAAGGCCGCGATGGCGTCCGCATAGCGGGCCTGCTGGAAATAGGATTCCCCCAAGGCGGTGCCGACCCGCCGGGTCATCGGATCGAACGGATACCGTTGACGGAGCAGCTCGAACGCCTCCGTCGTTTCCGCGAACCGCGCTTCCCGCAAATACAGCCGCGCACGGGAATACAGGGCCTTCGGTGCCCAAGCGGAGCGCGGATAACGCGTCTGCAGGTCCAGAAAGGCCTGGATCGCGGCGTCATTGTCGCGCAATGACACATACGCCTCCGCTCGCCACCAAGAAACCTGCGCACCGAGGTCGTCGGGTATCGGAATGGTGAGGGCCCGCTCGAAATGTTCAGCCGCCATCAGATACGCCCCGTTGCGGGCATACAGATGCGCCGCCTCGATGAGCAGTTCCGCAGACCTCCGGTTGTAGGCGTAGCGGGTGATGTACTCGTCGTAATAGCGGATCACGTTGGCCGAATCGATCGCGGCACGCGAACGCGCCAGGAAATACCAGGCCAATTCGCGCAGAGGCTCTTCGGTGATGCCGGCCAGGAACCGTTCGAACGACCGGCCCGCCTGTTCGAACAAGCCTTCCTGGTAGAACCGGAAGCCGTCCAGGTACACATCATTGGGTGGAGGTGCCGGCGCGGGCGCCTGGGCGCGCACCCAAGCCGGCCACATCCATACCGTCAGCAGTAAGGCGGTGGTACGAAGCATCCTTGAAATATACCTACATATCCAGATAGCGCAGGAAGGATTCGGCCTTGCGGCTCCATTCGGCTTCGTTCTCGGTCTCGTTATCGGCGTACACGACCGCATACCCGAACCGGCGCAGGGTGGAGGTGACACGGCTCGCATCGAGCAGGTTCAGCTGGATGTGAACCCGGTACGGATCGCCTTCGGCCACGGGCATGTCGACGGTCACCCCGAGGATGCGGGCTCCCTCCTGCTCGATCAGCCGGGTGATGACGGACAGTTCGTAGTCGCGTTCGGGTATCTCCAGGGTGATCATGCGGGCAGGACTCCGGGAAGGGTGTTCACGCGGTCAAGATAGCGGTTCGGGAGGTTCACACGTAAACGGACGATGTCCTCTTCGTAGTCTGTCTGCTCCACACGCCCCCACTCATGGATCCGGGCCAGGCTGCGGCCCTGGGCCGCATCCACCCGCAGCGTGAGGGTGGTCTCATCCGGTGAGAGCCGCTCCGAGACCGCGCCTTTCAGGTCGTCCAAGCCGATGCCGCGCATCGCGGAGACGAAGCGGCACCCGGGGTGGTCGTTTCGGATGGCGGTCAGGCGGTCCGCCGAGTCGATGCGGTCCACCTTGTTGAACACCAGGATTTCCGGCGTCTCTTCGGCCCCGATTTCGCGCAAGGTCTCGCGCACCACGCGGATGTGGTCGGAGGCATGCGCCGATGAGACGTCCACCACGTGCAGGAGCAGATCCGACTCCCGGATCTCGTCCAGGGTGGATTTGAAACTTTCAACCAGGCCATGGGGCAGTTTCCGGATGAATCCGACGGTGTCGGAGAGCAGCAGGGTGCGTCCATCCACCTCGAAACGACGCACCGTGGCATCCAGGGTGGCGAAGAGGCGGTCTTCGGCGAAGACTCCGGCATTCACCAGGGCGTTCATCAGGCTGGATTTGCCGGCGTTGGTGTATCCGACCAACGAGACGCGCGCGAACCCGCCACGTCCGTGCCGTTGCGTTTCGCGTTGGCGGCCGAGGGTCTTGAGACGGTCTTTGAGAACGGCGATGCGTTTGCCGACCAGCCGGCGGTCGGTTTCGATCTGGGTCTCACCCGGACCCTTGGTGCCCACGCCGCCTTTCTGGCGCGACAGGTGGGTCCATAAGCGGGTGAGCCGCGGGAGGATGTATTCGAGTTGGGCCACTTCCACCTGCGTGCGCGACGCGGCCGATTTCGCCCGTGATGCGAAGATGTCGAGGATGAGACCCGGCCGGTCGAGCACTTTCGTCTCCGTGGCTTTCTGGATGTTGCGGGCCTGCGTGGGCGTGAGCTCATCGTCGACGATCACCAGATCGGCGTTGGTTTCCTCGACCAGGGCTTTGAGTTCCTGCAGTTTCCCTTTGCCGATGTAGCTGAAGACCTCCGGTCTGTCGCGTTGTTGGAGGATTTTCCGGATGACGGTGGCACCGGCCGTATCGGTGAGCAGGGCGAGCTCATCGAGATGCTCTTCAGCCCGGGAACGGTGGATGCTCAGGGAGAAGACACCGATCAGGATGGCGGTTTCGGGGCGTTTGTCGGAAATCTCAATCATGGACGCATGTTGCACGCAAGGTACGCAGAAGCTCAGACACGCATGTACCGCGCCACCATGGATTCGGCCAGCAGCAGCAGGAAGGCCGCGACCAGGAACCCGGTGCTGAGTTCCCGCGCGCCGAGGGCCCCCGCCGCCCGCACGTCCGCCACGCCGGCCGCCGCCAGCGTCTCGGCGGGCATGGGGGTCGGGTCATGGTCGGGCGCGGCCGGCGTGATGGCGACCGTGCGGCGGACGGCGCCGTGGCGGATCTCGGCCAGGCCCACGGCCGCGTCGGTGGTGGCCGCGCGCAGGCGCGCGCGGCCGTCGGGCAGCCGCAGCAGCTCCGGCACCAGCTCCACATCCCCCACCCGCACGCGGCTGCCCGTGGTGCCGGCCCCCGCCGGCACCACCACCGACAGCGTCTCGCCGAGGGCCGCGCGCTGTGGTTCGGCACGGCCGACGCCCGCCGCGGTCTGCAACAGGCTTGCCATCAGAGGGGCGTACAAGGGATTGGCAGGAAAATCGGACGACCGCTCGTCCGTACCGAAGGCGGCCACATAGACCACACCGCTTCCGAACCGGTGTTCCGTCAGCAAGGGATCGCCCTGGACCGAACGGAACACCGGTACACCGATGGTGGCACCCGCCGGATCGTACCGGAACATCCGATAGAAGGTCGGCAAGGGGGTGCGGATGCGCGCACCGGGCGGATTGTCGAACAGGCCTTCGATCAAGGGGTGTCCTTCCGTGACCGCATCCACAGACGAGACCGCCCGCGTGTCGCCCGCCGTGCCACGTGCGGCGGTGAAGCGACCCGCGCCCACACGGCGCAACAGGCGCTCATACGCCGAAGGATCGGCATCCGGCGCCGGAAACAGCACCAAGCCTCCCCCGTTCTGCACCAGGACCGAGAGCCGGTCGATCTGCGCGTCGCTCAAGGCAAGCACCTGGTGGAGCACCAGGGCGTCGGCATCCGACCCGTCGGTCACGCGAACCACGTCCAAGGCGGAACTGACCTCCCGCATCGCGCCGACCGCCGCCCAGAACGGACTCCGGTCCGGGGTCGGACCCACCACCTGCACCCGTTTGCGCTCGGGCAGCTGGAACACCAGCGGATACCGGTTGTCCGCGGTGTGGCCATCGCCCTCCAGAACGACGGCACCCACGAATTCGGAGGCTGGTGCGACCGTCTCGAACCGGAACGTCTCCTCCCGACCGGGGTCCAAGGCGATCGGAAACTGGGAACGGAGCTCCCCGGCCTGTTCCAGCGAGACGAAGCCCGCCGGCACGGCCACGGTTCCGTTGTTCCGCACCACCACCTCCAATCGAAGCGGACGGCCCGGCCCCCCGATGCGGTCCTTGACGGTCACATCCACCACGTGCAGGTTCGATACCTCCGCGTCTCCGATGCGGATCATGGTCAGCCCCTCGGGAGGCAGTCCGTTCAGCACGGCGGCTTGCGCCAATCGGCCATCGGTGATCCAATACGCCCGACGGTTGGCAAGGCCGGCCTCACGCATCGCCGCCGTCACGCGATTCCACCGCTCGGGCGTCCGGTTGGCCGCATCCGACCGTACGATACGGCCCACACGCAACCGGGCCTCATCGGGCGTCAGCAAGCCGGATGGCTCCGATGCGCCGAACGAGGCCTCGATCCAGAAACGGTCCGATTCCTTCGCCAGATCGATGAGGGCGGTCGCGGCGGCCTTGGCTTGCTCGATGTAGGGCCCGTTGCGGTCGATCCGGCCCATGGTCGGACCATTGTCGATCAGGATGGCGGTCATGACGGGTCCACCGCTCCAAAATACGGCATCCGGCTTGAGGAAGGGCCGCATCAAGGCCATGGCGAGCAGGGCCACCGCCGCCATCCGTAGGGCCAGCAGCAGCCAACGCTTGATGGCCAGGCGACGCATGGTCTTGCGCCGGAGTTCGGTGAAGAACGCCAAGGTGGAGAAAGCCACGGTCTTGGGTCGGTGCACCTGCAACAGATGCACCGCGATCGGAATCGCGATCGCCGCCAAGGCCGCCAAGAAAAATGGAGCGAGAAATGCCATCCGAAGGGTTTCCGTACCTTATGGTGCCTATGATAGCCAAACTCCGCCAACTTCTTCCCTTCATGCTGATGGCGGGCGTGGCGGTGTCCTGCCGTGTCGGAACCGGCATCCACTGGACCGACACGCTACCCGCCGCCGCACCCGTGGTGATTGTTCCACGTGCGCACGCATCGGTCGGGGAGCTTCTGGAACGGGATATCCTGGTGTGGATGGATGTGCGGACACCGGGTCGGATGTCGGATATCCGCGCCTTGAGGCTGGATTCGCTCGGCATCACGACGGTCCATGCCATCGCGGTCGTTCCGTCCGGCGCACGGAGCTGGTCTCCATTGTGGGTGATGCGGATTCCCGGTTCGGGACCCTTCCGATTGCCGCCCTCCTCCAACCGGTACCGGTTCGGGAAACACGAGGTTCACACCTACGCCACCGGTGATGGCCGCCTCACCGCCGCCATGGTGGACCGCATCCTGCTGGTATCCGACAATGGCCAGGCGGTGGAAGTCGCCTTGACCGCCGCCGGCGACCGCCTCTCGGGCTTCCCACTGTCGAACCGACGCCCCAACCCGGGATCCGTGCTGGTTCAAGGGTCCCTCCTGCATCAGATCGGCGGATCGGAGACCTTGGTCGAGACGCATCCGGCCATGCGCGATGTCTTGGCCGGCCTCCCTACGATGGAGCTGAGCCTGGTGCTTCCGGACCGCCTGAAGGGACAGATGTCCGTGGATCCGCAACACCTGAGCCCGACCCTGCGCGGATTGACGGGAGATGCGGCCATCGCGATCCTGGACCGGTACTTTCCCGCGGATGCCAACCTGGCGGTGGAATGGCACCGGATGCCGGAACCCACACATGATCCGTATCTGGCAACCCTGCGGCATACCTTGGACGCATCCATCGGTTATTGCGGCATTCCCTCCGGAGACGGTGTTTGGATCCGCATCCTGCGAGACGCGTCCAGCACCGAAGAGGCGCTTCAGGCCTTGGTCCGTGCCGGCTCGGCCGTCGCCGAACGCGACATGTACCGCCTCACCGATGCGAAACTGACCGCCCACCTTACCGGGGGCATGGCCTCGCGCACGGAATATTGGGCCCGTGTGTCCGGAAATGCCGTGTACCTGGCGGAGAATCCGGGGGTCATCTCGCGCGTGATGGCCGACCGGACCAACAATCGCATCCTGGCCAACGATGAGGTGTACCGGCAGGTGCGCGCCCAGATGCCACCGCCCTGGTCGGGTTTCATCTTCGTTCGGTCGGAGGGATTCATCCCCTACGTGCGCCCCTGGTTGCATGCGGAACACCGGATGAGCGTCTATACGAGCACCTTCGATGCCGCCGTCCTGGCCTTCCGGGGCGATGGGCTGCGCATGGCGGACCTCGAGCTTCGGCTGTTCCGCTTCCCGAACTCCTCGACGCCGGTCGTGGAGGGGTGGTCCACCAACCTGGACGGTTTCGGCACCAGCGGGCCGCCCACACTGGCCGACATCACGGGAGACGGTCGGCACGACGTGATCGTGACCACGACCGGAGGCCGGCTTTTCGCCATCGGCACGGACGGGGTGGAACTGTTCCAGGCAGGCATGGATGCGGAGATGGTGATGGGCACCCCCCTTGTCGTGGACTGGTACGGAAACGGCGATCCGGTGATCATGCAGGGAGCGGACAACCGGATCTACGCCTGGCAACGCAACGGCACCTTGCTACCGCAATTCCCGTTGCGGTTCGGCAGCCGGCTATCGGCGCCGATCGGCTTGGCGGACCCCAGCGGCCGCAACCAGTTGGAACTCGTTGTGGCGACCATCGACCGATCCGTGGCACGGGTGGATCGGCGCGGGATGCCCTTGCCAGGCTGGCCTCGGCGGATGGTGGACATCAGCACCGAGACGCCATACGTCGGACCCTTGTGGGGCCGCCGCCTGGTTGTGGCCTATGCCGACACGCTGGTCTACGCCTGGAACCTGAACGGCCAACCGGTCAAGGGCTTTCCGGTCAGACTGCCATCCGCCGCCACAGGTCCCTTGGTCGTGGATGACGATCATCTGGTGGTCGGGACCTTGGACGGCGATCTGGTGGCGATCGGTCCGAGAGGGTATTTCAGAGGTGTGAAGGGGGTACCGGTGGATTCCACCCTGTCCATGCAACGGATCCGGACGGGCGGGCGATCCATGCGGCTCTCGGAGCCGGAGGCCGACTGGATCGGGGCGGTGGGGCAGGAAGGCCAGGTCCGCGTGTACGACCGGAGGGGGCGGATGGTCTTCGCGGACGAGCTGTTTGTGACCATGGCCCCGTCCAAACCGGTCTGGGTGGATCTGAACCGGGACGGCCGCAAAGAGATGCTGGCGACCACCGCCTACGGGCGTTTGCATGCCTGGGACGTGGCCAATCGACGAAAAATCGATACCCTCCCGCCCATCACGACCTACGACCCTGCCTTCAGCACGTCGTTCGGTCCGGACACCATCCCGTACATGGTCAGCGACACGCCGACCGGTATCCGGGTATGGCGCCTTCAGGAACGCATCACGCCAACAGATCCCGAAGCGCCGGTTCCGGTTCCATGAATCCGAATGTGAAACCCAAGGCGATGGCTTTTTCCGGCACCACGCGCTGACTGGCGAGCACGGCGGTGGCCGCCTCGCCGGCGATGAGGCGGATCAGTGGGGCGGGAACCGGAAACCAGGACGGGCGACGCATGGCGCGGCCCATGCAACGGGCGAAGGCGGTCATGGTGACGGGTGAGGGCCCGACGGCGTTGAGGGGCCCGGCCACCGCCGGGTTGGATGCCGCCCAGAGGATCATGCGGCACAGATCGTCGGCGTGGATCCAGGGGAAAAACTGCGCACCGGAGCCCAGCGGTCCGCCGCCGAACAGCTGGAAGGGCAACTTCATCTTGGCCACGGCTCCGCCATCGGGATCCAGCACGACGCCGATCCGGGGCATCACGAGCCGGACACCGTACGCCACGACCGGCTTCGCGGCCTCTTCCCAGCGCACGCACAGATCCGCGAGGAAATCATCGGCAGGAGCGCTGTCTTCGGTGAGCGGGGCGTCGGCACGATCGCCATAATAGCCGACGGCCGATGCGTTGATGAGCACCTCCGGACGCCGCGCCGAACGGCGGATGGCATCCACGATGCGCTCGGTGCTCTCGATGCGGCTTCGGACCAGGCGTTCCTTCACGGCGGGCGTCCAGCGGGCGCCGACCAGGTTCTCACCGGCCAGGTTCAGGATGACATCCGCTTCGGAAACGGCCGACTCGAGCTCAGTCCATGTCACGCGGTCCGCACCCGGACGGCGCGAGAGGATGACGGCACGATGACCGGCTTCGGTGAGGTGGCGACGCACCCGCGTGCCGATGAGGCCGGTTCCACCGGCGATGAGCCATGTCTTCATGCCGGAATAACGCCCAATCCAGGCGAATCGTTGAGGATCACGCGTTTGTCCGCATCCAGCACGAGTCCGCGGAAGGGATCGTCGCGGATGAGCACATGACCGTCCAAATCCGCCGCATCCGCCCATAACGAGATCAGGGCGGAGGCGGTGTCGGCCAACGACGATTCGATCATGCATCCCACCATCACACCGAGTCCGGCCTTCCGGGCCGTGAAGGCCCATTGCAGGGATCGGCGCAGGGAGCCGGTCTTCATGATCTTGATGTTGATGCCATGGAAACAGGCCGCCAAGACGGCCGGATCTTCGGCGCCGGTGAAGCTTTCGTCGGCATACAAGGGAAGCGGGGAGGTTTTCCGTAGCTCGGCGAGTTCGCGCGTCATGGAAGCGGGCATGGGCTGTTCCACCATCTGCACGCCATGGTCCGCCAGAAACCGGATGCGGGAAGCGGCCAAGGCCCGATCCGTCCACCCTTCGTTGGCATCCACCCAGATGGGCTTGTCGGTGAGGGTGCGCAGATGCCGGATGACCGCCTCGTCATCGGCGGTTCCCAATTTCACTTTCAGGATGGGAAAGTCGGCCGCCTCCTCGATGCGCGGCTTGAGATTCTCAAGCGAATCGAGACCGATGGTGTAGGTGGTGACGGGACCATGCGATGACGGCGCGTTCCAGAGCTGGTGGAGCGGCACGCCAAGCCGTTTGCCGATCCAATCATAAACGGCCATCTCCACGGCCACGCGCGCGGAATACTCCCCCGGTCCGGCGGCATCGAGATGCGCTTGGATAGCCTCCACATCGTATGGATTACGGACGGAACCCAGATCGAGGCGGGTGATCCAGGCCATGGCCGAGGCCTGGCTTTCGCCATAGCGCGCGTTCGGCGCCGCCTCGCCGATGCCAACGATGCCATCCGCCTCCAGACGGACCAGCACATTCGGCGCCACATCGCGCGACCATCGCGAGATGGTGAAGGTCCGCTTCAACACCAGGTCCAAGGGCTCGGCCGAAACGTGGAAACGGGTCATGGACTCAGAACAGCGGCAGGAGCAGGATGTACAGATAGACGGCGGGCGCCACCAGGAGCACGGCGTCGAAGCGATCCCAGACGCCGCCATGACCCGGAAAGAGGTCGGAAGAGTCTTTGGCGCCGGCCACCCGTTTCACCTTGCTTTCCGCCAGATCGCCGATGGGACCGAACACGCTCACCAGCAGGATCAAGGGCCAGAACTGCCCGATATCGGCGGTGGCGATGCCACCCAGAACAAGATAGACCAACCCGAACGCCACGGTCGATCCGAGAAATCCGAACGCGAATCCTTCCCAGGTTTTCTTCGGACTCAGATGCGGGGCCATGAGATGGCGGCCGAACTGCCTGCCACCGAAATAGGCGAGGGTGTCGTTACCCCATATCATGAAAAACATGAGAAACAGGAGGAAGAAGCCGGCTTGCGGCGCGTCGCCATGGCGCAAGGCGATCAGGGTGAGCCCGGCCACTGGCGCGTACATGCTGCAATACAGCGTGCTCATCATGCGATAGAGGTTGCGGTGCTCTCGGTTGAGCGTTTCCGCCGTCACGAACGCCAGCAGCATGACCAGGAGGGCCGGCACGGCATGGTCCCAGATGGAGAAAGACAGGATGGTCAGACCGAAGGCATAGGTCAGGATGGCATTGGGACGGAACCCCTGGCTGTCGAGCAGGCGGATCATCTCCCGTTGGATGGCGATCACGATCGCGACCACCAGGGCCCCGAACACCCAGCCACCCAGATAGAGTACGAACGTGAACGCCGGCGCCGCCACAACGGCGAACGCGATCCGGCGGAGGGAATCGGTCATGACGCAGAATCTTCGTTGTTCAAGGAATCGATCACGGACAAGGCTTCGTCCCGGTGCGGTTCCGGAACATAGACATAAATGAGCGACAAATGCCCCACGTTGGTGCGGTAGGCGGAGTCTTTCTTGGAGAGGATGTTCGCGGGGATGTCGGCATCGGCGAGCAGACCCCGAACGAACTCGGCGTCGAAGTCGACCGAGGTTTCATACACGCAGACCCAGTTGTACAGGTCAGGCGGGTTCAGATCGTGGAGCGGCGTCATGGAGATGTCGATTGAGATACAGAAGGATGACGGGCACGGCGATGGCGGACAGGGCGATCAACCAAGACGGCGGCAGGGTTTCGCTGAAGGCCGGGTCGAACACGACATCCGGGAACAGGCGCGCCGCGATCACCGAGATTCCATTGTTGAGGAAATGGACCAGGATCACGACCGGCAGGCTTCCCGTACGCCAGGCGAGCCAGGTGATGAGGATGCCGAGCACGACCAGCGGCAAGACCTGTGTCATCCGCAGATGGTACAGGCCGAAGAGGGTACCGGTTAGCACGATCGCCGCCCACGGCGCCATGTCGCGTTCGAAGGCCCGCAGGATGAACCCCCGGAACATGACCTCCTCGCACACGCCCGGCACGACGGCCACATGGAACAGAAGGAGGATCAGCCACACGTCGCCTTTCAACAATCGCTCGATCATCGCCATCTGGGCCCTGTCGAGCTCGATCCATGCCGCGGGCAAGGGCAGCTGCAGGTTGACCCAACCCAGCAATTGGATGAGCGGCTGCACGGCGATGGTCAGCAGGACGGCATAGAGCGCGGTTTTTCCGAAGCCGGGAACCGGCGCGAGCCGGAAGAAGGACACGCGGTTGTTCGTGTCGGTGGCCAGCCGGGCCACCCACCAGGATCCGAGCGCCATGACCAGGATCTGACCGGTGGAATTGCCGGCGAACAGGGCGCCCGGATACTGGATGAGACGGCTGAGATCGGTCGCCACATCCGCGAAGCGGCCATCGGCCATCAGGATGCCGATGGCGACCATCGCCGCGAGGACCTGGAAGCCGAGGAACGCGGCGATCAGCCACAAGATGGCGGCCAGCCAACCTGGAAACGCGTTCCGCGTCAACCAATCGGTCACAGGACCTCTTCTTTCTTCGCAAAGACCGCCACACCGATCATGCCGGTGAAGACGTTCAGAACCACGTTGAAGAGGCCGTTGAGCCCCAAGGCCGCCAGCTGACCCATGAAGGTCTTCTGTTTTTCGAATTCAGCGGCCACAGCGTCGATCATCTGTTCCTTGCTTTCGGCGGGAAGGTTGGCCATGGCCTCGAAGTTGGCGATCATGTGCTCCATCATCCGGTCGGTGAGCGAGGGATCCACGAGTTGGGTCCAGACCACGCTGATCACGCCGCTGAACACCGTGAACAGCGCGCCGGCCACCAGACCGATCACGGCACCTTGTCCGGCCTTCATGGGCAGGCCGGTCGTTTTCGCAACGGTGCGGACGGTCAGCAAGCCGGTCATGGCGCCCAAAAGGCATACCACGATGCCGACCATCGACATGGGTGTGAACATGGCGCCATCGGGTTCGCTGCCGAGGTACAGGTAGGTCAAGGCAAGCGAGAGCACCGATGCCGCGATGCCGAAAAGGGCGCCGTACCGGACGGCGTCGTTCATATAGCTGGGTTTTTCAACAGGTTCCATGGGGTTCACGCATCAAGGGGTGGAAGGTGGGTTGCGCCAAGATACGAGCAGGAAGCCTGCCGCGCATCCCAAAACGAGCCCGGTTGCGATGCGGACGGACCGCAGCGGCGGCCAGACGCCGGCCAAGGTGGCGGCCACATCGATCAGGATGGCGACGAGGGCCCAGACGGCCGCCACCTTCAGCGCACGGATGCGGGGACGGATCGCGTATGCGAGGACCAAGCCCATGGCGGTTCCGGCATAGATGCCGAAACAGCGGTCGCACACCGCCATCGGCGCGCCGTTGAGCCAGATGCTCCGGTTCAGGTCCTGGTGGCAGACGGACGCGAACACGGCCTTCTGCCAACTGCCGATCCAGGTGACCGGGTCCGACGCACCCCAGAGCCCGGGTCCGGCGGCGAAGGCCAGCAGAACCGCGAACACGGCCATGAGGAGCGTATGGGCCCTCATCGGAAGATCATGGAGAGGTCGAGCGCCTGGACCGAGTGCGTAAGCGAACCGACGGATATGAGATCGACCCCGGTCTCGGCGACGGCGGCCACCGTGCGTAAGGAGACGTTTCCGGAGGCTTCGGACGGCTTGCGGCCGCCGATCCGCGCCACGGCCTCGCGCATCACGGGCACGGACATGTTGTCGAGCATGATGACATCGACCTCGGGGATGGCCAGGGCCTCGGCGACGTCGGCCAAGGTCGCGGTCTCGACCTCGATGCGGGCCGCCGTGCCCCTTGCGGCACGATGGGCGACGCAGGCGCCCACGGCGGCCGTGAGGCCGCCAGCCACCGCGATATGGTTCTCCTTCACCAGGTACATGTCGTGGAGCCCGACGCGGTGGTTCGTGCCGCCTCCGAGGCGCACGGCCCATTTGTCGAGCGTGCGATGGCCGGGGAGCGTCTTGCGCGTGTCGAGGATGCGCGCCTTGGTATGCGCAACCGCATCGACGTAGGCGCGGGTCTTCGTGGCCACCCCGCTCATCCGCTGCATGAAGTTCAAGACGGTCCGCTCGGTGCGCAGAAGCACATCGGCCGGACCATCGACCGACATCACCAGGTCTCCCTTCCGGATGACATCCCCATCCTGGAACACGCTCCTCACCCGGATGCCGGCACCCACGTTCATGTACACATGCGCGGCCAGGGCGATGCCGGCGATCACGCCGTCCTGCTTCGCGACGATATCGGCTTTGGCAGTCTCCGTGCCTCGGAACACGGCTTCGGTCGTGATGTCGCCGGTGCCGATGTCTTCGGCCAAGGCGGCTTCCACCAGTAGGTCGATGTCAGGGGTGATGGCTGTCATCGATGCGCTTCCGGATTCCATCCACAAAATAATCGGGAGCCTTCACGGGTCGACGCGAGACGGCATCCATGAAACACAAGACGACTTTGCCGATGGTGTGCAGCTTACGACCACCATCCGTGCGGATCTCATAGTAGGTGTTCAAACGGATAGTCGGAATCTCGTACAAGAGTACCCGGATGCTCATGAGCTCGTCATAGAAGATGGGCAGCTTGTACTGGATCTGCGATTCGAGCACAGGCAGCATGAAGCCGGAATCCTCCAACTGCCGGTACGGGATGCCGGCGGCTCGGATCATCTCGGTGCGGGCCACCTCGAAATACTCGAGATAGCGGCCGTAATAGACGTAGCCCATCTTGTCGGTCTCGCCGTAGCGGCTGCGCATCGGATGTTCGAAAACGAACAGCGGATCGGCGGCGGGCAGCATCTCAGACCGTGGTCCAGTGCCCCATGGCCGAATACTTGGCGATGCGCTGATCCACGAGCTCGGCCGGCGGGAGCGCGCGCAAACGGGCGATCGATTCGAGGATGGCGCGCTTCAAGGCATCCGCCGCCGCGTCGTGGTCGCGATGCGCGCCACCTTTCGGTTCGGCGATGATGCCGTCGATCACACCCAACTCCATCAGGTCGGGTGCCGTCAGTTTCAGGGCGTCGGCCGCCTGTTCCTTGAAATCCCAGGTCTTCCACAGGATGGACGAGCAGGATTCGGGCGATATCACCGAATACCAGGTGTTCTCCATCATGTACACCTCGTTGCCCATACCGATGCCCAAGGCTCCGCCGCTGGCGCCCTCGCCGATCACGATGGTGACGATGGGAACCCGAAGCACGGCCATCTCCCTTAGATTCCGGGCGATGGCCTCGGCCTGACCGCGCTCTTCGGCTTCCAGGCCCGGAAACGCGCCGGGGGTATCCAGCAAGGTCACGACCGGAACACCGAACTTCTCCGCCAACTTCATCAGCCGCAAGGCCTTGCGGTACCCTTCCGGATTGGGCATGCCGAAATTGCGATACTGGCGCGATTTGGTGTCGCGCCCCTTCTGCTGCCCGATGATCATGACGGATTGCCCGTCGATGGTGCCCAAGCCCCCGACAATGGCCTTGTCGTCGCCGAAGGCGCGGTCTCCGTGGAACTCCATGAACCGCTCCGTCATCTTGTAGATGTAATCGAGGGTGTAGGGCCGGTCGGGATGGCGGGCCAGCTGCACGCGCTGCCAACGCGTCAGGTTCCGGTAGATGGACTCGCGGAGCTCGTCCACCTTCGCTTCCAGCCGCTGGATCTCCGGCGCAAGCACGGTGTTGTCTCCGACATCCAGCTTCCGAAGCTCCTCGATCTTGTTCTCCAGTTCGAAGATCGGTTTCTCAAAATCCAGATAGTTCATACCGGTTCGGTTCTCCGTGATTCGGTGGAAGGGCCCAAATATAGCACATTATAAGCGTCCGAGCAGATGGCGCAGACGGAGGGCCACCACCTTCCACATGGCTTCCCACATGATGGCTTTCGACATTTTCGAGACGCCCTCCACCCGCTCCCGGAAGATGACGGGGATTTCGGTGATGCGGAACCCGGCCGCGTGGGCGCGAAGGTTCATTTCGATCTGGAACGAATATCCGTTCGATTTGACGCGGTCCAGTTTCACGGTCTCCAACACCCGCCGATGGAAGCACTTGAAGCCGGCCGTGGTGTCGTGAACCGGCATGCCGGTGACGACCCGCGCGTACAGGTTCGCCGAATACGACAGGATGAGGCGGCTCAGGGGCCAGTTGATGATGCTGATGCCGTCGCAATACCGGGATCCGATGGCCACATCGGCTGTGCCGCCGCGCACCGCTTCCACAAGACGGGGGATATCGGCCGGATCGTGCGAGAAATCGGCGTCCATCTCACAGATGAAGGTGTAATGATGGTCCAATGCGAATTTGAATCCGGCAACATAGGCCGTTCCCAAGCCCTGTTTTCCGGCCCGCTCGATCAGGTGGATGCGGCCGGCATACTCATGGCGCATCTCCCGGACCACCGTGGCGGTGCCATCCGGAGAGCCGTCATCCACGACCAGCACATCGACCTGGATGTGGTGGTTCATCAATTTGGTGATCATCCGGTCGATGTTGCGCGACTCGTTGTACGTCGGGATGATGATCAGCACATCTGCCCGCATCACTGCCCCTTACCGCCGACCACGGTGGCGATGGTGTTCAACAGGATCTTCAGGTCCATGCGCAGAGAGATGTTTTCCACGTAGAACAGGTCGTACCTCGTTTTCTCAACCACATCATCGAACGACTCATCGTACTTCCACTTCACTTGGGCCCACCCGGTGATCCCAGGCTTCACGCGCAGACGCCTCGAATAGAGCGGGATCTGCTTGCGGAACTGGTCCACGAAATAGGGCCGTTCCGGACGGGGACCAACCAGGCTCATTTCGCCTTTCAGCACATTGATCAATTGGGGCAGCTCGTCGAGGCGGAGCTTTCGGAGCACCGAACCGAGCGGCGTGATGCGAGGATCACCCTTGGATGCGAAAACCGGTCCGGTGCGTTTTTCAGCGTCTTCATACATGGTCCGGAACTTGTAAATGGTAAATGGACGGCCGTGCAGGCCGACACGTTCCTGTGCGAAGACGACCGGTCCGGACGACGTGAGTTTCACCAGAAGCGCCACGATCGCCATCACCGGGGCAGACACCAGCAGTATGATCAGCGAGAAGACCAGGTCCATCGAGCGTTTGGTGGCCCGTTCCCAACTGGGCATCGGATCGGGCATGACTTCGATCAAGGGCAGGCCGTAGATCTGGTTGGTGCGGTTGAGGCCGCTGATCAGATGCACGAAATCGGGCAGGATCTTGACCGACACATCGGGCGTCTCGATGGCGTCGATCACCTCGATGAGCCGTTGGGTCTGGCCCGCATCCAGCGCCACGATCACATCGTTGACCCCGTTTTCGCGGATGAACCGATCGATCTCCGGAACGAGTCCCAGCACCGGCACCCCCTCCACTTGCGCCGGACCACCGGGATCGAAGGCAATGAAGCCGACCACGTTCATTCCGGACAGCCGGTGCCTCTGAAGGTCGCCGTGGATACCGGCCGCGGCTGCGCCCGTACCCACGATCAAGGCCTTGTGGATGCCACGGCCACGACGGACCAGCTGGATCTGCGCGGTGAGCACGACCATTCGACCGGTGGCCACCATGCCGAACACCACCACCCAATAGATGAAGGTGACATACTTGGCCGAGCCCAGGTTTTCGGAGTTCCAACCAAGGTTGTCGATGAACAACAGGAAGAACAGCACCAGCACCCCGATGGTCGTCGTCTTGGCCACACGGATCAGCTCGTCGAACCGGGAAATGAGGTACACCTGCTTATAGAGACCGAAAAACGCGTGGACCAGCAGCCAGTAGGCCGCCACCACCATGGCCGGGAACCAAAGGTCGGGCGGGGCCGCGTTGCGCACCGTCTCGACCCACCCCAATTCGAACCGGATGCCGTAAAACACGATCCACGAGCCCCCCAAGGCCAGGGCATCCATCACAAGGAAGGGGGCGATATCCCGAAAACGATCCACGGAAATGGGTTAAATTCAGGCCCAATATACGAATCGCTTTGTTCACCCTTCTGAAACGTTCCCCCTCGGGCAAGGCCCGCCTGGGCCGTATCGAGACCGGCCACGGCACCATCGAGACGCCCATCTTCATGCCGGTCGGCACCTTGGCCACCGTCAAGGCGGTTCATCAGACCGTTTTGCGCGACACGGTGAAGGCGCAGATCATACTCGGGAACACCTATCATTTGTATCTGCGTCCGGGCATGGACGTGATGCGCGAGGCCGGCGGCCTGCACCGCTTCATGAATTGGAACGGCCCCATCCTGACCGATTCCGGCGGGTACCAGGTCTTTTCCCTCAGCGCCCAGCGCAAACTCGATGAACGCGGCGCGGTCTTCAAAAGCCATCTGGATGGCAGCGAACACCGCTTCACCCCGGAAAGTGTGGTCGGCATCCAACGCGACCTGGGCTCGGATATCATGATGGTGCTCGACGAGTGCCCGCCCTACCCCTGCGACCGCGGGTACGCCGTCACATCGATGCACCTGACCCATCGCTGGGCGGCGCGCTGCAAGGCCGCCTTCGAGGAGACCGGACCCCGGTACGGTCATCGCCAGGCCCTGTTCGGCATCGTGCAAGGGAGCGTCTTCGCCGACCTCCGCTTGGATTCGGCCAAGGCCATCGCCGATCTCGAATTCCCGGGAAACGCCATCGGCGGCCTCAGCGTGGGCGAACCCACCGATCTGATGTACCAGATGACCGACCTCGTCACCGACATCCTCCCGGCAGACAAACCGCGTTACCTCATGGGTGTGGGCACACCCGCCAACCTGCTGCACAACGTGGCACGCGGCGTGGACATGTTCGACTGCGTGATGCCGACCCGCAATGCGCGGAACGGCATGATCTTCACGCGGAACGGCACCATCAACCTGCGGAATTCGAAATGGAAACGAGATTTCAGCTCGGCCGACGACGGTTTCACGTCCACCCTGTGCCGCGACCATTCCCTCGCGTACATCCACCACCTCTTCCGATGCGGGGAAATCCTCGGGCTGGAGCTCGCTTCCGCCCACAATCTGCAGTTCTATCACTGGCTGATGGCGGAAATCCGCACACGCATCGCCGACGACACCTTCGACGGCTGGTACGAAGACATGGCGCGCACGCTCGACCGACGCCTATAGATAGCGATGGCGCTTTCGGGGGTAGATGAGCGCGTTCCAGATCAGCAGGATGTCCAACCAGAGGCTGTGTGTCTGAAGATACTGGCGCTCAAGTCGTTCCAGGTCTTCCGATGGAAGCCCGGACGATTCGTGTTGCTGCCGCAGACCGGTCCAACCGGGCTGGCAATACACCGGAGGATGCGACCGGCCCTGCATGAGGGGTGCCCCGACAAAGGACAGCCGACCCCTCAGAACGGCATGAGCCAGGATTAGACGGTTGACCCACGCGGCCGACGCGTGAGGCAGGAACAGGCGGATGCGCAGCGAACGATGCTCCTCGACCGGAATTCGGACCACATCCGGCCGGCGACCGTTCCGCCAGTTCCATGCCAACTGGACCAGCGCCGGAATCGCCAGCAGGACCGTCAGGGGCAGGGCGAGGGCCATGTCCAGGTTCCGTTTCATGAAACGGTTCCACGCCCGGTTGTAGGGCACATCCACATCGACCAAGGGAATGCGGTCGATGTACTCCACGTTCGATTTTCCGATCATGAAATCCATGGATTCCGGAACGAGCTTGAAGGACACGCCAGACTCACGGACTTGGGACATCACCGCCAGGATATCGGCCGTCGAGACCGCGCCACCATCGAACAGGATCTGATCGACGCGATGATGGCGGCGCAGATCCATGATGTGGTCGATGCGGCCCAGGACGGGCAGGCCGGCGATACGGTCGAGGTAGGGGCGATCGGCCTGAAGCACCACACCGACGATCTCGTCTTTGCCACCCAGGCGTTCCGCCAAGCGGACCATCCAATCCTGTGAATCGGGTCCGGCACCGACGATCATCCATCTGGAACCGGTCGCCATCCGACCTGAACGCCAACGGTTCGGCGCGAAACGGACAAGCCAAAGCAGGATGGAGCCGAACAACCACCCGAGCAGCACAATCCACCTCGAAAAGGCGTAATCCCTGAGGAAGAAGGTCACGAATGCGAGGGCGGCGAACGCGAGAAACATCGTGTTGAGCAAGGCGCCGGTCCGATAGCGGTTCGAACCGTACAGGCTGTTGTACTGGGAGAACAGGATGAAGAGGAGGGTTGCCAATGCGTGCAGGATCAGGAACCCTGGCACATAGGAATCAAACACGGATCGGATTGGAATCTCGTAGCGCCACAACAGCAGTGCGAACAGGAGCGTGTTCAGCAGCAGGAGGTCGGCGATGGGCGGTGCCGCGGACGCCAGCCTCGTGGCGACATACGAGACGGTGCCGCGGATGAGGATGCCGGCTTTGACCAAGGCTTTGAACCACAAGGCATACCCGGTGCTGTAATGTTTGTCGAAAAACTGGAACATCGCCTTGTTGAAGAGGATGGCGTAATCGAGGCGGTCCTTTTTGGTGCTTTCCCCTTTGTAATGGATGATGGAGGTAAGGGGCACATAAGAGATGCGATGACCCGAACGCGCGATTCGGTGGCATAGGTCGATGTCTTCGCCGTACATGAAGAACCGTTCATCGAACCCGTCGAGGGCCTGCAAGACCTCGGTGCGGCAGAACATGAACGAGCCCGAAAGGACGGGAACATCGGCGCACTGATCGGGATGGATCCAACCGAGATGATACCCGGCGAAGCGGCGGCTATTCGGGAAGAGTCTGGACAGGCCGATGATGGCGTAGAGAGCGGTTATCGGCGTGGGGATGGCGCGTTTGGATTCGGGCGCGAAACTGCCGTCGGGATTCAGGATCTTGCACCCGGCGGCCCCGACATCCGGGTTTGCGGCCATGTGTTGGGCCATGACACGTAGCGTGTCGGGTCGGACAAGGGTGTCCGGATTGAGGATCAGCGTGAATGGGGTTCGGATCTGCCGGATCGCCTGGTTGTTGGCTTTGGCGAAACCGACGTTCTCGGAATTGGTGATGAAGGTCACATCCGGAAACCGGGATGTCAGGAATTCCCTGGAACCGTCCGATGAGGCATTGTCCACGATGATGACATCGACCCTGCCGGGGTAATCGGCTTGCCGGATCGAGAGGATGAGGCTGGCGATGTATTCCTTGACATTGTAATTGACAATGACAATGGACAAGTCCGATGCGGACGGAATCATTCCGGAAGATAAACGAAAACGCCCGATGGTGATGGGCCATCGGGCGGACTCGAGCCGCAACGCGGCGTGTGTGGGGATAAAAAAAAAGGAGGCGGCGCCCTACTCTACCGCGAGTTGCAGTACCATCGGCGCAGGGGAGCTTAACGGCCGTGTTCGGAATGGGAACGGGTGTGGCCTCCCCGC
>Ga0169931_10003040_pt1 | contig 26950 bp, 25 predicted proteins | sample Kivu_15m_20L_FD_129675 | JGI IMG/M metagenome (GOLD analysis project Ga0169931, IMG submission 129675) | Freshwater microbial communities from Lake Kivu, Western Province, Rwanda to study Microbial Dark Matter (Phase II) - Kivu_15m_20L... | ecosystem: Environmental > Aquatic > Freshwater > Lake...
AAATTGTGGATGGTGGTGAGGGCTTGGAGTTTGCGGGGGCTGAGGCGATGGAAACTATGATGGCGTAACGCCAGTTGACCATTGCGGCCTTCGACACAGGAACTGGAGCGCTGAAAGGTCTGGGCACAAGCCATGGCGAGAGCTTCGAGGTGATGGCGAGTCTCAGAGGAGAGGGATTGAATGGGAGCCTCTGGGTGGCGCAGGGGGCTGAGTAATGACTCAACGGTGGCCTGTAAGGCATGACGCTGATCCCCATCTGAGGTTTGGGTCGCGACCTTGTTGAGATAAGTAGGTGGACACAATTAAATTCAGCATGTAGTTGGAGTTTAAGGGGCTGAGGCCCCTTGTTGGAGGTGTTCCCCCCAAACCCTAAGCCAAATAATTCTGTCCATGTACTTACATGGCCGGGAGTAGGTGCTACAAGAAATCGTGTTCCAGCGCCGTCAGCCCGAGTTGAGACAGCGTGAGAGCCTGAGTGAGCCGGTGTTGGTCAAAGCGGTGGAGGGTCTCCACCATCGGGGTCAATTGGCGCTTGGCTTTGGCCAACTTGGCCTCTGATGCAACCAGGTCACCCCGACTGGCCCTTCAAAAAAAGTAATGGCCTCCGGAGGAGCCGCTATCGACGCTTGGCGCGCCAACCAGTACTGGAGGCGGCTGGGCGCAATGCCCTGGCTGGCGGCAAAGTCCCGTTGACTGATGCCTGACGCCTGGGCCCGCTGATACGCCTGGAGAAGGCGCGCAATTTAGTCTCGCTGTCGTCGCGATGCATCGGCCTCGTCCGCTACGCTAGACACTAGTACTCTGAGGCGTAGATCTCTCGACTATTCGTCGCGCAGGCATCGCGCTTTCATCAAGCGCGATGATAGTAGATCTACTTCTGCCTCAGAGTACTAGTGTCTCTGGCATGTCTTGACTCCGGAGAGTTATAAAGGTACCTCTCGATTCATAGGCTCTCCAGGGTCTCTCCTGTGGCGCGGCTCATGAACCGATTCCTTTATGGATTGGTATGATCCCAGGCTTTAGCTAGTCCCCCCCCCCCGCCTGGGCGGCTAGCCCCTCTGTGCCCGAAACGATGGTGATAGAGGCCCCGCTGTAGTAAGCCCCGGCCTGAATTTCCAAGGATCCGGCCACCACGTCGCCCTCTAGGCGGGCGGTACGGCCGAGGGTCAGCTTGCCCTCAGCAAACACCCTGGCCTTTAAAACTCCCTGCACCACAATATTACGGGCCTTCACCTCGGGGCCTTCAACCAACCCTGTGGATGAAATTTCCAGATCGCCCATGATGTTTACGGTGCCGTGGATCACGCCGTCTACTCGCAGCATGCCCTCGGCGTGGAGGATCCCTTCAAACTCGGTTTTTTGGCTCAGGTAGGTCAATAAGCTGTTAGGCATTCAGACTGCACTAGTACAGTCGCCATGAAAGCCTTGCAGCAAGGGCCTTGCAGAAGTCAGTATGCAATTTAGATGCTCAACAGCTTAGCGGATTTGGCTTGAGCGGATTTGGCTTGCGTTTAAACATCAGATCGTCCTCACTAACTCCAGCGACAAACCTTAAAACAGCTGAGCTACCCATCGGACAGCTCAGCTGTGTAACTAAATCTTAAAAGAGAATGGCCCCGGCTTGGGCAGGAATCTACCCGAATACGAAAGAATAGCCTGTCCGCTCCGGGGATCGCGGCGATCGCTGGCCATGGGCAGACTGCAAATCTGAAGAAACTTTTAAGAAATATCTTTTTCTCTAAGGCATCGGGGATCAATGTAAATAGATGATAAACCGCTTTTAATTGATTGCCTTCCTTCGCGGACAACGCTGCTTCCCTTTCGCAACCCTAGGAGGTCAGGAGCTGTTACATCTCCTGGCACGGCTGGGCAGAATGAATCAGAATGAAGGAGCGGCAAGTTCACCTCCATCCATCGCTATTGCGACTGAACTGCCATTATAAGCCCATCTCCATAAGCTATTAGGCATTCAAACCGCACTAGTACAATCGACACAAAAGCCTTGCAGCAAGGTCTTTGCGGAAGTCAGCATGCAATTTAGATGCTCAACAGCTTAAAGAAACCAAGGAAAAGCCGCCATGACTGCCATCGATGTCCGTCTTCCGTTTGAGCAAGCTGTCCAAGCCTTTGAGGCTGCCCCTGCCGAGTGCCAGATTGCAGTGCTTTGGCAAACCTACGACACCCTAGGTCATGCCTTCGCTACCATTGCTCCGGTGGCTCTGTTTTCCCAGGCAGTCCAGCAACTGATCAGCCAAATCCAGCAGGTCGATCGCCCCGATCAACTCTCCGTTCTGCGTGACATCCTAGCTGGGTCTGATACCCGCTTTTCTCACGCCTACCAGGCCCTCAACATCAACATGAAGCTGGCCTTCTGGCATCGTCTGTTTACTCTGATGCCTACCAGTCGCTTATCCCTAGCAACCTGCCAAGACGGCCTCTCTGCACCCAACAACCTGTTGGCTTGCCTAGACAGCATGGGACTCAACGAGCGCCTGCATTTTTTGCGCCAGGTGGTGATCTAACCCTAGCCTGGACCATTGACCCAGCGTTGACGGGAGGTTGGCGGTAAAGTGAAGACCGTTGGCTTACTGTCTTGAGGTCTTTTGCTGCCATGCCCACCATTGATGTCAATCGGCTCAGCAAGCGCTATCCAGTCGCCATGAAGGAGGCTGGATTGGGCGGCACCTTGAAACACTTTTTTCGTCGCCAGTACCGATTGGTGGAGGCCGTCAAAGACATTTCCTTTCACATTGAGCCCGGAGAGGTAGTGGGTTTCCTCGGCCCAAATGGGGCTGGCAAGACCACGACGCTGAAAATGCTGACCGGGCTGATTCACCCCTCGAGCGGAACCGTACGGGTGGGTGATTACACCCCCTTTCAGCGGCGGGCGGATTTTTTGCAGGACATTACTTTGGTTATGGGGCAAAAACAGCAGCTCCTGTGGGATTTACCAGCCCTAGATTCCCTGCGGATTAACGGAGCCATCTATGGCCTCTCGGACAAAGAGTTTCACCACCGTATCGATGAACTCACCGAGATGCTTGCCCTCCAGGGAAAGCTCTCCCAGCCCGTTCGCAAGCTTTCCCTCGGGGAGCGTATGAAGGCGGAGATGATGGCGGCCCTGCTGCATCGTCCTCGGGTGCTGTTTTTAGACGAGCCCACCCTGGGCCTAGATGTCAATGCCCAGGTGGCCGTACGGGAGTTTTTGCGCGACTACAACCGCCGCTACCAGGCCACCATTTTGTTGACCAGCCACTATATGGCCGACATCACGGCCCTGTGTCGGCGGGTGCTGTTGATTTACCAGGGACAGCTGATCTACGACGGTAGCCTAGAAGGGCTGCTCGATCGCTTTGCCCCCTACCGGGAAGTGACCGTAGACCTAGCCACAAACTGCGATGCCGCAATCCTCAGCCGCTACGGCGAAATTGAGAGTCTAGAGGGCTGCACCGCCCGGCTGATTGTACGCCGCGAGGATCTGACCGGAACCGTCGGCCAACTGCTGAGCGACCTGGATGTGCAAGATTTGACCGTCAGCGATCCCCCAGTAGAAGAGGTGATCGGGCGAGTATTTGCAGCGGGATCGGCAGAGCGGGCGGATAAACTGGCGTAGCTTGGATCAATCGCCACAATTTTTGTCCCCTCCAGTCCACCCCCGCCGCATGCCCCAAGGTTTCTAGGGAACCATGCCTCCGTGCAGCCCCCGTAGATGACTAAACCCGCAGGCCAAAGTAGGTGAGCACGAGGTCTTCGAGGCCTGTATTGGCCACCTCGTGATGTTCGCCGGGTTCAACCGCGATACAGGTGCCAGGGGTGAGCGGGTAGGGCTGGCCATTGAGGGTCATGGTGCCCTGGCCCGATGCCACAAAAAATACCTCGGCCATGTCGGGATGGCTGTGGCCGGGGGCCACCTGACCAGGGGCAAAGTGGGCCTGGGAAAAGTTGGTCAGGTGAGGCAGGTCGTGGGATCGCAGCAGCACCCGCTTTTTGATCGCAGGGTTGTGGGAGACCGGCTCTTCGGGAACCTGGTCGAGACCGGTGATCTTCATAGGACTAACCTGCCGGAGGTAAACATATTCTGAGCTCAACGGTCTGGGCTCAACGGTCTGAGCTCAACGGTCTGGGCTCAACGGTCTGAGCTCAACGGTCTGGGCTCAACGGTCTGGGCTCAACGGGCGCTAAAACAGCGAGCACTGGCCTTGGTGGCGCAGCAGGTGATCACACAGCACTAGGGCCACCATGGCTTCGACCATGGGCACAGCGCGGGGCAGCACGCAGGGGTCATGACGGCCTCGGGCTTCTAGCACGGTAGCTTCACCGGTTTTGGTCACGGTATTTTGGGCTTTGCGAATGGTGGCGGTGGGCTTAAAGGCCACCCGAATGATGATGTTTTCGCCGTTGGAGATGCCCCCCTGGGTGCCGCCAGAGCGGTTAGTGCGGGTGCGCAGAGTACCGGCCTCGTCGGTATAAAACTCGTCGTTGTGCTGGCTGCCAGTGAGCAGAGTACCGGCAAACCCAGACCCCAGTTCAAAGCCTTTGCTGGCGGGCAAGGACATGACTCCCTTGGCTAGGTCGGCCTCTAGCTTGTCAAATACCGGGCTCCCGAGGCCCATGGGGACGCCCCGTGCCACGCACTCGACGACACCCCCAATGGAGTCACCCTGATCGCGGATGGCTTCGATCCGGTCGATCATTTGTTCGGCGGCGGCGGGGTCGGGGCAGCGCACGATGTTGCTTTCGACCTGCTCGAGGTTGACCGCATCGGGATCGATGGTTCCTTCGATATCTTGGATACGCTTGACGTAGCTAATCACCTCAACCCCGGCCACTTGACGGAGGATCTTTTTGGCGATCGCCCCCGCAGCCACCCGGCCAATGGTTTCTCGGGCCGAGGATCGCCCGCCGCCCTGGTAGTTGCGCAGGCCGTATTTGGCATCGTAGGTGGCATCGGCATGGGAGGGCCGATAGGTGGTAACCATCTCGCTGTAGTCCTGGGGGCGAGTATTTTCGTTTCGCACCAGAATGGAGATGGGCGTACCTAGGGTTTGGCCTTCAAACACGCCGGACAGAATTTCGCAGCGATCGCTCTCTTTGCGGGGAGTGGTAATTTTGCTCTGGCCAGGACGGCGGCGATCAAGCTCAGCCTGAATCTCTTCAGCGGTGATGGCTAGGCGCGGTGGACAGCCATCGATCACCACCCCCACCCCACCTCCGTGGGACTCACCAAAGGTGGTGATCCTAAACAAATGCCCAAAGGTGTTGCCCATAGATCTCTAAATGCCAGGATCGGTCATGCCAGAATGATTAATTCATCGTCGGCCAAGACTGGCCAGTTTTACCGATCCTACTATTTAGTTTCCGGAAGCTTCAAGTAATAGCGAGGATTCACCGCTCGCCCGTTGCGGTAGACACCGTAGTGCAGGTGGGGCCCAGAGGAGCGCCCGGTATTGCCCAGGTAGCCCAGGACATCGCCCCGTTCAACGCGATCGCCGATTTTGACCTCTAGCTCTGACAGGTGGGCGTAGAGAGTTTCATAGCCATAGCCGTGATCGATCTTGACTTGGTTGCCATAGCCACCGCTGTATTCGGCATTGACGACGACCCCCTGGGCGGTGGCCAAAATCGGCTTGCCCACCGGCCCAGCAAAATCGATCCCCTCGTGCATCTCGTAGCTTCGTCCGCCAAGGGGGTTAGACCGGAGGCCAAACTCTGAGGAGATCGACGGATCTCCGGCCACGGGATTGCCGCTGGGGAAGGCGGTGGTCTGTTCGGCTTCAGACTCAATGGTTTTATTGAGGGCAGGTTTGACCGCCCTGATCAGCACCGTCTCAAGCTCAGGCAGTTGGCGGCGCGCCTGCTCGAACATGACCTCGGCGGGGGCGGCCTGGGCCACGCCATCCCGAGGCGGAGTCTCAGGAACAGAGTCTGGGGGAAGATCGGTCTCAGGCAGCCCGGCTCGGTCTTTTAGAACCTCAATTTCAGCCCCAATCTCGTCTAGCTCAGTCAGCACTTCGCTGGCGGTTTCAGCCAAATTTTGGTTGCGCTGGGCTAGCTGCAGGTTCTGGTAAAGCAGCACGCCGATCCAGGTGATCGGGAGCCCCACCAGTACAGCGAGCCCGACCAGCAGCGGCAATGGCCGCAGGATCAGCATGATCGGGGACTTGCCGGTTGCCGTAATCAGGACGGTGTGGGGCTTGAGCTGGAGACGGGCCATGGCAAAACCAGCGGTGAAAAACAGCGACGAAATTTAACCGGGAGACTAGAGAGATTGTACGGGGATCAGCGCATTTGCACAATTTGGGGGATCGGTTGCAGGGCTCAACGCGATTCCCTACCGCTCGCCCCGGTCAACCTAGCGCCATGGGTTGTAAGGAATTCGTTACAATTATCGATAAATCTCACCGAGCATCCTCCTATGGAAGTCACCTGGCTAGACAGCAATTCTTGGTTGATTAGCATCGACGGCCAGCGCATTCTGGTTGACCCCTGGCTGGTAGGAGAGCTGGTCTTTGGCCAGCAAGCCTGGCTGTTTAAGGGGGAGCACCCTCAATCTCGCCCCCTGCCCGAGGCCATTGACCTGATTCTGCTCAGCCAGGGACTCGAAGATCACGCCCATCCCCCGACCTTGGCGGCGCTGGATCATGGCATTCCGGTCGTCGGTTCCCCCGCCGCCGCCAAGGTGGCGACGGACCTAGGCTACAGTCAGGTCACGGCCCTCACCCACGGCGAAACCTTTATCCTCAACCAGCGGGTCACCATCAAGGCGGTACCGGGCTCTCCCCTCGGCCCCACCCTGGTCGAAAACGGCTACATCTTGCGGGATGTTGAATCGGGCCACTCGTTGTTCTACGAGCCCCACGGCTTTCACCGGCCTGAGCTGAAGCAGGAGGGGCCAGTGGATGTGGTGATCACCCCGGTTCTAGATCTGGCCCTGCCCCTGGTGGGCCCGATTATCCGTGGGCAAAGGGGGGCGCTGGAACTGGTGGACTGGCTCCAGCCCCAGGTGGTGTTGCCCACCGCCGATGCGGGAGACGTGACCTATAGCGGGATGTTAATTACCTGGCTGAAGGCGATCGGCAGCCCCCAGGACTTACAATCCGCCATCCATGGCAAAGGGATGACAACGCGAGTGTTAGCCCCCACCGTCGGGCAGCCCATCGACCTTGGGTTGGTCGTGCGCCAGCCACAGCCCGCACCGCTTTGACGGCCGTTGTCCATCCCCAATGGCAGAGCGTAGACTACCCATTTGATCCAATATTCAGGTAATCTTCTCTTAAGATTGGTCAACTTTTAAAAAGGAATCATAACTATGCCTTACACCACCGAAGAAGGCGGTCGCCTGAACAACTTTGCTAGCGAGCCCAAAATGTACGAGGCCGAACCGCCCAATGCTAATCAAAAGCGCAATTACTTGATTTTGGGTGGGCTGGCCCTGGCTCTGGTCATTGGGCTAATGGTGGTGGCGGTCTCGGTATCCTAGGTGGCTTGTGCCGGCCAGCTCAGTCGTCTGAACCGGCCAGGTCGTCTCATCCGCAGCCGAGGTAAATCGCTACCTCGGCTGTTTTTTGTGGCAGGTGCCTCGGGGTAGAGTGGGCAACGTAGACTCTCTTCGCGGTTAGCATGGCAAACTGGCCCCTATGGCTTGACGGCGCAACAGGTAGCGGTAAAACCACCTGGTTGATTCAGCAGTTGGCGGAGGCCGCGCGATCGCATCCCCGCGCCGAGGGCCAGAGCCCCCTCGTGTTTGCGGCCAACGGTGACAACCGGCTGCGGCTGGCGGCCCGGCTCGGGGATCTGACCCCCAACCTGGCGGTGGTGACCACCACCCCGAACGGGTTTATTCAGGACGAGGTGACCCTATTTTGGCCCCTGCTGGTGGCCGAATTGGGCCTTTTACCCCAGTTTCCGCTGCGGCTGCGCCCCGAGAACGAGCAAGATCTCGCCATGGGGCAGTGGCACCGGTCCTTGCTAGACGGCACCCTCACGGTGGAGGGTTGGCTTGAGGCTCAAACCGTGCGGCGATCGCTCGATTTTTTGCAGATGGCGGCGGTTGCCAGCATTCCGGCGGAAGATCTGCCCTGGCTGCTGCCGGAGGGCATTCCGCCGGGGTTTGCCCCCGAGTCGGTGTGGCGATCGATCGGCACGGCCCTCGTGGATTGGCGAGACTGGTGCCTGGGCCGAGGTCTGCTGACCTACGGGGTCATGACCGAGCTGTACTGGCGGCATTTGCTGCCCCATCCCTTCTACCAGGAAAAGCTGTTGACCCGCTACAGCGGCGTCTTTGTGGATGACCTGGATGAGTACCCAGCCATTACCGCCCATTGGTTACAGGTCTTTGTCGATCACGGGCGACCGGTGGCCCTGACCTGGAATCACCACGGCAAGGTGCGCATGGGGTTGGGGGCAGACCCCGATCGCCTGGAACATCTCAAAGGGCAGTGCCAGGTGATCGACCAACTCACTCCGGCGGTCGATTCCCTGGCCCATGGCTGGGGCGACCAGGTGGTGCAGTGGGTTATGGATCCTCTGTCGTTGCCAGAACCCCTAGACTGTTTTGAGACCCTCCAGACGGTGTCGCGGGGAGAACTGCTGCGCAAGACCGCAGAGCGCCTGTTTGAGGCGGTAGACACCGGACAGGTGGCCCCCCACGAGGTGGCAATTATTGGGCCGGGGCTAGATGCGATCGCCCGCTATACCCTGGCCGAAATTCTGACCAACCGGGGTCTCCCCGTGGCCTCCCTCAGCGACCAGCGACCGGTGATTCACTCACCCCTGGTGCGGGCTTTGCTCACCCTGCTGACCTTTATTTACCCAGGGTTGGGGCGGCTGGCCACCGCCGAAGACGTCGCCGAAATGCTGGTGGTCTTGAGCCAAATCCCCCAGGCACCAGAGGCTGGCCCTTGGTTTGAGGCGACCCAAATCGACCCGGTACGGGCCGAACTGCTGGTCGATCACTGCTTTGAACCCAGCCTCGAACAACCCGAGCTGTTGCCCGTAGAACGCTTCGACCGCTGGGATCGCCTCGGCTATAAAGCCACCGAAGCGTACAATCGCCTTCGCCAGTGGATTGATCAACAGCGCCAGCAGCGCCAGCAGCGCCTGACTCCCCGGGTGATCAACGCGTTAGACCGGGCTATTCAAGCCTTCTTTTGGGGCGGTAGCCACCTCCCTCCTGACCAACTCGCTGCCCTGCGAGAACTGATGGAAACCGCCCAACACTACTGGGCCGTGGAGGATCGCCTCAACCAGCTCGCGCCCCTGCTCGGTACGGTGTCTACCGAGCCGCTCAAAACCTCCCTAGCGCGGTTTATTGTGCTGTTGCGCCAGGGCACGGTTACCGCTAACCCCTACCCCGTTGAGTCGGAGCGGGTGATTACCATTGCCACGGTCTATCAGTATCGGCTGCAACGGCTGCGCCACCGCTGGCACTTTTGGATTGATGCAGGATCGCCCCGCTGGTTGGCAGGCACCGACAACCTACTGTTTGGCTACCCACTGTTTTTGGGGTCTTACCCAGGGCGTCCCTGGAGCACCGGGGATCTGGAAACCCTCCATCGCGATCGCCCCGAGCGAATTTTGCGCGATTTACTGGGTCGAGTCAGCGATCGCGTCGTCCTGTGCCATAGCGAACTAGCGGTGAGCGGCCAAGAGCAGGTGGGGCCGCTGCTGACCCTGGTCACCGCTAATGCCGCAGCCTCGTTCACGGGCTCAACGGACAGGCTGACCAACGCTCACTAAAAAAGGGGGAGATGCTGACTAGCAGTATCCCCCCCCTTTGGGACATTTACCCATTCGGGTCTCTACACAGCGGCTTAGCGGTAGCGCTTTTTGCGGCGAGCTACGGCTTTACGCTTGCGCTTTTCCTGGGGCGTCTCGAAGTGGCGACGACGCTTAACTTCCGAAAAAATCCCTGCCTTAGAAACTTGCCGCTTAAAGCGACGCAGGGCCGATTCAATGCCTTCGTTTTCACCTACAACGACTTGAGTCATACGAAACTGCTTCTTTACTCCTTGGGCAAATTTAGCTGAACTACTGTGATATGGTCACCAACTACACAGGGGTATCATCAACACCCCCAAAAAACTTTGGCTATGGCCTGGAGACTCTGGGCCACCTCCTGTTATCTCCGGCCAATCTATGCAAACGGTCTATGCGAACAGAAACGTAGGGGCCACTAAGCTCCTTCGTCTAGACCAGACTAGCACAGGTGAAGCGCCTCCACTAGGCCGCATAGGTTCTCGGTCGTGGAAATGGCAGGCCGCTGGTACAGAGAGCCTGGCCCAAACGCTGCTCACACAGCGATTTTTCGTCTGGGGCGAGATTCTCGTAGCTCACATCGCGCCGCAGCACCATGCCGTTGTGTCCCGCGATAAACCGAGGGAGTTCGTCGTATGCGATCGTCCGTAGGGTTTGAATATCGTAGGTGGTGTAGGTGGTCAGGTCAGGATTGTCAAAGTCGAGATCGATCACCGTGATCACTTTCCACGGCGGCAGGCGGCTGTCGATCAGTGGGCGCGGCCCAGAGCCCAAGATGCCCGTGTGCAGCAGTTGCAAATTACCCCGGTGGCCAGGATAGTAGGCGTGGTGGTGACCGCTAATGTAGGTGTGCACGTTGTAGCGTTCTAGCATGGCTCGCAGCTGATCGGCGTTGGCCAGCACTTCCCCCGGCTCATCACGCCCCACCGCCACCGCATAGAGGGGCAAGTGGCCCAGCAAAATTCGCGCCTTGGCCTGCTGAGCTGCCTCGCTGGCCAACGCTTGCTCCACCCAGGTCAGCTTGTCCGCCGGGATCAGGCTTGAAGAGCCATCCCAGGCCATGAAGAAAATACCCTGCTGCTCAAAGGTGTAATAGAAGGGGAAGTCGGTGCGATCGATAAACTTAACCCCTGGGCTGTGGGCTGGGTCAGTCCAGTAGGCCGCAGCCAGGTCGCGCTCCTGTTGAAATAGGAACTGATTGTGAACGCCGGTGGCGCTCGAGGCATCATGGTTGCCGACGGTAAAGCCAAAGGGAAAGTTTTGCTGGCGCAGGGGGGCGGCGACGTGGTCGTCAAAGGCTTGCCACATGGCCTTAATTTGCGCCGGGGTCAGCGCCGGACTTTGCCCCGCGACCATGTCGCCACCGCAGACCACAACATCGGGTTGCCAGAAGGGCAACAGGCTAATCGCCTTGTCGACCTCGGGGTCGTAGTCGGTCGAGCCGTAGGCGCTGTTGAGGTCGCTAATGGCCACCAGGCGCACATCCTGGCGGGGTGGGTTAGCCATCCCCCCAGGCACACTGTCGACGATCGCCTGAGCTGCGGCAGACAGCGCCACCAAGCCCGGGGCAGTGGGGGCTGACGCCGCCCCTTCCCGCGCATCGGTGGGAGACACGATCGCAGCCCCCTCAGCCGGGGCCGATGGGGCTGCGGGCTCAGAAACCAGCACCCTCTGGGAGCAGGCGATGCCCACACTGAGCACCAGTCCCAGGCAGAGCCCGGTGAAAAAACGCCCGGTGAAAACCTGTCGGGTGAAAAAATGCTTAACGCCCATGGCCTCTCTAGCCCTAACCACAGGCATAAACTTACCCTATCCGTCTCCCCTTTGCGCAGGGGGAGGAAGAGTTCTTGGGCGGACTCATTTTACGGACTAGTAAAGGGACTCAGCGTGAGGGACTCAGGGGGTGGGATGAACCGGCTTGGTGCGGTGGCCCCACCGGATCACCGCCCTAGGACGGCCGCTGAGATTTCTGACCTTGGTTCTGAATCCTATGTAGAAGGATCGGTTATTGCGACTTACCGACCGTCCCCCACAACGATACTCTAACGGAGTTAGCACTCTGGCACAGCGAGTGCTAAGTTTGTCTCTGGAGAGCTGAAAGACAGGACATGGCAAAAAGAGTTTCCTTTGATGAGGCTTCGCGGCAGGCCCTCGAGAAAGGCGTCAACGCCCTCGCAGACGCCGTTAAAATTACCCTCGGCCCTAGGGGGCTCAACGTAGTACTGGAGAAAAAGTACGGGGCACCGCAAATTGTTAACGACGGCATCACCATTGCCAAAGAGATTGAGCTAGAAGACCCCTTCGAAAATTTAGGCGCTCGCCTAATGCAAGAAGTGGCCTCTAAAACCAAAGACCTAGCTGGCGATGGCACCACCACCGCCACCGTCCTAGCCCAGGCCATGGTTAAAGAAGGGCTCAAGAACGTGGCCGCGGGCACCAACCCCGTCAGCCTGCGCCGCGGTATTGAAAAAGCCGTTGCCGCCTTGGTTGCTGAGATTGCGGCCATAGCCAAGCCCGTAGAAGGCAACGCCACCATTGCCCAGGTGGCCACCGTGTCGGCGGGCAGCGACGAAGAAATCGGCCAGATGATTGCCGAAGCCATGGAGAAGGTGACCAAAGATGGCGTCATCACCGTGGAAGAGTCTAAGTCGCTCTACACCGAGCTTGACGTCGTCGAAGGGATGCAGTTCGATCGCGGCTACATTTCTCCCTACTTTGTCACCGACCAAGAGCGCATGGTGACCGAGCTCGACAATGCCCGAGTCCTGATCACCGATAAAAAAATCGGCTCCATTCAGGATCTGGTGTCGGTGCTAGAGCGGGTGGCGCGCGATGGTGCTCCCCTGCTGATCATTGCTGAAGATATTGAGGGCGAGGCCCTGGCCACCCTGGTGGTCAACAAGGCTCGTGGGGTGTTGAATGTGGCTGCCATTAAAGCGCCTAGCTTTGGCGATCGCCGCAAGGCCATGCTGCAAGATATCGCCGTGCTGACCGGCGGCCAGGTGATCTCCGAAGAGGTGGGTCTGAACCTGGAAACCGCTGACCTGTCGATGCTCGGCTTGGCCGTTAAGGCCACCATCACCAAAGACACCACCACCCTGGTGTCCGATGCGGGCAACAAAGCTGACATCGACAAGCGCATTGCCCAAATTCGCCAAGAGCTAGATCGTACCGACTCCGACTACGACAAAGAAAAGCTCGCTGAGCGGCTGGCTAAACTGGCCGGTGGCGTAGCGGTGATCAAAGTCGGGGCCGCCACCGAAACCGAGCTTAAGGATCGCAAGCTGCGCATTGAAGATGCCCTCAGCGCCACCAAGGCGGCGGTAGAAGAAGGCATCGTCCCCGGCGGCGGCGTTACTCTGCTGCATCTGGCACCCAAGCTAGAAGCGCTCAAAGCGTCCCTCTCGGCCGAAGAAGCCATTGGCGTCGACATCGTGATGCGGGCGGTGGAAGCACCCCTGCGGCAGATTGCCGACAACTCTGGTCAGGAAGGATCCGTCATCGTCGAGAAGGTGAAAGCAATGAGCTTTCCCATGGGCTACAACGCCCTCACCGGCGCCTACGAAGACCTGATTCAGGCCGGCATTATCGACCCCGCTAAGGTCGTGCGCTCTGGCCTCCAAGATGCGGCCTCCATTGCGGGCCTGCTGCTGACCACCGAAGCGCTGGTGGTCGAAATTCCTGAACCTCCTGCCCCCGCTGGCGATCCCGGCATGGGCGGCATGGGCGGCATGGGTGGCATGGGTGGCATGGGCGGCATGGGTGGCATGGGCGGCATGGGTGGCATGGGCGGCATGGGCGGCATGGGCATGATGTAGCCTGCCATACCTCCATCTCCATAAATGCTGCTCTATAAGGGCATAGCTACGGCTGTGCCCTTATGCTTTAGCTATCGGTCATTTGCGGGAGACTCTCGATGGCGGCACGTAAACGAAAGGTTTCTAAGGGTAGGGTACGGCCGCGGCCTTCCACCTCATCCCCCCTTGTCGACCAGTCGTTGGGTGAGTTGCCGGAGCTTATGGGTGCGGGCTCCCCCTACAGCTGCCCCTTGCCCCCCGCTAAAAACAGCGAGTGGAAGGATTTTAACTACAACGCCCCCGGGGCCATGCCCGGCACCCTCAACATTCCTGACGATGCGCTGCCCACTGAGCTGGTGCTGATGGCCTACGGGCCCGAGGAGATGGATGTCAGGACGCTTGAGCGGTTAGAAGACTGCCATGGCACCACCGAGCAGTATGCCGTTAGCTGGCTGGATGCTCGAGGCTTGGGGACGGAAGAGACGCTTATGCAGTTTAGCCAAACGTTTAAGCTGCACCCTTTGATCTTGGAAGATGTGGTAAATGTGCCCCACCGTCCCAAGATCGATTTCTACGACGACCAGGTTTTGGTGATCATGCAAATGGTGCAGCCCAAAGCCACTGGCTCTGGGGTGGGCAGCGAGCAGGTCAGCTTTGTGTTGGGCAAAGACTTTCTGGTGACCTTTCAGGAGGAACCCGAGTGGGATTCCTTTGAACCGGTACGCGATCGCATTCGTCGAGGCCTAGGCCTAATCCGCAACCAGGGGGCCGACTATCTGGCCTACTCCCTGCTCGATACCATTGTCGATAGTTTTTTCCCAGTCCTCGAAGTGATCGGCGAAACCCTTGAAGATCTAGAAGACGAAGTCGTCTCCAACCCCACCAGCACCACCATCAGCAATATTCACCGCATGCGCCGGGGGCTGATGAAGCTACGTCGCTACATCTGGCCTCAGCGCAGCGTCATCAACAGCCTGATTCGAGACAGCAACCATCTGATTAGCCCGGACGTGCGGGTCTACCTCCAAGACGTGTACGACCACATTGTGCAGGTGGTCGATATCATCGAAAACTACCGCGAAATTGCCTCCAGCCTGATGGATGTTTACCTGTCTTCCATCAACAACCGCATGAACGAAGTGATGAAGCTGCTGACGGTGATCTCCTCCGTTTTCATCCCCCTGACCTTTATTGCCGGTGTCTACGGCATGAACTTCAACACTGAAAAATCACCCTTTAACATGCCAGAACTGGAGTGGTACTGGGGCTATGGCATTTGCCTGACCGTCATGGCCGCGATCGCAGGCCTGCAAATTTACCTCTTCTGGAAGCGCGGCTGGTTTGATAATTTCTCTACTACGAGACGGTGATACTATAGCAACGCCCTTAACCCCTACCCCCAATGGATCTCAAAGCCCACATCCGCGATATTCCTGACTTCCCTAAGCCCGGTATTCTCTTTCGCGATATTACGCCGCTGCTGGGTAACCCGGCAGCCATGCAGTACGGCATCGATCAGCTTGCCGAGCAGGTGACCGATTACCGCGTTGACTACATTGTGGGCATTGAGTCACGGGGGTTTATCTTTGGCATGCCCCTGGCCTACAAACTGGGGGTAGGCTTTGCCCCGGTACGCAAACCCGGCAAGCTCCCGGCGGCTGTCCATGCGGCCAGCTATGCCCTGGAGTACGGCAGCGACACCCTCGAACTGCATCAAGATGCGTTTCCGACCGGGAGCCGGGTGCTGATTATCGATGACCTGATTGCGACGGGAGGCACGGCGACCGCCACCGCTGAACTGATCGAGCAGACCGGCTGCACCGTGGCCGGGTTTGGCTTTTTGATTGAGCTGGTCGGTTTAGGGGGGCGTGCCAAGCTGCCCGATGTTCCCATCACCGTGCTGCTGCAGTACTAGACCTTTGGGGTGAGGGCCAGAGCGTAGCGCAGGCAGCGCATGACCACAAACCACAGAACGGCGATGACGAGGATCAGGCCTAAACGGTTTAGCCACCAGCTGGATTCCAAGGCCAGGGCATTAAACGCTGCGTGGGAAAGTATGGCCGCCAATAGCCCCCGGCCCACCAGACCTTTTTCCTGCTGGGCTGGAGAAAATTTGGCGACCCCTAGGGCATAGCCCCACAGGGATGACCACAGGGCGTGGCCCGGCCCACTGAGTAGACCCTGCAGGGCAAATAGGTTGAGGAGGGCGGGCCACGCCGAGGCGGCGATCGCTCCTCCCGGCACCCCCAACCTTGCCACCGCAAAATAGGCATAGAGCATAGAGCCCATCACCTCCAGGGTGGCAAAGCCCAGGCCAGCGGCAGCGGCAAAGATCATGCCGTCTACGGGTTCGTCAAACTCAGGGTGATCGTAGACACCCTGCTTGACCACCCAAAATTTTGCCAGTTCCGCCAGGATGGGTATGACCACCACCGCCATCAGCCAGGCCGGCAACGGGATCAGCTGGCGGACCAAAAACACGGGAATGAAGGCCAACAGCCCCCCCAGAAAAATCTTCAGCACCAGCCCTCGGGGTTCTGGGTTGAGCCGGTCGCGGGTGTAGAAAAACCACAGCACAAACGCCAGGGGGGCCAGAGCCAGGGCCACAATGCCCACTCCTGTCGCCAGTACGTTAGGATCGGTTGCCAGATTCACCATGGGCCCAGACAGTAGGGTTAAACGCCTTTGATACTATACCGCTGGCCCGATCCCTGGGGACAGGGATCGCTGACATCGCCAAACGGGGGCCCTTAATGGCTGTGGTCTTCGGCTGGGCCTAGCCGTGGCGATGGCTACCCATCTACCCCATGGCCTATCCTAGCCGTGGGATTCATCTTAAAGATGGGCCACAATCTTTGTAAGATAGGGGTTCAACGCTAGGAATAGTTTAAACAGCGGGCAACTCATGCAGGACGTGTTGGTCATTGGCGCCGGGCCAGCGGGGCTATCGCTGGTAGCAGCCCTGGCAGAAGCGGGGCTGGCGGTGCAGGGGCTGGCCCTGGCCAATCCGGCCCAACCCTGGCCGAATACCTACGGCATTTGGGTGGACGAACTCGAAGACCTGGGCCTAGTAACTTTCCTAGAACACCGCTGGAAAGACTGCGTGGTGCATGTCAACAGCGCTAACCTGCCCCTGCATCGAGAGTACGGGCTGCTAAGCAAAGATCGGCTGCAAACCCACTGGCTCAGCCAGGGTGACAAACACCAGGTCACCTGGCACCAGGGCAAGGCCAAGCAGATTGAGCACTTCTCCACCCATGCCCAGGTCACCACGGAGACGGGTAAAACCCTGACCGCCCGGTTGGTCATTGACGCCTCGGGTCACCAATCGGCCTTTGTGCGGCGTCCAACGGCTCCGGATCTTGCCTTTCAGGCAGCCTACGGCATTGTGGGTCGGTTTTCTGAGCCCCCCACCCAGCCCCATCAAATGGTGCTGATGGACTACCGCGACGACCACCTCACCCCGGCCCAGCGCCAGGCGTCGCCCACCTTTCTCTACGCCATGGACTTGGGCGACGGGGTGTACTTTGTGGAAGAAACCTCCCTGGCCCACCATCCCGCTATGTCAATGCAGGCGCTGAGCCAGCGCCTGCACCAGCGCCTGCGCTATCGGGGCATTGAGGTCAAAGAAATTCACCATGTGGAGCGGTGCCTGTTCCCGATGAACCAGTCGTTGCCCGATTTTGCCCAGCCGGTGGTAGGCTTTGGCGGGGCGGCCAGTATGGTGCATCCGGCGACGGGGTATATGGTCGGGGCGCTCCTGCGGCGCGGGCCAGGGCTGGCCAAGGCGATCGCCACCAGCTTGGGTACCCAGGACACCACCCCCACCCAGGCCGCTGGGCAGGCCTGGCAAGCGCTTTGGCCCGCCGATCGCGTCCGCAAGCACTACCTCTATCTGTTTGGCCTAGAAAACCTGATGGACTTTGATACGCCCCAGCTGCATCAGTTCTTTGCCACCTTCTTTGGCCTACCCACTGACGACTGGGCGGGCTTTTTGGCCGATAGCCGATCGCTACCGGAGGTGGTGCAAGCCATGGTGGGGTTATTTGGCCGGGCCCCCAACTCTGTGCGCTGGGGGTTGATGCGATCGGTGTTTAGCCACGGCCACCTGCTGGGGCGCACGCTGATGAGCTAGCCAGTGGCCCAGCCCGCGCCCAGGGAAACGTACCTATGGATCATGACGTATACTTTGGGGTTATTAGGTAGCGTTGGCCAGACAATTTAGGACAGGGGACGCTGCCAGAGGAAAAACTGGGGAAAAACTGGGACACTCTCTGGCTTAGCCCCATGCTGAGGTTGATGCCCACCTGCCGACCTGGCACCCGATCCCGGATGGGGTAACTTCTACGGCCAAAGTGGGCAACCTGACTGTATTCCACGGGTAGATGAGCGGCGCTTCGCTTGCCCGGCTGTTGTACTTATTGGTGTCGAGTCTATCATGGAGAACCCTTTTATGGCTGAGTTACCCAACCCTCCTGGAGCCCAACCCGCACCACCGCCACCCCCTAGACCGCCCCAGGCTACTGCCCCGGCCACTGCCCAGGCTACTGCCCAAGCGCGGGCCCAGGCGGCAGCGCGGGCAGCCGGTCAAGCCGCCGCCCTTGGCCAGGCACGCCACCGTCCCGCGTCTCCACCGCCGATGCCCAAGGCTGCTGAAACCCTCAGGGTGGGCAACGGTGTCACCCTCGAAAAAATTGTGCGTGAAGCCTTCGGCAAAGGCTTTTCTGACGTTCACCTGGGCGTGGGTGAGATACCGAGGTTTCGCGATCGCGGCGAGATTGCGCGCACCGAGTACCCCGTCACCGACGAAGCCACCTTCTTCGGCTGGCTGAGCGAAATTCTCAAACCCGACGAAATTCAAGAGTTTCGCCAAACCCTCGACTTTGACGGGGCCGCCCAGTACGAGTTCACCCGCATCCGGATCAACATCTTCGACTCGCTGCGCGGCCCCGCCATGGTGCTGCGTCTGATTCCGGTCAAAATTCCCACCCTCGATCAGCTCGGGTTCGCACCGATCCTTCGGGATGTGTGCCATTATCACAAAGGTCTGATTCTGGTTACCGGGCCGACGGGCTCAGGGAAATCGACCACCATGGCGGCGATGATTGACTACGTCAACGCCGAGATGCCCAAAAACATCATCACCATCGAGGATCCGGTGGAATTTGTGCACCAGAGCAAGCGATCGCTGGTCAAGCAGCGGGAAGTGGGCATGCACACCCAAAAATTCGACAACGCCCTCAAGGCCTCCCTGCGGGAAGACCCCGATATCATTCTGATCGGTGAAGTGCGGGACAAAGAGACCGTGAACACCGCCCTGAAAGCGGCCCAAACCGGTCACTTGGTCATGGGTACCCTCCACACCAACAGCGCCGTCAAAACCGTAGAGCGGATTCTCAACCTGTTTGAGCCAGAACAGCAGGCCCCCGTGCGAGTCTCCCTAGCTGAATCGCTGGTGGCGGTGATCGCCCAGGGTCTCTGCCGCACGACCGATGGCAAGCGGGCGGCCTTCCACGATATCCTGATCAACACAGACGCCATCAAAGACTACATTCTGCGGGGCCAGCTCGACGAAGTCGAGGCCCTGATTCCGAAATGTACCTTCGACGGCATGTGCACTATGAACCAGTCGCTCTACGCCCTCTATGAGTCGGGGCGCATTACCGAAGAGACCGCCCTCGAAATGTCACCCAAGCAAAATGAAATGGCCCAAATGCTGCGGGGCCGTGTCTAACTCCCCCATCGTTGGCCCGGTCGTCTCTAGCTTTAAGGGCATTGCCCTCTTTACCCCTGGGGGCGACTGCGTCTACTGTCTCGACGAGCACAAGCGAGCCCACTGGCATCTCGATCTGTGCGCCGCGCTGCAGGGCCACTTGGGTCTAACCGAGCCGCCCTATTTTTTGCTGCCCTGCTTCACCGCCACCGTCGATCGCTGGGTTAACCCCACCACCCAAACTCCCGTTACGGCGGCAGAGGCCTACCCCCGCGCCCTGCGGTTTCAGCCCCTGCTCAACGCCCTGTTTGGCCTGGGGGACTTGCAGTGGCAGCCCAACTACAGCGACGCTGAAGCTTGCTCTGTGGCGCTGATTGAGTCCTACCGGCCCAGCTTTCCCCAGCTCTGGGATTGCCACGATCTGGTCATGCGCGTTGACCAGGCCACCGCTGACCCCAGGCGGACCTCTCTCCTGACGGCCACCGCCCTAGACGATTTGCCTCAACCCCACTGCTTTAAGCTGTTTGTCAGCGGTACCGAGACCGCCGCCACCGAAAAGATGCTGCGGGTCTTGCACCGCGCCCTCGAGTCAACCCTGCCCAGCGCCTACACCCTCCAGGTCATTGACGTCACCACCCACCCCAACGAGGCCGAAGCCGCCAACATTTCGGCCACACCGACCCTGATTCAGGTTTCCCCCGGCCCGGTGCGGCGGGTAGTGGGCAATGTCGTCAGTCAGGAACAGATGATGCAGCTGCTAGGGGTAGGGTAGTTGAGCCCTCTGGATAGGGAGTAATATGGCATCGTCGTTGCCCATATTTTCTCTGATTTGTTATCTATGTCGATAAAAAATATTGTCTCCCTAGGGCTACTGATTTTTATCCCCATTTCGATTGTGGCGGAACGGCTCGAGTGGGGAGCCCTGACCATCTTTGGCCTATCGGCGATCGCCATTGTGCCCCTGGCGATTTGGCTCAGCACCGCCACCGAAGAACTGGCGGTGGTGACAGGGCCGACCATTGGAGGATTGATCAATGCGGTATTTGGCAACGCCACGGAGCTGATTATTGCCCTGGTGGCGTTGAAGGCGGGCCTGATTGACATTGTTAAGGCCAGCATTACCGGGTCAATTTTAGCCAACCTGCTGCTGGTGATGGGCCTGTCGATGTTCTTTGGTGGGTTGCGCTATAAAGAGCAGACCTTTAACCAAACGGTGGCCCGCATCAATGGATCCACCATGAGTCTGGCGGTGATCGCTATTGTTCTGCCCGCCATGGTGATCAATACCTCGAACATCGTTGAACCCAAAGCTATCAGCCAACTGTCGCTGACGGTGGCCGGGGTAATGATTGTGGTCTACGGGCTCACACTTTTGTTTTCCCTGAAAACCCACAGCTATCTCTACGAGGTGGGGGTCTCCGACCTAGAAAGCGAGGGCCACGGTGAGGCCGAAAAGCCCAATGTATGGCTCTGGCTCGGCGTACTCTTGGCCGCCACCATTGGGGTTGCCGTTGAGTCTGAGATTTTTGTCGGAGCGGTGGAAGAAGCCGCCACGAGCTTGGGGTTTACCGCGCTCTTTACCGGGGTCATTTTGCTGCCCCTGGTGGGCGGTGCGGCAGAATACGTAACCGCCGTGCGGGTGGCTAGCAAAGACAATATGGATCTAGCTGTCTCCATCGCCATGGGGTCGAGCCTGCTAGTTGCCCTGCTGGTGGCCCCTGTGTTGGTCATTATCGGCTACTTTATTGGCCAGCCCATGGACCTCAACTTTGGTCTGTTTGAGGTGATTGCGGTGGTGATTGCGGTGTCCTTTGCAAACCTGATTAGCCTAGATGGCCGCTCCAACTGGCTAGAAGGGGTGTTGCTGCTCTCGACCTTTGTGATTTTGGGAGCAGCCTTTTTCTTCCATCCGGTTTAGAAGGTGTTTGAAGATTTATACCAAATCCTATCTGCATACCCCATTTGTAGGGGCATTGCACTGCAATGCTCCCTACGAGGTATCGGTTTCGAATCGGAGTTGTGTGACTCGGAAGCTAGGCCGTTCTTTGATCCACAGCTCATTCAGGGTGGCGATTGCATCAATCTGCCCCCGCAGCAGGCACTACGCCCCTACCGGGGGCATCTTCTTTCCCCGAAATCTGCTTAGGGACTCGCAAGAAAATCGGGTACCAGTTGCCACCTGTCTCATTGGTGCATTGCTTCGCGAATGCACCCTACAGTGATCAATCACGCTGGTACGTTATTTCAATGCTCGTCCCTTAGGTGTCGTACATCAACCCTTCGGGGGCTTCGGGGTTGTCTTCTAGGTATTGGTCAAAGCCAGTTTTCTTGGGCTTTTGGTGCTGGTGCGACACCTCGGCCTGCATCTCTTCGACCACATCCCAGGCGGCGGCGGCTTCGGTGGAGGTGGTCCCCTTCTCGGCGGTGACCTGGTGGGCGTAGTCGATCGCCTTTTGGAGCTCGTCTTTGAAATCTTTACTGTCAACGCTCATGGGGTTCTCCTTTAGAACATTTAGAACTAGACCATCTAGACCATCTAGACCATCGGCTCTAGGCCGGGTAGACCTCATCAGTGCTCGAAAATGCCGGTGTACTGGAGGAGATCGAGGGCCACAAAGGTGGGTAAACAGTTGAAACAATCCTGGGCTAGCTCCCAACGACCCTCCCGCTGGAGCATGGTGGTGAGGGTCTGGTGAAGGTTGTGCAGGTAACGCACGTCGTTGGCGGCGTAGCGGAGCTGTTCTTCTGACAGGTACATGGCGTTGCCCCAGTCAGAGCTTTGGGCGGTTTTGTCGAGTTCAATGCCTTCTAGCTCCTTAACCAGCTCTTTGAGCCCGTGGCGGGGGCTGTAGGTACGGCCTAACTTGCTAGCAATCTTACTGCAAAATACGGGCGCTACGGTAATGCCCAGGTGATGCCGCAGGGTGGCCAGGTCGAAGCGGGCAAAGTGAAACAGCTTGAGAATGCCTGGGGCTTCTAGCAGTTCCTTGAGCCGGGGGGCCTCGGTTTGCCCCAGCTCAAGGCGCACCACCGCCACGTAGCCGTCGGCGTCGGCCAGTTGCACCAGACAGAGGCGATCGCGCAGGGGCAGCAGACCCATGGTCTCGGTGTCGCAGGCGATCGCACTGGCCTGCTGGTAGCGGGCCAGGAGCGCGGGGGTAAGGTCGCGATCGCAGATTTCAAAACCGTCGGACATAGGGCTCCTAATGTTTGGCCGGGGGGGCAGGCTGCCAGGGCAACCAATCGTGGTCTAAGGTCTGTTCAAGGGTAAACCAAGGCTGTTCAGGAATCGTTGCGTTATCTAGAGCACTGGCCTTGAGAAATAGTCTGCGCGCATTGTGATACTCGGCTAAAAAGTTGTCAACCAGGTATCGCTTCAGGCTGGGACTATCATCCAAAATAGTGCTGATCCTGATCCGGAAGTTAGCAATCTCGATGCTCCACCCACGAAAGCAGCGATCGCGCTCAGCTTCCCAGTAGCAGAGTTTGAAGAAGTGCTCACAAAGCAGTCTCAGATAACTCTTGATCGATCGCTTATCACTTCTGCCCAAGCTTTCAATTTCCTCAATTAGGTTCTCCCAGTCGAGGGCATCAAAATTCCGGGATTGCAAATGAGCAACCGTATCGTCTAACCAAATCTGGTAATCCTGGTCATACAACGACCGTGGCTCAACGTTAGCGTCTGTAGTCACTTGAGATCCCTCCCCCGATCACGTCCGTCGATTGGGCAATCCAGCCGAGGCATTGGCCTACTCTAGCCCGCCCAGCGCCTTGGCGACCGTATTCACATCCTTATCGCCCCGGCCCGAGGAGTTGATCACCAGGCGGGGGTTGCCGGTCAGCTGAGGGCAGAGGGTTTCCAGGTAGGCGAAGGCGTGGGCCGTCTCCAGGGCGGGGATAATGCCCTCCAGGCGGGAGACTCGCTGGAAGGCGTCGAGGGCCTCCTGGTCGGTGACGCTGTAGTATTCGGCCCGACCCGCATCTTTCAGAAAGCTGTGCTCGGGGCCAACGCCGGGGTAGTCGAGGCCCGCGCTAATGGAGTGGGCTTCGATCACCTGGCCGTCGCTGTCTTGGAGCAGGTAGCTCATGGCTCCGTGGAGTACGCCCACCCTACCTGCGGTCAGGGTGGCGGCGTGCTGGCCGGTCTCCACCCCGCTGCCCGCCGCCTCAATGCCGATCATGCGCACGGTGGGCTCATGGACAAACTCGTGGAACAGGCCCATGGCATTGGAGCCGCCGCCGACGCAGGCCATCAGAATATCTGGCAGACCGCCAAATTTTTCGAGGCACTGGGCGCGGGTCTCGACCCCAATTACGGCGTGGAAGTCGCGCACCATCATGGGGTAGGGGTGCGGCCCCGCGACGGAGCCAAGAATGTAGTGGGTGGTTTCCACATGGGTGACCCAGTCGCGAATGGCCTCGGAGGTGGCGTCTTTGAGGGTGCCGGTACCCGCTGTGACCCCGCGCACCTCGGCCCCCATCAGCCGCATGCGAAACACGTTGAGCGACTGGCGCTCCATGTCTTGAACGCCCATGTAAATGATGCACTGTAGGCCAAAGCGGGCACACACCGTGGCGGTGGCCACCCCGTGCTGCCCGGCCCCGGTCTCGGCGATGATGCGCTGCTTGCCCATGCGTTTGGCCAAGAGCACCTGCCCTAGGGCGTTGTTGATTTTGTGGGCACCGGTGTGGTTGAGGTCTTCGCGCTTGAGGTAAATGTCGGGGCCGTGGCCATCGGGGCGGCGGTAGTGGGCGGTGAGCCGCTCGGCAAAGTAGAGGGGGGTGGCCCGGCCCACATAATCCTTCAGCAGACCATTCAGCTCTGCCTTAAACCCAGCCTCGTCGCGGTACTGGTAAAACGCCTGCTCTAGCTCAAAGAGCGCGGGCATGAGGGTTTCGGGCACGTACTTGCCGCCAAACTGGCCAAAGCGGCCCAGGGCGTCGGGGCGGGCAGCGGTTATGGTGGGGCGAGGAGAAAGGGGCGTCTGGGTCACGGGGTTGACTAGGATGAAGGGCTAGAATTGCCCCCATTATAAGGAATGCGCTGACCCAACGCTAGCGGGTTAGGCGGTGCGCCGCTGGGAGGCCGGTGCCTGCCGCCGCTGGAGGGAGTGAATGTGGGAAAACAGTTCCCAACAATATTGCTCGGGTAGCCCGCAGGTGGCGGCCCCGCGCATGACCACGCTGGAGTACCACTCGTTGGGGGCAATTTCGGCGTGGGTTTTGTTGATCACGGAGTAGGTGCGAGTTTGGGCGTAGGCGCGCCCCTGGCAGGCCACCGTGACGGTCTCGTGGCAGTAGCCCTCTTCGCGCCGGTCGAGGGCGGGGCTGAGCCGCCAGGGCAGGTGGTAGAGGACGCCCTGCACCGTGGAGCCACGGTCGGGGACGACATCGAGGACGCCACAGTCGCGCAGTCGCGATCGCCGAAAGAACCCCAGTCGATAGCCCTCTAGGGTGGCGGGGCCGACCACGTAGGCGTGGGTGCTTTCGCCCAGGGAGCGCTTGAGGTCGACGGGGCACATGCAGGAGCCGTAGGCGAAGTAGTAGAAGTGGTCGGCGGGGCTGGGGAGGGGGGTGGGGTTGGCCATGGGATGGGCGATCGTTGAGAGCGGGGGTAAGCGTGGCTAGGGGAAGAGCCCACCCCTGCCCACTTCGACGGGCTCAGCACAAGCCTCCCTGGAGGGGATGTGTTGAGGGGTTGCTCTAGGCGGTAGGTTTTTGGCGATCTTTTTGGTGACCAAGAACTTCTACAACCATAATCTACGGCTTTCCGGTCGGAATACCGAGGATTATGGTTGTTACTTTTGTTTATATCACTCTAGTTCTGCGTGGGGAAGGGGGCTTGAGTAAGGTTTGACAAGTCTTTATGGGACTCGGTGCCAGGCAGCTAGAAGCCCGGCTGCTGGGGTAATGAAGATTGGGGGTGTTTGGCTACCGATTGATCGTGCCCAGGTTCTAGCGTTAGAAACCGGGTTTCTGGGCTGGTGGCACCAGTCCTTGGTCTACCAGCAGAAGAAACCCGGTTTCTGCGGCAGGCAGATTTCTTGATGGCGGGGAAGATTCTAAGTTTAACCAGATTCGTCAGCGTCCATGCCTACAGCACCAGGCCCACTAGGGGCAGTAGCTTGGTGCCGTGTTCGCCGAGCCAGCCAGCGGCGTTTTGCACGTGGGGGCGGAGTTTATCTATGGCCTCGGCAAAGCCCTGGAGGTTGCGGGCGTAGGTGAGCCCGGTTTCGAGGGTGGTGGCGACGACGCTTTTGTCGGGGGCGGGCTTGGCGGCTTCGGCGTCGAGTTTGGCGGCGATGCCGGTGGTGACGGGGTCGTTGAGGCCCGCGAGAATGGCTTGCAGGGCGGCTAGCTCGGCCTGGATGTTGACGCGATCGGGCGGGGGCAGGGTGACTTGCTGAAACTCGAGGTCGGCGGTGTTGCCATCGCCGGACTGGAAGACGTTGCCGGTGGCATTGCCGCCGACGGAAATGTTTCGGCTATAGTCGTTTCCTTGCATGGCTGTATTCTCCGCAGTGGCGTTAGCTTCTACATTAATGGTTTGTTTGGCCTGGAGCTTAGCAATCTCGGACAGGTCGGCACTATGCTGACGATAAATCTGAATTTCGCGGTCTTTGGCGTGGAGCTGGGCTTTGTATTTTTGCTCAACGGCTTTGAGGGCTTTTTGGTAGCGCTGCATAAAGCTGCGGTGGATGGCTTCTTTGTCGGCGGCAGGGCCAGCATGGAGCTTGACCACAACCACGCCATCGCCTTTGTTTTCAATGGCTTGAATGGCTAGATTGGCCCCCTCATGCTGCACCTGAACTTGGTCGAGGGTTTGCACAAATGCCTTCCAGTCGATGCCATTTTGAAAGATTAAATCAATGGTGTCGAGTACTTCTTGAAACAGCTTGGTAAACTCGCCGGGGGCAAAGGTGCCGCTGCTGGGGCGACGCTCTTGCTGATTGCGGAGTAGGTAGACGTAATCACAGATGGCCCCGTCTAGCTGGGTGGTACTGTCGATATTCCAGGCTTCTAGGGTGGCCCCGGTGAGAATGGCCTGGCGAAAATCGGTGCCGAGGGCCTGGGTTTTGGTCAGGGTGGCGCGCTCTAGGGCTGCCCCGGCTAGGGTGGCTTGGCTGAGGTCGGCTTCGGTGAAGTCGGCCCCGGCGAGGTCGGCCCCGGCCAGGTATGCGCCCTTGAGGTTGAGGCCAAGGTAAGACTGGCCGTGGCCGCGCAGGGTAATGATCAGATTTTGAACCTGAAAATCAGACAAAATAGTTTTCCCGAGGCGCGCCAAATTGACTTTTTTGGCGAGATGAAAGTGTGTTTTGGTTAAGTTGGCTTGATAAAGATGGGTACTTTTTAGAACAGCCTCTGAAAAAGAGGCATCGGTTAAGTTTGCTCCTGTAAATTTGGTGCCACCCCACGAGCCAAGCCAAACCGAAATATTACGAATTAAACTATCTCGCGAATCTCCTGCTAAGGCACGTATCGCTATTATAAAATCGACTATAATGGTAACGACGATTCCAAGCATTGAAATAGCGATTACAACTGGCTCATTGCCAGCGCCAGCGCCAGCGACAGCGACAGCGACAGCGACAGCGACAGCGACAGCGACAGCGACAGCGCCAGCGAAAGCGCCAGCGACAGCGACAGCGACAGCGACAGCGCCAGCGACAGCGCCAGCGACAGC
>Ga0169931_10003041_pt1 | contig 26949 bp, 21 predicted proteins | sample Kivu_15m_20L_FD_129675 | JGI IMG/M metagenome (GOLD analysis project Ga0169931, IMG submission 129675) | Freshwater microbial communities from Lake Kivu, Western Province, Rwanda to study Microbial Dark Matter (Phase II) - Kivu_15m_20L... | ecosystem: Environmental > Aquatic > Freshwater > Lake...
CTCGAGTACCTCGCGCAATCGAACAGCGAGTGCGGCATAGGCGTGTTGATCGTGCTCGCTGCGGTCGCCGCCTCGGCCGAGGGGCGCTTGGGGCTCGTACGCGCGGTCGCGCTGGGCTTCCTCGCGCATGTCGCGTACGTGGTCTACGTCGGCGGCGACTTCTTGCCCTTCGCGCGCTTTTTCGTGCCCGCACTGCCGCTCGGCGCGTGGCTCGCGTTCGAGGGCGCGCGCACTTTGATCGGATCGCGCACCGTGATTGGCGTGTTGGGCTTCGCCGTCGGCGCGGGGCTGCTCCAGCTGCAGCAGACGCGGCGCGCGGAGTTCTTCGCGGACCACAGCGATTCGGAGCCGCGCTGGAAGTTGATGGGGGAGACGGTCGCACGCGCCGTGCCGCCGAGCACCAAAGTTGCGCTGGCGCCGATCGGGGCGTTCGGTTGGGTCTCGCGTCTGCCGCTGGTCGACATGCTCGGCCTGACCAACACCGCCATCCTCGAGGCGCCGCCCGATCTGGGCGTGAAGCTCAAGGGCCACCAGCGCTACGACGCCGAGTGGGTGCTCGCGCAGCGGCCCGAGATGATCATCATCGGCAACGGCTGGTTGCACGCGAACGAACTGCGGGCGAGCCACTGGGAGCGCACGCTCGTCGAACACCCGCGCTTCCAGAGCGATTGGGCGCCGATGCGCATCGAGATCCCCGGCAGCTATCCGCTGCTGTTCTTCTGGCGCTCGGACGCGCCGCCGCCGACCGGCGCGACGCCGCTGTAGTCGCGCGGCGGGCGCCACGTGAGCCGCGCGCTCGCGCGGCGGCTCGCTCCAGGTCCCGCTGCGATTCTCAGGGGGTGCGCGAGAGTTCCTCGGCGAGCCACTCGAGCTCCGATTTCGCGCTCTCCAACTCCGCTGCGTGCGTCGCGACAGCGAGCTCTGCCTGTTCGAGCTCGCGCATGTTGCTGATTCCGCTCTGCACGAGCGTCGAGACCAGCTCGCGCGCTTCCTGGGCCGCCCGGATTTCGAGATGGGCCAGGGCCTCCCGCGCCTGGGCCTGCGCCTGCAAGTCGAGCAGTTCGGTGCGCGCAGCACTCGTGCGCGTGGCCACGAAGTTTGCGCGCAGCTCCAGCCGCTGCCGCGCGAGATCGCTGCGCTGCGCGACACGTTGGACGGCCAGCTGAGCTCGGCGCGCATCGACCATCGTTGTCAGGCCCGCTCTCGCCTGCGCTTCGGCCTGTTCCGCGAGCTCGCGCGCCACGGCGACTTGCTCGGTCAGCGAGTTCAGCTCGACCTCCAAGCGCTCGCGCACCAGATCGCGCACGCCCGTGGACGTCGTGACCAGCGCAGCGCTCACGGCGTACTGCGGCGGGCGCAGTGTGGCCTCGACCTCCGCTCGATCGATGCGCCCCAGCTCTACCCGCTCGATCGCCAGAGCCAGCTCCGTCCGCAAAGCGAGCACGTTCGCCCCAGAATCGACGCCGGCGGAGTACTCGGCCTGGACACGTTCGACTTCCTTCTGAGCGTGGTGTGCGCGCAGCGCTGAGAGCTCCACACGCACGCTGTGCTGCGCCAAGAGCGCCTGCGCTCCGCGCGAACGCAGCACGTTCTGCGTCGCCCAGGCGCCGCCGCCTCCCAGGGCGAGCGCCGCCGCAAAGCCGAGCGCGAGCAGCGCGGCGCCGGGTCGGCGCGCTTCGGCATTCCCCGCCGGACGTGCAAAACGCGCTTCGCGCCGTAGCGCGCGTTCGAGTTCCCACTCCAGGTGCGCGGCGAAGCGCGGATCGGGCTGTTCGTCGTGCGGCAAAACTCGTGCAGTCATCGCTGTTTCCTCTCCAAAAAATCGCGCAACTTCTGGCGCGCGCGGCGCAGACGGCCTTCGATGGCGCGTTCGCTGGCGCCGCTTTCGCGCGCGAGTTCGCGCGTGCTCGATCCGTTCACGTGGAATTGCTCGATGAGTCGAGCGTCGTCCCGCGGCAGACGTTCGAGTCCTTGGCGCAGATCCTCGTCGTCACGTTCGGGCTCCGCGGGCGCCGCCAGGGTGTCCGGCGGCACGGCGCTCGAAGCTCCACGGCGCACGCTGGCGCGCAGCTCATTGCGCAGGAGGTTGGCCGCCGTCGTCTTCAGCCACGCCACGGGCTCGCGCGGCGGTCCGCTCCGCCGCCAGGCTTCGATCGCCCGCAGCCACGCTTCCTGGGTGACGTCCTCGGCGAGGCTGCGGTCGCCGCCGCAGCGCCGCGCCACGAAGGCGTAGAGCTCCGGCAGCGTCTCGCGGAACACCCGCAACGTCGCTTCGTGGTCGTCCACGGAAGCCATGACACCTCGGCGCGGGCGATCCCACGCGAATTTCGCGGAATCAGTCGCGCTTGAGGCCGGCGCCTTCGACGAACACCAAGTGTTGGCGGGTGGGGACGTCGAGCGCCTCCTCGACGACGCCGTCGGGCCAGCGCACGCTCACGCGCTCGACGCGTTCGAGGTCGCCCAGGCCGAAGTGCACGCGCAGGTCGGACTGGGACAGGTAGCTGCCGCCGCTGCGCACGTCGTTGAGGCGCTTGACGCCGCCGGCGAGCACCTCGACGCGCGCTCCGATCGCCGTGGAGTCACGCTTGGTTCCCACACAGCGCACCGTCAGCCAGGCGCGCTTCTCGCCGCCCTCGTTTTCGAACACTTCGGCGCGTCCGCCGAGCGTCATGAACACCAGGTCTTGATCGCCGTCGTCGTCGAGGTCGCCCGCCGCGAGGCCGCGGCCCACCCGCGGCCGGCGGAACTCCGCCGGTTGTCCGGCGAACACATCCTCGAAGCGCGCGCCGCCCAAGCCGCGGAACAACAGCGCCGGCTGCGCCCAGGTCGAGGGCGCGTCGATCTGCGACGCGTTGTCGTACACGTGGCCGTTGTTGACGACCATGTCGAGCACGCCGTCGTGGTCGAGGTCGACCAGCCGCACGCCGAAGCCGAGCATGCGCCGCGCGGCGCCCGCCGTGCCGGTGCGCTCGCTGATCTCGGTGAAATCGAGCCCGCCTTCGTTGCGGTAGATCGAGTTGGGCTCCTTGTGGAAGTTCGTGACGATGATGTCGAGCTTGCCGTTGCCGTCGAGGTCGCCCGCGTCGACGCCCATGCCGGCTTCCTCGAGTCCGTCGCTGCCGTAACCGGCGCCGGACTGCAGGCTGAGTTCCTCGAAACGCTGCCCGTCGACCAGATGGAACAGGAAGTTGGGCGTCGAGTCGTTAGCGCAGTAGATCTCGCTCGAGCCGTCGTCGTCGAAGTCGCTGGTGAGCACTCCCAAGCCCTTCGCGCGGTGCTGCGCGATGCCCGTGCGCGCCGAAGCATTCTCGAACGTGCCGTCGCCCTTGTTCCGGAACAGCGAGCAGCTCACGGGGTCGAAGAGGTCCGGCGGCGCGTACGAGTCGAAGCCGCTGGTCTGGTGCGGTCGGTGGTTTTCCACGCGGAAATCCACGTAGTTCTGTACGAACAGGTCGAGCTTGCCGTCGCGGTCGAAGTCCACGAAGGCCGCGCCGCTCGACCAGCGCTGGTCGTCGCACCCGGCCTGTGCGGTGACGTCGCGGAAGGTCCCGTCACCTTGGTTTTGCAGCAGCGTGTTCGAGCCGTACGCCGTGATGTAGACGTCGTTGTCGCCGTCGTTGTCGTAGTCGCCGACGACCGCGCCCATCATGTAGCCGCGGCCCGCGGCGCCGGCATTCTCGGTGACGTCTTCGAAGCGCCAGCCGCCGAGGTTGCGCAGCAGCTTGTTGCCGCCCGGCGCCTGCTCGCTCGTCTTCGCCGGCACTTCGCCGCTGTCGATGAAGTACAGGTCCTGGCGGCCGTCGCCGTCGTAGTCGAAGACCGCCACGCCGCCGCCGAGCTGCTCGATCATCACGCGCTTGCCGCGTGCGCCGCTGTGGTGCTGGAAGTTGACGCCCGCAGCTGCGCTACGCTCGCGGAGCGTCACGAACGGCGTGGTGGTTTTGCTCGCTTCGCCGACGGCCAGGTTGGTGGTGCTGGCGCCCGAACTGGAGCTCGCTGGCGCCGGAGTCTGCGCGCCGCTCGTGGGTTTCTGAGGCGCGTCGCCGCACGCCGCCGCAGCCACGCACACGCCGAGCACGAGTGCATTCGGCACGCACAGGTTCGAGTTCAAGCGCTTCACTTCGCGCCTCCCTGCTGCTTCGCGAGTTCGCCCTCCTTGCGCGCGGCGGCCTCGGCTTCCGCCGTGCGCCCCATGCGTCGGTACACATCGGCCACCGTTTTGTGCACGATTGGAAACTGCGGGCCTTCTTCGGCGGCTTCGAGCGCCAAGGTCAGCGCCGCCTCGAGATTGCCGTTCTCGATTTCCTTGTAGCAAGCCTTCAGCGCCGCCGAGACGCGCATCATCTGGCGCTCGTTGCCTATCTCGATCTCGGTCAGCTCGCGAAAGCGCGCGAGGTGCCGCGCCGCACCCGCGCTGTCCCCCAGGCGCCGCAGCACGAGGCCCAACGAGTGGTGCGCCGAAGCGTAGGTCGCGTCGAGACTCAGTGCGCGCTCGAGTTGCGCCTTGGCTTCTTCGAGCCGCCGCTCCTGCAGCAAGAACGCTCCGAAGTGGTACAGCGCTGCTGAGTCGGGCTCGGGCCCGGCCACCGCGAGCTTGAACTGACTCTCCGCGCGTGCGCCGTCGTTGTCGCGCACGGCGATGCGCGCGAGGAACAGGTGCGCGCGCGAGTTGCCGGGCTGGGCGGCGAGGCTGCGCTCGAAGGTTGCGCGCGCCTGCGTCGTGCGTTCGCTCAAGAACTGCGCCGCACCGAGGTTGTTGAGCAAGTCGACGGACTTGAGACCCAGGCTGTCTGCTTTGGCGAAGGACTCGGCGGCCGCGAGGTAGCTGCGGCGCGAGAACTGGCACACGCCGAGCTGATTCCAAGCTTCGCCGTCGTTCGGTGCGCGCCGCAGATGTTCGACGTACGCAGCCTCCGCCTCGTTGAAGCGGCGCGCGGCGAGAAGCGCGTCCGCCTGAGCGCGAGCGTCGACACGCGGCTTGGGAGCTTGCGCCTGGGGCGCGCGCACGAGCGCCGGCGCAGGCGCGGGGAACGCGGCGAGGCACGCGAGAGCAACGAGCAGGTTGCTGTGGGGCATGGGGGACGATTGTAGGGTCGTTAGGACTACGCCCAGCGTCTCCGTCGCCTCCGATTTGGTGCGGAGCCAAACGCCGGCGCGCAGCCCTTAGCCTCAAGAGCAGGGCGGACTTCAGGCGGCGCGCGTCGCTGCAGCCGGACTCTGCCGCGACCTCCTCGAAAAGAGGCAGCCATGACCTTCTCTTCGCTCTCCAAACTGACGGCGCGCGACATCATGAAGTCCAAGGTTCTGCGGCTCGATCCGCACAGTTCCCTGGACGAAGCCGTGCGCACCCTGACCGACATGCGGATCAGCGGCGCGCCGGTCGTCGATCGCCAGGGACGACTCGTCGGCGTGCTCTCCGTGCGCGACATCGCTCAGCCAGAGCGTCTGGGCCAAGCTCGCAACGCGCGCGACGATCGCTCTCTGTTTCCCGACGCTTCTCTGGGCGACGACGAGTCCGACGACGACAGCCTGTTTTCGATGGAGGACTACGGTCCGCGCGCGGGCGACGGTGAGACCGTCGAGCAGGTGATGAGTCCCGAGCCGATCACCGTGGCGCCGACGGCGTCGCTGCGTTCGGTGTGCGCGTTGATGGTGCGCGAGGGCATCCACCGCGTGATCGTGGTGGACGACGGGAAGCTCGTCGGCATCGTCAGCACGCTCGACGTCGTGCGCGCCGTCGCCGAAGCGAGCTGAAGCGCTCGAGTTCGCGTCCGCAGCGCGTAGCTCCGGCGTGCGCTCACGACGCTTCGACGTCTACGCGGGCCGCAGCACCAGCAGCGAAGTTTCGAGCCTGCCGATGAGCCGTTCGGCCGTCGAACCGATGACGCCGGGCTTGTCGCGCTTGTGGGCCAGCGCGCCGAACACCACCAGGTCCGGCTCGAGTTCTTCGCACAGCTCCAGCACGCCTTGCGCCGGCGAACTGACGCGCAGGTGGAGTTTGGCGGCGGCTCGCCGTTCGGCGGGCAGGCTGGCCGTCATCGCTTCGCGCGTGCGCTGCTCGCGCTCGGACTTCGAGCCGGGTCGAGTGTGCAGTGCGGGCGGCTGCACGTGCACGACGTGCAGTTCGGCGCCCGCGAGCGCGGCGATGCGATCGGCGCAGGCCACGGCCTCGCTCGAGGTTTGCGTGAGGTCCGTGGCGGCGACGATCGTGCGCGGCTCGATCGGTCTGCCGGGCGCCACGGTCCACACGGCCGTCGTCGACTCGCGCAGCACGCGCAACGCGATCGGGCCGATGCGCGAGGCGTCGACCTCGCGCCCGTCGTGCTTGCCGAGCAGCACCAAGTCGGCCTGGCGTTGCGCGACCTCACGCGCGATCGCGACCGGCGCCGGTTCGCGGCTGTCGACGGTGCTCGCCGTTGCGCCGCGGGCGCGCAACTCTTCGAGCAGGGCGCTGAGTTGCGCCCGGCCCTCGGGCGTCACGCTGCCGCACAGCGCGACCAGCTCGTTCGTCAGCGGATCGAAGTACTCCTGCTGCGCCAGCGAGTGCAGCAGGACGATGTGGGCGCCGCCGCCCGCGAGCCAACGCGCGGTCTGGTAGGCAGCGAGGCTGCCGCTGGTCGGGCTGCAATCCGCGGGTGCGAGATCGAGACCGACGACGATGCGTTGGAACGGCGCGGACATGGCGGCGTGGGCCCTTGGGGTCAGTGGACGCGGGGCGGAAGGACGAGCACGGGCGTGTGCGCGTGGCGGATGACGCCCTCGGCGACGGAGCCGAGCACCAGCTTCGAGAGCCCCGAGCGGCCGTGCGTGGAGAGGCAGATCACGTCGGAGTCCAGGCGTTGCGACACGGCGCAGATCTGCTCGACGGGGTTGAAGGCGCGGATCACTTCGACCTGCGTCTCGATGTGCCGCGCCGCGGCGTCGGGCGGGGCGAGCGCGAGCAGCTTGCGGCGCACTTCCGCATCGACGCGCGCCGTTTCTTCCGGCGAGGGCGGCGGAACGCTCACCAACGCCCCGTAGTCCAGCGGCGGCGGCATGTAGGGCGCCACGACGTGCACCAGCTGCAGCACGCCGCCCTTGGGCAGCAGGCTGGCGGCGTGCTCCACGGCGCGCGCGGAGAACTCGGAGAGATCGACGGGCACGAGCACGCGCCGGTACTCGCGCCGCGCCGCGTTGGCGCGGGAGTGGGCGTGCTCGAGCGGGCAGGTGAGCACGTTGCGCGCGGAAGCGCCGATCAGATCGAGCGACACCGAGCCGTGCACCAGGCGGTCCATGCCGGTGCGGCGGTGCGTGCCGACCACGACCAGGTCGGCGGCCTCCAGCGCGGCGAGTTCGAGCACGTGTTCCGCGACGCGGCCCCAGCCGGCCAGCACGCGCAGCTGCGGCGGCTTGCCTGCGATGGACCCAACGCGCTGGCCGAGCCCGTGCAGCAACTCGGCTTCGTAGCGTTCGCGCGGCGCGTCGCGCCGTTCGCCGCGCGCGTAGACCAGGCCGGCGATGACTTCGAGCTTGCCGGCGCGCGCGAAGCACTCGAGCGCCGCCGCGGGGCTTTCGATCGGCGTGCGCGTGTCGGCGCCCAGCATCACGCGCAGTTCGCGTGAGCCGCGCAGCCAGGCCTCGATGCTCGAGTCCTCGCGCACCACCAGCGTCGGCACGTGCGCGCCCTTCACGACGCGCATCGCGACTCCGCCCAAGCTCCACAGCGTCGGCACGCGGTCGCCGATGGGCGCGATCACGATGCACTCGACGTTCAGCTCGCGCGCGAGCGCGAGCAGCTGTTCATCGGGCACGCCTTCCGCGAGGTGCTCTTGCACCTGGGCGCCGAGCGCGCGCAGACGGCCGGCGAGGTCGGCGAGCAACTTGCGCCGGCGCTCGAACTCCTCCTGGCTCGAAGCCTGCACGGCGCCGGCGCCCTCGGCGCGGATGCCCGGCAGTTGAGCGACGTGCACGAGGTGCAGGCGGGAGCGGAAAGCGGCGCACAGTCGCGCTGCCGCGCGCGCCGCCGTCTCGGAGGGTTCAGAGAAGTCCGTACCGCAGAGGATGTTCATGGGCGTCGAAGCTTGGGTTCGAGAGGGACGCCGGGGACCGCCCGGCGCGACACGTACGGCTGGAACCTAACCACAGCGCGGGGAACTTCGAGGCGCGGATTCGACCTAACTCGTCGCTCCGTGAACGGCGGCGCACGACGTGTCGAATGCGTGCGCGGCCGAACGTGGGAGCGCGCGGCGCGAGTCTGCTCTTGCACCTTAGCTGCGGCGGACGTTCGGTCCGCGAGGGGCGATCTGCGTAGCGCTGGACTTTGGACTGCGTAGTTCCCCAAGTCGGCGCTCGCATCGCAGCACGTGGCCAGGTGCTACGACCAACACCTTCGAACGGTACGCACTTCGTCGCACGGGGAGCGCCGCTGGGCGGCCTAGCATGACGGGCCCGAGCGTAGCCCGCAGCGGTTATGTTCGACGCGCCTAGTGTCCTGTGTCGCCGCCGCCTCAGCCCCACGTCCACCCCCCTCCAGACGCGCCCGAACTCGGCGCGGGCGCACCGCATGTCGAACACATTCCAGCCGCGCCCAGAGCGTCCCAGCGCGCCGACCCGGCCCGCTGAGGGCTCGTCGTCCGCTCACGCGGCGGGTGTCGGCGATGTCCTCTACGAGGCGCTGCTCGGTTCGGTGCTCGACCCGACCCTGGCCATCGATGAGTTCGGCGTGATCGTGACCGCCAGCGCGTCGGTCGAACACGTGTTCGGCTGGACGCCGCAAGAACTGCGTGGGCGCAACATCAAGCTCTTGATGCCCGAGCCGCACCACTCGGCGCACGACGGGTACCTCGCCAACTACCGGCGCACCGGCGTGACGCACATTCTCGGGCGCACACGCGAGTTCGAGGTGCTACGCAAGGACGGCTCGCGCGCGCGCTGCGAACTCTCGGTGGCGCGCGCCGAAATGCCCGGCGGCCTTCCGCCGCTGTTCGTCGGCTCGTTCCGCGACGTGACCGCGCGCCTGGAGGCGGAGCACGCGCTGGCCGAGAGCGAGCGGCGCTTCCGCGCCATCTTCGATAGCTCGTTCCAGTCCGTCGGGCTGCTCGACGCCGAAGGTCACGTGCTCGAGATCAACCGCACGGCGCTCGAGACGGCGCACGTCGCGCGCGAGGACGTGCTCGGGCGCCCGTTCTGGGACACGCCGTGGTGGCCCGACGAAGGCGAGCGTCAGCGCGTGCGCGAGGCGCTCGAGCGCGCCGCGGCGGGGGAGTTCGTGCGCTTCGAAACCTACTACCGCACGCGCGAAGGCGAGCCGATCTGCATCGACTTCTCACTCACGCCCATTCGCGACCAAGCGGGCGTGGTGCGGCTGATCATCCCCGAAGGCCGCAACATCAACGAACTCAAGCGCGCGCAACGCACCGAGACGTCGATGTTGCGCGCGCTGGCGACCATCGGCGAGTCGGCTGCGGTGCTCGCGCACGAGATCAAGAACCCGATCACAGCTGTGAACGTCGCCTTGCGCGCGGTCGCCAGGCAACTGGGCGAGGACGATCGCGCGGTCCTCGAAGACCTTGTGACGCGCATGCAGAAGCTCGAAGCGCTCATGCGTCGCACGCTGTCGTTTACGCGGCCGCTGCAGCTCCAGATCCGCAGCGTGAAGGTCGCCGAACTGCTCGACGCGACGGTGCGTAGTCTGCGCCCGGAGATTGTGCGCCGCGGCGCGGATGTGCGGACGTTGGTCGAGCCCGCGGACCTGTGCTTTGACGCCGATCGTCAGTTGCTCGAGGAGCTCCTCACCAATCTGCTCAAGAACGCGCTCGAGGCCGCCAGCGGCGCGGTGCGCGTGCAGCTCGAAGCGCACGGCGAAACTCGCGGTTTGGTGCTGCTCAGCGTGGAGGACGACGGCCCCGGCGTCGCCGAAAGCGTACGCACGACCTTGTTCAAACCCTTCACAACCACCAAGGCGACCGGCACAGGCTTGGGGCTCGCCTTCTGCAAGAAGATCGCCGACGAACACGGCGGCGAGCTCTCGGTCACCCGCTCTCCCGAACTGGGCGGCGCGCGCTTCGAGCTGCGTTTGCCGCGCCAACGCTGACTCTCCTCGCGCTCCTGCGTTTCCAACCGACTCCTCCGCTCCGCCTCCGATCCATGGCCAACTCCTCGAACACTTCGTCCAAGCCGAAGATCCGCGTCTATTTGGTCGACGACCAGAGCATCCTGCGCGCCGCGTTCAAAAGCCTGCTCGCGCAGTCTGCGCAGATCGAAGTCGTGGGGGACAGCGGCGACGCGCGCGAAGCGATTGACCGCATCGCACTGATCAAGCCCGACGTCGTGCTGCTCGACATCTCGATGGCGGGGCTCTCGGGGCTCGACGCCATTGCGCCGCTGCGCGTCGCGCATCCGCGGGTGCGCATCGTGATGCTCACGCACCACGAGGGCGAGTCGTTCGTCGACCAGGCCATGCGCGCCGGCGCCGATGGCTACCTTTCCAAGGACTCGGAGCCGAGCGAGCTGTTGCTCGGCATCGAAGCGGTGTTCGAGGGCCGTCCGTACCTTTCGCCCAAGGTCGCCGGCGGCCTGGTGGCGAAGATGCGCCGCGGCGAGCCGCTCCAGGCCAGTTCGACCAGCCGCGTCGAGTCGCTCACCGCGCGCGAGCGCGAGGTGTTCCAGCTGCTGGCGCTGGGCAAGAGCAACAAGGACGTCGCGCGCGAGCTCTCGATCAGCCTTGGAACCGCCAAAAAACACCGCGAAAACCTGCAGCGCAAGCTCGACTGCCACTCGACCGCGGAACTCGCGCGGCTGGCCATCCGCGAAGGCCTGATGCAGTCCTGAGGGAGCGCGTCCGCCGCTCTCGAGGGTCGGCGAGCGGCGGCGTGCGGCGTCCTCGCGGGCGCCAGGGTGGCGCGTTGCGCGCGCAGCTGGCGTAATGCGGCGATCCCACCGTCGCCGCGCCCCCCCGGCGCGTTCCACCATGTCCCACTTCCTGCTGGTGTTCCTGCTGTTCGTCGGTCTGGCCCAAGCTCAAAAGGCCGCGCCATCGCCCGAGCTCGAAGAGGCGCGCTCCAAGTTTGGGCGCACCGAGGAGCAGGAGTGCCGCGAAGGCGCCGAGATCTGCGTGCGGCTCAACAACGTCGCGGCGGTCGAGCTGATGCTCGAGGTGCTGCGCACGTGGGAGGACCGCGGCGGCGGTTACTTGCCGCAGGCGCACTACCGCGACGTCGTGTGGGACGGTCTGCGGCGCATCACCGATCCCTACGCGCGCCGTCGCGTGGCGGTGGAGGTCGACGAAGCCAAGCTCGCCTGGGTGCGGCAATGGTGCGTCGAGGTGCTCGGCGAATACGGCGACGCTGCGTTCGGCGAGCACGTGCTCAGCGCGCTGCGTGACAAGGACCTCGGCACGCGCCGCGCCGCCGCACGCGCCGCGGGCAAGATCAAGATCCCCGGCGCTGTGAAGTTGCTGACCCCGATGCTCGGCGACAAAGACGAAATCCTGCGCGCCAACGCGCTCGAGGCGCTGTGCCGCATCGATGCGCCGACCCACCAAGCGGCGTTGCTCAAGGGCTTGAAGGACAAGGACGGCGGCGTGCGTTGCGCGTTGCTCGCGGCGGCGGCGGAGTGCTTCCCGGCGGCGCACGAAGCGTGGAGCAGCGCGGCGTTGAGCGACGCGGACTGGCGCCCGCGCATGCAGGCGGTCGACAACCTCGGCGGAGTGCGCACGAAGACCGCGGTCGACGCGTTGATCCGCGCGCTCGCCGATGCACGTCCGGCTGTCGCTGCGCGCGCCGTCAAACGGCTCCAGGAGCTGACGCACCAAAAGCACCGCCAACGCGCCGCGTGGGAGGCTTGGTGGCGCGACAACCGCGAGAGTTTCGTGTTCCCCGAAGGCGCCGCTAGCGCGGGCGGCGGCGACGAGCCGCGTTCGGTCGCCTACCACGGCGTGCAGATCGCCAGCGACCACGCGGCGTTCATGATCGACGCGTCGGCGGCGATGCAGGGACGCTTGAAGAGCGGGGATGGGAGCAAGGCGCAGGCCGCGCACAAGGAGCTCGCCGCGGTGCTCGAGCGTCTCGAGGGGCAGCTCAAGTTCAACGTCTTCACCTACGCCGAAGAGGTCGAGTCCTTCGATCCGCACACGCCGGCCGATCTGACGGCGAAAACGCGCAAACGCGCGCTCGAATTCGTCGAGAAGGCGCGCCGCGGCCAGCGCAAGGACATCTGGAAGCTGCTCGAGCAGGTGGTCAGCAATCCCGATCTCGACACCGCGTTCCTGCTCTCGTCGGGCGAGCCCGACATCGGCACCTACGTGCACTGGAACCGCGTGACCTGGCACCTCGCCGAGCTCAATCGCTTCCACAAGGTCGTGGTGCACACGATCGTGTACTCCGACAGCGCTTGGTACCGCGAACAGCTCGAGAAGATCTCGGCCGTCACGGGCGGCGAGCACCGCGGCTTCGAGTGAGCGCGCGTGCGCCGGCGGCTCAGTAGCCCAGCGCTTTCGCGGCGATTTCCTGCATGCGCTTGGCCACGGCGACCTTCGGCGCCGGAACCAGGCGGTTGAACTTGGCGTTGTCCCAGTACGGGTTGCTCCAGCGGTCGCTCACGGCGACCGGCCGACCCACCGGCGAGCGCTGGTAGAGGTGCGACCAGACCACGAGCGCCGCGTAGTACTTGCCGTACGCGCTCAAGTGGACTTCGTCCTCGAAGAACTGCTCGAGCTTGGTGAAGCCCTCGAGCTCGCCGCCCTGGACGGCGTCGGCGAGCTGGCCGAGCGCGCGCGCCACCGGCACGAGCTCGATGCGCGCCCCGCCGCCCTCGAGCTTGTCGCTCGCGCCGTCGACGATGCGCTTCCACATCGCGCCGTCGGCCTCGAGCCGCTCGCGCCAGGCTAGTTCGCGCGTCGGGCTCTTCTCGTCGTACGAGCAACCCTTCGGCGTGCCGCTGTGGATGCACGGCCACGGCTCGTAGAACACGACCCGGATGCCGGGGTTGTGCTGGCGCGCGAAGTTCGCAAAACGCGCCAAGTAATCGATCGTCAGCGCCTCGTTCTCGCGCGCGCCGATCGGCACGCCTTCGACCAGCACGAGCGCATCCCAGCCGCCCTTGGCGAGTTCGACGTGGTACCCGCCGCGAAAGCGCGGCTCGAAGTCCGACACATAACCCGGCGCCTTGGCGCGCTGCTCCTGCTCCCACTGCCAACGCAGCGGCGCGCCCGGAATGAACTGCTCCTTGAACGAGTACTTCGCCACCGGCGCCGCCGCACACAGCGACCCGACCATGTCCGGCACGTCCGAAATCAGGCTGTGCCCGATGAAGAACACCCGCTCGGGCGCCTTCAACTTCGCCGGCGCCTTCTTCGCTTCCTGACCACCGTCGTTTGACGTCTCGTCAGCCTTGTCGGCAGCCTTCCCGTCACCCTTCTGGGGCTCCTGCTTCTGCGCCGGTGCGTCCACCGCCGCGCCGCTCTCCGCGCCGGCCGCCAACGTCGCCGCCCCGCCCTGCGCGGGCGCGCCCTCGCTCCACGCCGCCCCGCAAGCCGCCAGCACGAACCCGCCCAACGCCACCGCAACCGCACGCTTCATCGCCGCATGCTAGCCCGCCGCGCGACCGGGGAACCGCTGCGAATGAGAGGCACCGACTGCTCGGCGCCCTGCTCGGCGGATTCGCCGTCCCCGCTGGTCCGAGTGAGGCCGCTCCTGAGGCCCGTGTGGCGGAGGCGGAAGGATTCGAACCCTCGAGGAGTTGCCCCCTGGCGGTTTTCAAAACCGCTGCAATCGGCCGCTCTGCCACGCCTCCGTGGGGCGCATGGTAGCAAGCGAGTGTGGGGGCGACGGCGGACTTGCAGAGGGTGGTGCAACCGGGGGCGCGGACTGCTGTAGCTTTGTGGATGCTCCCGGAGTGGCGCGTTCTCCCTCGACGCGCGCGGCGGAGTTTTCGAAGGAGTTTTGGATCACGATGAAGTTGCAGGCGCTGCGGTGGTTGGGTGGTGCGGTGTTGGCGGCCGGCTTGGGCGCCAGTTCGTGCACGGTGGTGAGCGTGCAGTCGCAGGAGGCGCCGGTCGGGCTGCGCGCGGATGGGCTCGTGGACGGCCACGCCGTTGTCGGCTGGCGCGACGAGAAGCAGGCCGTGCGGCTGGACTTGTTCGACGGGACGAGCAGCGGCGCCGTGTTCGAGTTCGTGCTCTGGCGCATCGCGCGGCTCGAACTGGGGCTCGCGGGTTTCGGGGTGGGCGTGGGACCGTTCGATGTGGCGCTCGGCGCGCTGGCCTACGACCCGCACATGCCGATCGCGAGCACGCCGTCGAAGGCGGCGAAGTCCAAGGGCACGAAGGACGCCGACGCGAAGTCCGCGTCGGATGCGAAGCCCGCGGCGGGGGCCAAGGCGGAGCCCTGCGACGAGCCGGGCTGTTCGTCCGCCACGCCGGCGCCGGTGAGCGCTGGCGCCGCAGGCGGCTGACGGGTTCGACGGACCGACGCGGTGCGTGCTGCGAGGTTGCGCAGCACGCTCGCTGATCCGCAGCCGGCACAGCGCGATCGATAGCCTGCCCGCGTCGGAACGCTCTCCGCATCGCGCCGCGCACACAACTCCGGCGACAGTGCCCGAGCGCTCGGCACACCCGTCGAGACCTTTGCGGCGCCGCGGCGAACAACGACGGCCGGCGCAGCGTCGGCGCGCTACTTCTTGCCGGCGTCCGGCGGCGCCTCAGGCGGCACGTCCGGCTCTTCCGGCGGCGGTCCCGGCAGCGGGTCGGGGCCCGCGGTGTCCGAACGCACCTGCTCGAGTACGAACTCCGCCACGCGCACCGGCGCGCCGGCGCGCAGTGCGATCGCGATGCCATCGGAGGGACGCGAGTCGATCAACGCCAGTGTCTTGCGGTCGAGCGATTCGACCGCGAGTTGCGCGAAGAAGGTGTGCTCGCGGAAGTCGACGATGTCGCAGCGCACCACGCGCCCGCCGAGCGCGCGCACGAGCGCGAGCGCGAGCTGGTGCGTCATCGGGCGCGGCGCTTCCTCGCGCGCCAGCACGCGCCGAATCTCCTCCGCCTCCCACGCGCCGATCACGAGCGTGAAACCGCGCGCGCCGTCGCGCTCGCGCAGGTAGACGTGCTGGCCGCGGGCCGAATCGCGCAGCACGATGCGCGCGACGACCACTTCGACCAACTTCACTTCGGGCGTGCTCTCCATACCCATGCTTGTGGAGCGTCGACGATCCGCGGGCAGGCTTCAAGTGCGACGGCGCCGCAGCGCGCCGCTCGCCTCCCCCCGAACGCGGCGCTTCAGAAACGGCGCCGCGAACGGTCGCGCAGCGCGATGTCCTCGATAACCGCGCCTTCGTCTTCCGCCAGCAGGAACGAACTTGAGTGTGCGTCGACTAAGCCGCAGGCGGTGCAGCGCAGGCCGCGCGTCGTCTTCGGATCGAGACGCTCGAGCGCTTCGATGCCGCAGCGCGGGCAACGCCGGTCCGCTTCGCCCGGGAAGAGCGACGAAATCAGGATCCAGGCGAGGCCCAGGGCGAGCACGCCGCCGAAGGCCCAACCGAATAGCTCGTCGGGGCCGCGCAGGATGAAGAGCACGGCGGCGAGCGTGGCGCTGAGCAGCAGCGGTCCGATCAGCCAGCCGGCGATGCTCTCGACCCAGCGTCGAGTTGAGGCGGAATCCGTCGTCCGCTTGCGTTGTTCGAGCTCGTGGAGCAGCGCTTCATCGGGCCCGCCACGCGCCAGACGTGCGGCGCGCTTCGCCCCGCCGACGGAGCGGCGTGGATCGCTGGGGTCCTGCTCGAACGGAATCACCGGCCCATTGTAGTCCTGAGGCGTGCCCTCGGGGACAGACCGCGCGCAGCTCACGCGTAGAATGCGTGCAACTCTGTCAGGCCACGATGCACCCCGTCGACACCGCCCCGCACGCCGCACGCCCGTCCGCTCCCAGCGAGCAGCAGTGGGCCGAACAGCCCGTCGTCGCGCGACTTTGGCGCGCGAACTTCATCGAGTCCCAACACCGGGGCGCGTGGATCTTGGCCGACACCTCCGGCGCCGTGGTCGACGGCGAGGGCGACTGGAACCAGGCGGTCTTCCCGCGCAGCGCGACCAAATCGTTGCAAGCGTTGCCGCTGCTCGAGAGCGGGGCGGCGGAGCGCTTTGGTTGGACGGACGACGAACTGGCGCTGGCGCTCGCCTCGCACCACGCCGAACCGATGCACGTGCAGCGCGTGCTGGCGCTGCTCGAGCGGCACGGCTTGCGCGTGGACAACTTGCAGTGCGGTTCGCAGGCGCCGATGAACTCCAAGGCGCGGCGCGAGCTGCTGCTCGCCGGGGTGCGGCCGACCGCTGCGCACAACAACTGCTCGGGCAAACACACCGGGTTCCTGGCCCTCGCGCGGCACCTGGGCGCCGATGTCGAGCGCTACCTCGACCCGCATTCGCCGGGTCAGCTCCTGGTGCGCGCCGCGGTGGCCCAGATGAGCGGCGTGCGCGAGCACGAACTGCACCTGGGGCTGGACGGCTGCAGCGCGCCGACCTTCCACCTACCGCTCGTGCGCCTCGCGACGGCGCTCGCGCGCGTCGCCAACCCCGAGGGCCTCGAGCCGCCGCGCAAGCTCGCCTGCCTGCGCCTCGCGCGCGCCGTCGAGCGCTTCCCCGAGCTGATCGGCGCGTCGACGCAGAGTCTGTGCAGCGACTTGGCGCGCGTCACCGGCGGTCGGCTGTTCCCCAAGCTCGGCACCGAGGCGGTGTACGTGGTCGGGATCCGCGGCGCCGGACTCGGACTGGCGGTGAAGATCGACGACGGCGCCTACCGCGCGATGAACGCGCTCGTGCTCGACGTGCTCGAGCGCACCGGCCACCTCTCGCGCGCCGAGTCGGACGCGCTCTCGGAGTGGCGCGCGGGGCCGGTGAAGAACTGGGCCGGGCTCGAAGTCGGGCGGCTCGAAGTGGTGCGCTCGTGACGCCGCGCGAGGAGCAGCGTTCGCTCGTCCCGCCGCAACTGGCCCAGGACGCGCACAAGGGCCAGGCCGGGCGCGTCGGCGTCGTGTGCGGAAGCCGTTGGATGCCGGGCGCGGCGTTGCTCGTCGCGCGCGCCGCGCAGCGCGCCGGCGCCGGCCTCGTGCACGTTGCGTGCTCGAGCGCGGATCGCCTCGAACACCTCGTGCCGCTGTCCGCGCCCGAAGCGCTGTTGTTCGAGCTCGAACACGCGCACGACGTGGCGTTCAAGCTCTCCGCACTCGAACTGCACGCGGCTGTCATCGGCTGCGGGCTCGCTCCGGCGGAGCGCGCCGAAACGCTCGTCCAGGCGCTGCTCAACGCACCGCTCGCGTTCCCGCTCGTGCTCGACGCCGGTGCGCTCAACGCGCTCGCAGCGTCGCCCGAGCGAGTCGCGACACGCCGCACGCCGACTGTGCTCACTCCGCATCCGGGCGAAGCGGCGCGTTTGCTCGGACGAGCGATCGGACGCAGCGCCGCCGAACGCGAGGCCGCGGCGCGCGAACTCGCGCAGCGCAGCCGCGCGATCGTGTGCCTCAAGGGCGCGCGCACGGTCGTGACCGACGGCTCGCGCGTGTACGTGAACGACACCGGCAACAGCGGCATGGCGACCGCCGGCTCGGGCGACGTGCTCGCCGGAATCCTCGCGGCGTACTTGGCGCTCACGGCGACGGGCGAGCACGAAACGTGGACCCCGCTCGACGCCGCGTGCGCCGCGGTTCGTGCGCACGGGCTCGCGGGCGATTTCGCCGCGGCGCACCTGGGCAAACGCGCGCTCGTCGCCTCCGACCTCATTCAATGGCTGCCGCAGGCGCAACGACGGCTCGAAGCTTGAACCTGGTCCTGAGCCTCGTGCGCGCGCTGTGCGCGGCGGGCTTGGCGTGCGGCTTCGTGGGCTGCACGAGTCCGGTTCCGAATGTGGCGCCGCAGCCGCTTCCGCGTTGTCCGGTGACCGGCGTGACGGCTGCGGAGGAGCAGGCGTTGCAGGGCGCCGACGCCGGCGCGCAGGAGTCGGCGCGTGTCGCGCCGGGCGCGTCATCGGGAGCGATACCGAGCACGGCAGCGGGCACGTCAACGAGCGCTGCAACAAGCGCTGCAACGAGCGCGACATCGGGCGCGACATCAAGCGCCGCACAGACCGCCGCACCGACCGCCGCACCGACCGCGTCAACGAGCGCGGCACCGAGCGCGTCAACGAGCGCGGCACCGAGTACGGCGTCGAGCGCGGCACCGCGTACGGCGTCGGGCGCGGCGTCGAGTGCGCAGGAGGACGCGGGCGATTCTGCTCGCGCACGGCCGAGCGTCGAAGGCGCGGCTCACGCGCTCGAGGAGCGCGAAGCGCCGCCGCACTTGCGCGCCGAGGTGTTCTCCGATCCGGTGAAGTGGGAGTGGAGCGTGCGCGAGTACGCGAGGGACTTCGAAGCACGCTCCGGAGTGTTGTTCGCAGCGCGCGAGAGCGAGGATCCGCAGCTCCAGCGTTTCGTGCTCGAGGTGTTGGCGCGCGTCGCGTCGTCGTCGCCTGCCCAACGGCGCTTGGTTGGGCGCATGGCGATGATCTACCTGCTCGGGCAGTCGGATTCGAGCGTGCGAGCGGACGTGCGGTTGGCGCAGATGGAAGCGCTGTGCAGCACGCGCACCGGAGTGCGCCTCACCGACTGTTGGCCGGCGGAGACGTCCGCGGCCGCGGTGGATTCCAACGCCTTGGCGAGCGCTCACGCTTCGCCGCGGCTGCGCGAAGCGAGCGCGCGGGCGCTGCGTTTTTTCGGTGCGGACGAGGCGGAGCACTGGCTGCTCGAGCTCTCTGCCGACAGCGATCCGCGCGTCCGCGCTGCGGCCGTCGCGAGTCTGGCGCTGCGGATCGCCGACGGTGTCGCGCCGCCGCACACGCTCGTGAACTTGTGGCGCACTCTCGCTTCACCGAGCGCCCGCTCGACGCAAGTCGAAGTGCTGCTCGTGTTCGAGGCCGCGCGCCTGCCGCTACCGGCGCTCGACGCGCTCGTGCAGAGCCTGCGCGAGGAGGAAGCAAGTCTCGATGGCACGTTGGTCGGGGGCGCGTTGGAGGCGTTGCGCATCCGCGCCGGCGCCGAGGCTGACGCGGCGAGCCTGCTCGCAGCGTGGATCGACGGTTCCGACGAAGCGCGCGCGTTGCGCGGCATGTTCTTGCGCGCCGCGCGCGAGGATTTGGCGCGCGGCGGTCGCCTTGCGGCGCTGGTGGGCGAGCGGCTCGCCGACGCACCGTCGGAGGAGCATTTCGAGGCGCTGTTCGAGATCGCGCTCGAGGCGCTCGATCCGCGCGAGCTCGCCGCGCTCGCGCTGCGCGCGCCGCGCTTCGACGAATCGCGTCGCGCGCAGTTGTGGGAGCGCCTGCGCGGCCGCGCCATCGACTGGACGCCGGCGCAACTTGCACCCTGGCTCGACCCGAGCGCGCGCGAGCTCGAAACGCGCCGCGCGGTGACGGACTGGATCGGTGCGGCGGCTGTCGCACGGCGCAGCCCCGTGCTCGAAAACGCACTGCGTGTTGCGCTGAAGGATCCAGCGCTCGACGTCGCCTGGGTCGCGTTCATCGGGCTGTGCGACGTCGACGACGCCGCACGTTGGGACAACGAGCTGCACGCCGCGTGGCGACGCTTCGATGGGGACGTCCAGCTCGAATTGGCCGCGCGTTTGCCGCGTTCGCGCCCGCTCGCGGCCTTCCGCGGCGACGTGTTGCGATTGGGCGCGCTCGGCGGCGACGCGCAGCGCACCGCGCTCGAGCTCGCGGCGCCGTTCGGCCCGGACGCAGAGCTCGCAAGCTCGCTCGCGGAGTGGATCGAACGCGCGCGCTCCGAGTGGAGCTCCGAGCCGGTCGACCGCGCCGCGGAACTGCGTTTGGCGGGTCTGGCGCGCACCTACGCGAAGCTCGCGCCCGACGGCGGGGAGGGCTTGCTCGAACAGCTGACGCTGTGGGCCGCGGGCCGCAGCGACGAAGTGGGCAAGGTTTCGCTCGCGCTTCTCGGGCGCCGTCCCTCGACCCAAACTCGGCTCGAGCGTTGGCTCGCCGCCGAAGTTCCTTCGCGGCTGCGCATCGAAGCCGCACTAGCGCTCGCCGTCGCCGGGCAAAGCGCCGCCGGGGAGTGGTTGCGGCGCGACTTCGCGACCAGCGATCTGCAGCTCAAGGGGCGCACCGTCGACGCGCTCGGCGCGCTCGGCGACGAACCTTCGCGCGCCTTCCTCGCGGCGCTCGCGCTCGATCCGCGCGCCGAGCAGCAACTGCGCCTGCGCGCGCTCGAAGTCGCGGCGCGCCTCGAACCGCCGTTGCTCGAGACGCTCGCCGCGGCCACGCACGACAAACAACACGAGCTCGCGCTCGGCGCCTGGAAGCCGTACCTCGCCGCCGGCGGCGACGTCGCGCGCGCCGCGTTGCGCGCACGGATCGAAGCCCTGCGCGCGGCGCCGCCCGACGGCGACGCCGAACTGCGCGCCGCGGAACTCGGCGAGTTGTTCCGGCGCGCGGCGGAGGCGGCGCTGTTCGACGACGAGCTCGTCGCCGCGTGGCGCGCGCGCTTGGACGCGCAGGCGGCGGCGGATCTGCGCGAGCGTTTCGACGCGCAGAGCGAGCCGCGGGTCGAGTTCAGCTACGGACCCGAGCTCGCCTACGGCCGCAGGCTCGCGCGCGAACGTCGTTTGCTCGCCGCGCTGGCGCGCGACGAACGCTGGCGCTGGTGGGACGCGAGCGCGCTCGAAGCGCTCGGCGCAGCCGCAGCCGAAGAGGGCGATGACGCCACGGCGCAGACGCTGCTCGAAGCGGCGCACGTCGCTTTGCTCGGCGAACCGCGCGGGACGTTGCGCGAGAACCGCCTGTTCGCGCTGCGCTTTCGGCAACTCGCGCTCGCCGAGCAGCGGGCCGACTGGGCCGCCTGCGAGCACTTCGCCGCCGAGTTGTTCGACGCGGTCCGCACGCGCGGCGTCGGCGAGCGCACCTTCGAGCGCCTGTTCGGCGGGCTCGAGCCGCGCGAGCGCGTCGACGGCGTGGCGCGGCTGGGCGCGGCCCTGCACCTGGCTCGTGCGCGGGTCGCCCTCGCCAGCGGTTCGCTCGAGGCTGCGGGCGCCGCTCGCGACGCCGCAGCGACGTTTGCGACGCGCTCCACGGTCGCCGAGGCCGCGCTCGCGAACTTCGAGCGCGAGTGGGACGCACGCGCTCCCCGCGAGCGCTGAGCCACGCGCGCCGGGTTGCGCGGAACGCGGGGGAAAACGAGGCTTTTGCGGCGTGTGAGGAGCGGCTCGAAACGGTGGGCTGCGCAGCGCGGAAGCGCGGCTCGCGCGGTGTAGACTGCGCTCAATGGCCGCCACCAAACTCTCCATGCCGGACGGGGCCGTCGAGACGCTCGACGACAAGCTCGGCTTCGTTGCGCTCGTCGACCGCATGCAGCAGGACCCTGCGCTGAAGGTCGTCAACGCCGCGCGCATCAGCTACGACAAGCAGAAGAGCAAGCTCGACGAGAACGACCGCAAGCTCGCGAGTTTCCTGTGGGCGCACGGGCACACCTCGCCGTACCGCCACTCGTACTACACCTTCCACTGGAAGGCGCCGCTGTTCGTCTTCCGCCAAGCGTTCAAGTACCAGATCGGCAGCGGCTGGCGCGAGTACGAGGTGAACGGCGAGTCGGTCAGCCTGGAAGTGTTCGACACGTTCTTCGACACCGACAAGGGCTGCTCGTGGAACGAGATCTCGGGTCGCTACGTGCAGTGGGCGCCGGAGTTCTATGTGCCGCAGGTGATGCGCGCCAATCCGCCGCACGGCAACAAGCAGGCGTCGGTCGACCTGCCGCCGGACTTCGATCACGCCGGCGAGCGCGGTTCGATGCAGTCCGAGTGCGAACGCACGTTCGAACTCTACCAGGAGCGCATCCAGCGCGGCGTCGCCAAGGAGATCGCGCGCATGCTGCTGCCGCAGAACCTGTACAGCCAGGCGTACTGGACCGTGTCGCTGCAGGGCGTGATCCACTTCCTCCAGCAGCGCCTGGAGGCCGACGCGCAGTTCGAGATCCGGCGCTACGCCGACGCGGTGTTCCGCCTGGTCGAGGCCGACCTCGCGCGGGTGGGGGTCACCCGCGAGAGTTTGCACAGCGCGTGAACCGCGGCCCGTGCAAAGCGTTGCCGCGCTCGGTCGCGCGCGGCTCGGACGACCGCACCCGCGCCGCACGAACCTCACGAGCGAACCACCGATGACAAGAACCTCGCTGCTGCTGCTTCTGGCCTTGATCCTGCCGGGCGCGGGGGCGCCGAGCGCGCGCCAGGAGCCCGCGCCGCGCGTGCCGACGCAGGCCGAGAAGGAACTCCAGGCGCGCCTCGCCGAACAGTCGATCGAACTCGACCTCGAGCGGCGTTACTGCGCGATTCCGGTCGAGGTCATGGTGCGCGAGGACCTGCTCGAGTACCTGCTGGTCGGCCCGGCCGGCGCCTCGCACGAGTCGGCCTTCTCGACGCCGGTCTCGCCCAGCGTGCTCAACGTCGCGCTGCTCGCGCTCGGCGTCGCTCCGGGGCGCAACGCGAGCTGGCGCGCCAAGGATCCGCAGCCGAGCGAAGAGCAGCTGCGCGCGGGCGTGCTTCCGTACGACGTCGAGTTGCCCAGCGGCGACGGCTTCTACATCTACGTCGGCTGGCGCAGCGGCGAGGAGACCTTCTTCTACCGCGTCGAGGATTTGCTGCGGAACCTCGCGAGCGGCCAGGCGATGACCCGCGCGCCGTGGATCTACCTCGGTTCGCAGCAACTGCCGCGCACGTCCAAGAGCGGGCCGGACGACACGGTCTTCGCGGCCGAGGTGTACCGCAACATCATCAACGTGGCCTACTTCCGCGAGGGCTACACGCTGATCACCGGCGCGCTCCCCGAGTGCGTCGAGCAGAGCATCTGGATGCTCAACGCTTGGCTGGTGCCCGAGCGCGGCACGCAGGTCACGATGTTCCTCTCGCGCGAGCGGCTTTCGGGCGAAGCGGAGCACGTGCGCGCGAAGCTCCCGCAGGTCACCAGCGTCGTGGAGCGTCGCTAGCCACGGTGGACCGAGAGCGCGACGCCACGTTGCCCTCGAGCGCCGGCACGTCGGCGGGTGCGTCCGTCGGAGACCTCGTCGGGGCCGCCGCGCGGCGGCTTGCCTGGACGCGCGCGGCGCAGTCGTTCTCGCTCGCCGTGTGTGCGGTGTTCGTCGTCGCCGCGGCGCTCGAACTCGACGGCGGCGAGTTCGCTGGCGCTTCGGCCGTGGGCGTCGCTGCTATGTGCGGCGCGCTGGTCGCGGCGCTGTGGTGGCGCGAGCAGAGCCTCGCGCCGCACCAGGTCGCGCGCCTGGTCGACCGTCGGCTCGAATTGCGCGGCGCTTTCGCGACCGCGCACGAGGCCGAGCAGCGCGCCTCCTCGTCGCTGGCGCGTGCGCTCGCGGCGCGCGCCGCGCGTTCGCTCGGCGTGCGCGAGTTGCGCCGCGCTCTCCCGCCGCCGGCCTTCGCCTGGCTTGCGGCGCCGGTCGTCGCGGCCAGCGTCTGGCTTGCCGCCGATGCCGTGCGGCCCGCCGCGGCGCCGGAGCTGGCGGCGCTCGCCGAGCAGCTGCGCGAACGTGTGGCGGGCGTGCCAGGCGCGGAAGGCGAGCAGCTGCGGGAGCGGGCCGAACAGCTTGCGCGCGCCGCGGGTGCGGCCTCGTCCGACCCGGCGCCCCTGGTGCAGGCGTTGGAGCGGACCGTGGAGGCCCTGCGCGCGCTCGAGGCGGACGCCGCGGCCGTGGCCGGGCTCGAACTCGAGCTCCAGGCCCTAGACCAGCGCCTCGCCGCTGCCGCGCGCCGGCTCCGCGATGGCGCGAACGCGCCCGGAAACGGCGGGGGAAACGCCTCGGCGCTGCAAAGCGGCGCTCAGCAGCGCACAATGGCGGGCTCGACCGACGATGGACACAACCGCCGACACCCTGCTCTGGAGCGCGCCGCACCCGGCGAACTCTCTCCCCAGCCCCTGGTCCCGACGGTCGATGCTCCCGAGTCCGCGGTGCTCGCGGGCCCCTGGTGGCCTCCGCACCACGACGCCGTGGTCGAAGCCTGGCGCCGCGCCGACGAGCCCCGCTGACGCGCTGCGCGCCGCCGGAGGCGTCCGATGAGCGCCGCGCGCAGTGCGGCCGCGCGCCGCGTCGGAGTCTGGTTGGTCGGGGCGCGTGGTTCGATCTCCACCTGCGTCGCCTACGGCCTCGCGGGTCTGCGCGCCGGCCTGGTCGAACCGCTGGGCATGGTCACGCAGACCGAGCCCTTCACGCGCCTCGATCTGGCCTCGCTCGATTCGCTGGTCGTCGGCGGCCACGACATCTGCACGCGCGGCTTGACGCAGTCGGCGGGCGAGCTGGTGCGCAACCGCATCCTCAGCGCCGAGCTGGTGACCTCCGTCGCCGCGGAAGCGGCGGCCTTCGAGTCGCGCATCCGGCCGGGCATCCTCGACTCCGACGACGTCGGCGTCGCCGACCTGCACCCCGAAGCCGCGCGGCTGGGCTCGCTCGCGCCGCGCGAGCAGATCGCCGTGCTGCGCGCCGATTTCGAGCAGTTCGCGCGCGAGAACGAGCTCGACGAAGTGGTGGTGGTCAACGTCGCCAGCACCGAAGCACGCCGCGATCCGCGGCCGCACTGGCGCAGCCTGGAGGCGCTCGACGCCGCGCTCGACGCCAAGTCCGCCGAGCCCGCTTCGCTCGTGTACGCCTACGCGGCGCTCTCGAGCGGCCGGCCGTTCGTGAACTTCACGCCCAGCCTGGGCGCGAGCACGCCGGCGCTGCGCGAGCTGGCGCGCAAGCACGGCGCGCCGCACTGCGGCAACGACGGCAAGACCGGCGAAACGCTGGTGAAGACGGTGCTCGCGCCGCTGTTCGTCGCGCGCCGCCTGCGCGTGCTCTCCTGGCAGGGCTACAACATGCTCGGCAACCGCGACGGCGAGTGCCTGAGCGATCCGCTGCACCGCGACGCCAAGCTCAAGAGCAAGGACGAGGCGCTGCGCCAGTTGCTCGGCGATCCGCAGGTGCACACCAAGGTCGGCATCGACTTCGTGCCCTCGCTGCGCGACTGGAAGACGGCCTGGGACTTCATCCACTTCGAGGGTTTCCTCGGCGCGCAGATGTCGCTGCAGTTCACCTGGGCGGGGAGTGATTCGGCGCTCGCCGCGCCGCTGGTGATCGACCTCGCGCTGCTGGCGGACTTCGCGCGCCAGCGCGGCGAAGCGGGCGAAATGCACCACACCGCGAGCTTCTTCAAGGCGCCGATCGGCGGCGGCACGCACGACTTCCACGCGCAGTTCCAGCGCTTGGTCGAGTACGCGGAGAAGCACGCGCGGCGTTGACGGGGCGGCGCGAGGCTCGCATCCGTCAGCTGCGCGCCCTCATCTGCCAGCTGCCTTGGCGGTACGGCGCCAAGCTCAAATCCGTCACCTGCGCGTGCAACCATCGGCAGCGTGCGACCGACGGCGTGCCGCTGACGGATTTGAGCCTGGCGCCGTACCGACAACGCGTCAGCGACGGATCAGGGTCCTGGCTCCGAGGCGTTGCGGCCGTACGCTAGCCCGATGCTCACCGCTGAACTCGATCCCCAGGATTTTCTGGCCCAGGCCCGCGCGCGGCTCGAACAGTCGCGCGCCGCGCTCGCAGGTTTCTTGGCGCTCGCGCAGAGCGCGAGTTTCGCGCAGGTCGTCGAGGCCTTCGACGCGATCGGGCGCCCGCTCGACGGCGTGCGCGGCGCGGCGGGGCTGGCGAGCCAGACGCATCCGAGCGAAGCCCTTCGGCAGGTCTCGCAGGTCGTCGTCCAAGAGCTCGCCGCCTTCGGCACCGAGCTCTCGCTGCACCGCGGCGTCTACGAGCGGCTCGCGGCGCTCGACCTCGCGCAAGCGCCCGGCCCGCTCGAGCGGCGCCTCGTGGCGAATGCGCTGCGCGACTACCGGCGCAGCGGCGTCGACCGCGACGAAGCCACGCGCGAGCGCATCTCCAAGCTCTCCGACGAACTCGTGCGCATCGGCCAGGAGTTCGATCTCAACATCGCCGGCGACACGCGCAGCGTCGTCGTGCCCGGCGGCCGCGCGGGCCTCGCCGGCCTGCCGCAGGACTTCATCGACGCGCACGCGCCCGACGCGAACGGCGAGGTGCGCGTCAGCACCGACTCCACCGACTACGTGCCGGTGATGACCTACGCGCACAACGCCGAGCTGCGCCGCAAGCTGCAGTTCGAGTACTTCAACCGCGCCGCGCCGGCCAACTTGGAGGTGCTGCAGCGGCTGCTCGCGGGACGCCACGAATTCGCGCGCCACCTGGGCTACGCGACGTGGGCCGAGTACGTCACCGAGGACAAGATGATCCGCACTCCGGCGCGCGCGCGGGAGTTCATCGAGCGCGTGGCGCAGGCCGCGCGCGCGCGCATGCAGGCCGAGGTCGCCGAGCTGCTCGAGTGCAAGCGCGAGCGCGAGCCGCAGGCCAGCGTGATCCACGAGTGGGAGCGCGCCTACTGGGTCGAGCAGCTCAAGACGCGTCGGCTGCGCTTCGATTCGCAGTCCGTGCGCCCGTACTTCGGCTATCGCGCCGTGCGCGACGGCGTGCTCGCGACGAGCGCCGCCCTGTTCGGCGTGGAGTTCCGCCGCAACGACACGGCGCCGCGCTGGCACCCCTCGGTCGAGTGCTATGACTTGGTCGACGGCGGCGCCGTCAGCGCGCGCGTGTTCCTCGACATGCACCCGCGGCCGAACAAGTACAAACACGCCGCGATGTTCGATCTGACCACCGGCGTCGCGGGCGATCCGCCGCAGGCCTGCCTGGTGTGCAACTTCCCCGAGCCGAGCGCGAGCGATCCGGCGCTGCTCCTGCACCGCGACGTGGAGACCTTCTTCCACGAGTTCGGGCACCTCTTGCACCACCTGTTCGCCGGCCGCCAGCGCTACCTCGCCTTCGCCGGCATCGCCACCGAGTGGGACTTCGTCGAGACGCCCAGCCAGCTCTACGAGGAGTGGGCCTGGGACACCGGCGTGCTGC
>Ga0169931_10003042_pt1 | contig 26942 bp, 24 predicted proteins | sample Kivu_15m_20L_FD_129675 | JGI IMG/M metagenome (GOLD analysis project Ga0169931, IMG submission 129675) | Freshwater microbial communities from Lake Kivu, Western Province, Rwanda to study Microbial Dark Matter (Phase II) - Kivu_15m_20L... | ecosystem: Environmental > Aquatic > Freshwater > Lake...
ACGCGCAGCACGGCCAGTGCAGAAGGATGCTGGATTCACAGTGTCCTGGAAGTATTGGCGAGGGGACTGGCAGTGTTCTTTGACCCCTCACCCCCGTCCCCTCTCCCCTCGGAGGGGAGAGGGGGGATTGAGGGCGATTTTCGCCCGGAAGCAGAGAACTTCAAGGCCATTGGGCTGCCGCCATGCGGCTGTGCACTGAGCGGTTGGGCGGGAGCCCAATGGCTGTGACTTTCTGGCGGAAACAGCATCTGGCTCCCCTCTCCCCGGACCGGGGAGAGGGGCCGGGGGTGAAACGCGTTTGCCACGCGCAGCACGGCCAGTGCAGAAGGATGCTGGATTCACAGTGTCCTGGAAGTATTGGCGAGGGGACTGGCAGTGTTCTTTGACCCCTCACCCCCGTCCCCTCTCCCCTCGAAGGGGAGAGGGGGGCGAGGGCGATTTTCGCCCGGATGGAGAGAACTTCAACGCCATTGGGCTGCCGCCCGACCGCTGGTCAGCCGCGTGGTGTTTGTTTTTGTGGGAGTTCTCGCATGACGATATCGATGGCACGGCCGCGGGCGCGGAGGGTGCGATCGAGTTTGCCGGCGAGGGCGGCTGCGGCGGCTTGTCGGTCGAGTTGTGCGAGTTCTTCGAGATCGACGTTCCAGGCATTATCGCGGGAGGCTTGAATGAGTTCGCCATGAGCTTCTGCGAGGAAGCTGAAGAGTTCGTCGGCTTTGTTGCAGGGAACGGAGCGGTAAGGGGCTCGGGAGTTGAAGGAGGAGCGAAGCAGGTGCTGATCGGAGCCTGTTCCGGGAAGATCCTGAAGCTCGGGTCCGGAATGCGGGGTGGGTGGCGAGGCGGGTTTTGGTGCCGGTTGAGGCGGCGACGCGGTGGCAGGGGTGGCAGGAAGGGCAGCGGCACCACCGCGACGAATGCGGAGAGCGAGCAGCAGTCCTGTGAACAGGATCATGGCGGCGACGACGGTGGCGGAGAGGAAGCCACCGGGGCCGGCGGGCATGGTGGCGATGGTGAACCTGGCGGCGAGGGCGGCGAGTGCGGTGGCGGTCGCGAGGACGGTGGCGGTCGCGGTATTCCGGGCGAGTGAATTTCGTCGGTGGGGCTGTGTAACGGTGGTCGTCGGGTTTGGGGGAGCTGCAGCTTCCGGTTTTCCGGGCGTTGGATAGCTTTCGACGTTGACAACGATCACAGTGGAATTGTCGAAGCCACCGCGGAGATTGGCGAGGTTGATCAGGAGTCTGGAGGATTCGGCGGGAGTGAGGTTACTGAGGATCATGCCGATTTCGGCGTCGGACACATGATTGGTGACGCCGTCGGAACAGAGCATGTAGATATCGCCGGATTCGACGGGGAAGGGACCTTCGATATCGACCTGGACGAATGCGTCGGGTCCGAGGCAGCGGGTGATGACGTTGCGGGGATGGAAGAGCTCGACGTTTTCCGGGGTGGCGCGTCCGAGCCGGATCATTTCCCATTGGAGGCTGTGGTCGAAGGTGAGTTGCTGGATGAGTCCGTGGCGGACTCGATAGAGTCGGCTGTCGCCGACGTGTCCGGCGATGGCGCCGGCTTCGGAGAGGCTGAGGGCGGTGCAGGTGGTGCCCATGCCTTCAAATTCGCGGTTCTCGCGGCCTCGATCGTTGATGGCTTTGTTGGCGGCGAGGATAGCGTGGTGGAGTGAATCTTCGACGAGACTGTCGGCATGTTTGAAGAAGGCGATCGGCAGGGTATCGACACAGATGCGGCTGGCCAGATCGCCGACGGCGTGACCACCGATGCCATCGGCCACGACAAACAGGTGCCCGTAGCGGCTCCATTCGGCGTGATCGGTGCAGAGTCTTGAGGCGAAGGAATCCTGGTTGACGGCGCGGCGCATACCCACGTCAGTGCGAGACGCATATTGCACAACGGGGGAAGTTGTCATCGATGTTACTCGGGGGAGACAGCCGGCGAATTCGAGTCTCTCGAAGGGGCCTTCCGTGAAGCCGCGGAGGATGGTGACCGGAAAAAAGTTTACCGGGGCGTGGGAGTGCCGGATCGGGAGGTGCGGGAGTATACACAGGCGACATGGGTTCTGGCCAGCGAACAAACGGGGAATCGGAGGGATGGAAAGCTCTGCCGCGCAGAGCGGGGGCCCGCGGGACTGGTGAAGCGGCTGCCGGTGCCGTTCGCCAGGCACCGCGGGGCCCGCTTCCATTCAGTTCGAACGCATTTCCATCCCGCGCGTTTCCACCAGTCGCGACTCGAAGCCCCTCGGTGCAAAACCGTTCTCTGAAGCCCGCTGATCAGGAGCGGAGGAGGCGGTTGCTTCGTGGTCGGCCAGAACTGCCGGCCGCACCATTTCCGCAGTGCTGCTGACACCCAGCTTTCGCGCCGCGTTTGCTCGGTGCTTCTCGATGGTCTTCACGCTGATCCGCAGCTCCATCGCAATGCTTTTGTTGGCATGACCATTGGAAACCAGCTGCACCACCTGCAATTCCCGCCGCGACAGCCGACGGATCTGTTGTCGAGCTGACTCCCGCCGTGATTGCCACAATCGACAGGCAGCATCCTCCTGCGGGAGCAGTCCGGCAGTGGAATCCAGTTCGCCGGGGAAACCAAAACGAGACGCCGTGGGGACAACCTGAATCATCTGCAGTTCTCCTGAGAGTGTTAATGAGCCCGTGGCGAAAGTCGCCACGGTGATTTGCCGCCCAGGTGCTCAGCACCCGCCGACGTGCGAATACTCGGGTGATATATCCCGCGCTGATGAACGCGGAGCTCGGAAAATGCTCCGGGATCGTCAGAGTCCGGGCAGTTTACCGGCGCGCTGCCAGGGGCTTTGTGCGGCACTGCGGCAGCCACCTGGCGACTGCGTGAAAACATGCGGGATCAGCGAATCAGGGTTGCAGCGGCCGGACGTCTTGCTGCGAGAATACGCGTCCGCTGTTACGACACGGATGCGCATTCGACAGCTCGGCAGGAGCTTCGCCCTTGGGCATGGTGAAACGGTGGTCACATGGGAGTTCAGGGGCGTTTTGGGCTTGAGTGAGGAGAGGTCGGGTATTGGGGGAGCAGCAGAAAAAGGCTGGGTGGACGTTTCGCGGGGCGAAACGCGACTCTGCAGTTCCCCCAAAAATCTTTTTTGATTCGATCGATTTCTGATTGACTCCATCCGACAACTATATTACAGTAGTGATACACGTGGACACTCGCAGTTTGGAACAGTTGCGAATGAGTTCCGCGTGGTCCATTGCGATCTGCCGGCTGCGGCGGATTCTTTTTTGGCCTCTATGTATTACAGTCGCAATACACATGGACATTTCATCTTCAGTGTTTGTGGTGCAGCCGTCATCGGGTGTGCCGCTTTATCGGCAGTTGATTGATCAGGTGCGGGGGATGATTGCCACGGGGCGGATCAAACCGGGAGATGTGCTTCCCAGTGTGCGGCAGTTGGGCGCGGAGCTGGAGGTGAATTTCATGACGATTTCGAAGGCATGGGGAAAGCTGGAAGCGGAGGGTTTGGTTGAGCATGTGCGTGGTCGGGGCATGGTGGTCACGGCAGCTCGCAAGGCATCTGTGCAGGCGGAGCAAACGCGACAGTTGCGGGTGTTGGTGGATCAGGCGGTAGTTCGTGGGCTGCAGTGCGGCATGAGTCGCAGCGAGCTGCTGGGAATTTTCAAGACATCGATTGAGGAGCATTTGCAATGAGTGAAGTGATGCTGGAGGTGAAGTCGCTGCGGAAGAGTTTTGGCACTGCAGAAGTGCTTTCAGGAGTGGATTTGGTGATGCGTCGTGGGGAGGTCACGGGGCTATTGGGTCTGAACGGTGCTGGCAAGAGCACGCTGCTGCGTTGTTTGCTGGGGCTGCTGCGGTGTACTGCGGGGACTGCGGCAGTATTGGGTTGTGATTCGTGGAATCTGGGTGCATCAGAGAAGGCTCGTTTGGGATACGTGCCGCAGGACGTGTTTTTATTTCCGACGTTGTCGGTGAAGGGGATGGTGGACTACACGGCGGCCTTTTACGGCAACTGGAATGCGTCGCGCGTCACAGAGCTGCTGCGGCGATGGGAGTTGCCAGTGAACAAGGCGTGTGGAGTGTTGTCACCGGGTGAGCGGCAGAAGCTGGGGATTGTGCTGGCGTTGGGTCATGAACCTGAGTTGCTGATACTGGACGAGCCTGTGGCAAGTCTTGATCCGTCAGCGCGACGAGGATTTCTGGAATCGCTGCTGGAGCTGGCAGCGGACGGGAATCGGACGGTGTTGTTTTCAACGCACATCACATCGGATGTGGAGCGGGTGGCATCGGATGTGGCGTTGCTGCGTTCTGGGCGAATTCAGTTTCATGAGGATCTGGACGGATTGAAGGAGCGAACGAAGCGACTGCGGCTGACAGCCGGTGCATCGCTCCCATTGCAGTCCGATCTGCCGGGGGTCCTGCAGTGGCAGGTCAATGGAGTCACAGGGGTGCTCACAGTGAACAACTTTACGGCAGCGCTTCCGGATGAGCTGCGGGCGAAGTGGGGTGCGGACGTGGTGATCGAGGATTTGAATCTGGAAGAGATTTTTCTGGCGAACAACTGAAAGAGTGGGGGTGTGTGATGGGCAGGGTCCGAGCTGTGCTGAGTGTGTTGATTTCGCAGAAGCTGACTGTGATTTTCATGTTGCTGTCAGTTCTGGGGCCGCTTGGGTTGCTTTACAGACCGGGCGAGACTGAGTCCGGAGAAAGTTCGTTTTCAGAGCAGTTCCCGGAAGTACGGCCATTTTACGAGAGGGCGTCCGGTGCACAGGTCTGGGGTCACTTCGACTGGAGAGAAGTGAAGGCGGCAGCAGTGGAATCCGGGTCAGAGCAAGGGTTGTGGTTGGCGCGGGACGACGGATTTCCGTTTCTGCCGCGTGGCGCATCGGCACATCGGCAGGCTGAGCCGGACCAGCCGAGGAATCTGCATGAAATTGTCCCTGCACTTGGTCAGCTGACGCTCGATAGATGTCAGTTGGGGATTGAGGATTGGCGGGATCTGAGTCAGTTGCGGCAGTTGCGTTTGTTTGAATGTTTCCGTGTGTTGCCGCCACCGGGCAAGTTGTCCGATGGAGTCGAGGCAGTTGCCGAGTCGCTTTCGGCGTTTCCGGCTCTGCGGCAGTTGAATTTACTGGGTTCGGGCTGGATTCGTCTGGGATCGATGCCGGTGCTTGAAACTTTGATTTTGGATTCAGCCGATCTGCCGCGGGTGATTGTCGGCGATGACCTGGCATTACAGTTTCCGCAGCTGCAGACGTTGGTACTCCGACTACGCCCGGGAGAAGGTGTGCCGGAGGGGGGAATGGGGATTCTGCGAAAACTGCAGCAGCACCCGAAGTTGCGGCGGGTTGAGTTGACCACAGGGGTCTCAGGACAGCATAGATTTATGAATTCGCAGATCACGGTTTTGCAGGATCAGCTTCCGGGTTTGACTGTCCGCCGTGGTGAGGCGGGGTTCAAATTCGGGAATGTGTTTGTGATGATCGTGGTCATATTCGGGCTGCTGGCCTCACAAGTTCCGGTTTCAGCAGCATTGTGGGCGTTGGCAGCTATTCCACAGGCCGGAACACTTCCGCATTTCGTGCGGACGATCCGAGGAATAGCGGTCGGCTTTGCTGTGTTGATGCTGTTCAACGGTTTTCTGTCAGCGTGGCTGATGGAAATTCGCTGGTATTTTCCGGTGTGCCTGAATTTGCTGGCGGTGAGTCTGTCCGGCATTCTGCAACAGTTGGCGAGGTCGTCGTTGTGGAAGAAGCAGGTGGTCGTAATTTTCTGTAGTTGCATCGGATTTTCCCCTCAGCTGATCGTCTTTCTGCCGGGGATATTTGTTCCATTGATTGTTGGTGATGTCGCCTGGTTTAACGCTGGGCTGCTGCTGGTATCCGCAGTGACATTTTTCGTGGCGTTGTCTGCGATGAACTGGCAGCGTGCATCTTTATCGGAACTGAGTGAGCCTGGAGCGGGGCTGACCGGCGCAGAAGCGCGGATGAGGGCGTTGGAGCGGGCTTATGTGGATATGAAGGGTACGACCATTCCTTCCCCGCGACGGCTCAGAGGCAGTTTCAGCGAACGGCTGCGGGCCGGTACTTCGGGAATCACGAGAAAGCAGCTGACTAGCATGTGGATTATGGTGCCGGCTTTTTCCGTAATGTTCATGGCGGGGAAAAGCATGACTCTGCCAGCCGTTCTCGGGCTGACTGGTTATCTATTTTTTCTTCCGATACTGATGCGGATGCAGTCGTGGCATCAGCGTCGCCAGCGACTTTCCGTTGATTTTCTGCTGCCGGCAGGTCGCGACGATTTCTGGAGGCATTTTCAAGTCGCGGTTTTCTGGGATCTTGCGATCGCGATTCCCATGATATTTGCAGCATGGGTGGGCCAGGAGATGTGGCAGGGTACTTTCAGTCAGCATGCAGCGGGTCTGCTGCTGCAGCTGCTGCTCCATGCTGGCGCGGCCACGCTGCTCTACGTCCTGACGGTGCTGAGTGTGGTGACACCTGCAAAAGACGGGCGGCGGTACCTTTTCGGGACGATCATCGGGGGGCTGACGATGCTGATGCTCCTGGACATGACCGGTAACTGGTGTGTCCCGGGAACACTTTCGTTTTCAGCGTGGATATTGTCGGTGTTCGTGGTGGCTGCGGTTGCAGGAGTGGTGCTGCTGGTGAGGCTGCCGGGGATACTAAGACGCCTCGAATTACCGTGATCGGGCCTTTGTGGCTTGCAGCGGCGGCGGGGTGAGAGTCTGCAAGGTGTGGGGCAATAGCGGGCGTTGATTGACCTTGACCTGAAGAGGGGGGTCGGATTAGTCTGTGATGTTTGCAGGATGCGATAGCTGTTTTTGGAGTATCGGCGGTCAGCGCCAGGGACGGGGCGATGCAGAATTTTCTGCGGATTTCAACCTATATCTTTCGCCATCGTCGGCTGGTTGCTCTGTCGATTGTTTGTGCGTTGATTGTGTCGTTGTTTTGGGCGATGAATCTGTCGATTGCCTTTCCGGTAGTGAAGGTGTTGTTTCAGAACGACAGTTTGCATGATTTTGTGGATCAGGAGATCAGCCGTCTTCAGGCATCCATCAACGCGGATACTCAGGCGCTGGACCGGATGTCTGAAGACCAGGTGAAGCAGCGTGCTCGCCTGCAGTATCAGATTGGCGAGGAATCGTGGAATCTGCTGATGATGACGCGGGTTCGCAACACGATTCTGCCGTATGTACCGCGGGACAAGTTTGACACGATGGCGGCGCTTTTGGGGGTGCTGCTGGCTGCGACGCTTCTGAAGGGGCTCTTCATATACATCCAGGAACTGCTGGTGGGGAGCGTTGTGCAGCTGACTGTGAACGCCATTCGTCAGGACTGTTTCCGAGCGGCCCTGAAGCTGGACGTACAGTCATTGAACCGGATTGGCACGTCGTCGCTGATGTCACGAATGACGAACGACATTGAGCAGATGACGACGGCGATTCGGGTGTTTGGCGTGACGCTGGTGCGTGAGCCATTGAAGGCGGGTGCTTGTACGGTTCTGGCCTTTTGTGTGAACTGGCGTCTGGCGGCACTTTCGTGCACGATGGTGCCTCTGCTGGGGTTGGTGTTCAGTTTCTTTGGTCGTCGCCTGCGTCGGGCATCACATCGGACGATGGAGACGATGGCGAAGATTTATGAGTGTATCGGCGAGACATTTTCGTCGGCGAAGATCGTGATGGCATTTTCGGGCTATCAGCGTCATCGGCGTCAGTTTCTGGAGGCGAATCGAGAGTACTACCACGGGGCGATGCGAATTGTCAGGCTGGGAGCGTTGTCGCGGCCGATTTCTGAGACGATGGGTGTTGTAGGAGTATTTGCGGCGCTTGCGCCGGGCGCTTATCTGGTTCTGCGTGAGACTGATTCCATTCTTGGAATCAAGCTGGCAGCAGCTCCTATGAGCATAGCCGAGCTGGCAACGCTGTACGCGTTGCTTGCGGGTACGTTAGATCCTGTGAGGAAGTTGTCGAGTGTATTCGAGCAGATTAAGCGAGGGATGGCGGGCTGTGAGCGGGTGTTCGGTCTGATCGACCAGAAGACAGCTGTACCGGAGCCCAAAAATGGCCGCGTGCTGATTCCTCATCATTCGATGATTTCGTTCCGGAACGTTTCGTTTCGCTACGACGATGTGGATGGGGAATCGGGCAGTCGCCCGCCGGCATTGAAGAACGTATCGCTGGACCTGCGTTTTGGAGAAGTGGTTGCGATTCTGGGTGGAAACGGTTCAGGCAAATCGACGTTGCTGAGTCTGCTGCCGCGGTTTATGGATCCTTCGGAGGGGCAGGTGCTGATTGACGGTGTGGACATTCGTGAGCTGCGAACGTTTGATTTGCGCAGTCAAATGGGATTAGTGACACAGGAAACGCTGTTGTTCAACGACACGATTTACGAGAACATTCGATATGGGGATTCGACGGCATCGCGTGAGTCGATTCTGGAAGCGGCGGAGCGGGCTCAGGCGTCGAGCTTCATCAGTCAGTTGCCGGAGGGATTCAACACTGTCGTGGGAGACCGCGGGGGTCGTTTGTCGGGTGGTCAGCGGCAGCGAATTGCGTTGGCGCGAGCGATACTGCGGAATCCGTCGATTCTGATTCTTGACGAAGCCACATCGGCAGTGGATTCGCATAGTGAAGAGATTATTCACAGTGTCCTGAAGAGTTTTGCGGTGAATCGGACGGTGTTCATTATTACGCACACATTGAGTTCTGCATTTCTGGATCTGGTCACGAAGATCGTGGTGATGGATCACGGGCGAATTGTGGCAACGGGAACACATGCGGAGCTGCTGCAGTCGGCTCCGGCGTATGCTCGATTGCTGCAGTCGGATCCTCCGGCCACCCGGGCTGCGTGATCTCTGTTTGCATTCTGCTGCGGAAGTATTCCATGCCTCCAAAGTCTCTCGTGCAGTGGCGATTTCTGGACGGACGTCCGGGGCATGAGAGCCAGGTGCTGGGGCTTTCAGAAGCACTGTCTTCCCTGTGTCCATCGGAATGTGTGGATGTGCCTGTATCCAGTACTGAGCGGGGTCTGCGAGCATTTCTTCCCGGGCGATTTCGGTATTTGCAGCAGGCTCCCCGTCCGCAACTGCTGATTGGAGCCGGGCACGCAACGCATCTGGCACTCGTCCGCTGCCGCCAGCTTTTCGGTGGCCGAACAGTGGTGCTGATGAAGCCCAGTCTTCCGCCATGTGTGTTTGATTTATGTCTGGTGCCGCGGCATGACCGAGTTCTGATGGCGTGGGCCAACGTGGCTCGAACGGCAGGAGCGATCAATCGGATGCGTCCGGCGGCCGCGAAGCCTCGGGGACATGGGCTGGTGCTGCTTGGCGGACCATCGCGTCACTGTCACTGGTCTGACGACAGGGTACGGGAGGGGATTGTGCGAGCGGTCGGTGAGTCCGCGACTGCGCTGCAATGGACGGTTGTAACGTCGCGACGAACCCCGGCGAGTGTGTTTCTGGACTGGGAGGAGCGACCTGCGGGGATCAACTGGCAAACAACGGGCAAGCTGAGTGCAGCGGAGGTTGCGGCCCTGATCAGGGCTGCAGAGCGGGTGGTGGTGACCAGCGACAGTATGTCGATGATCTGCGAGGCACTGACGTCCGGAGCTGCGGTGGAGCTGATTGAGCTTCCGGCGTCTGGCCAGAGCAGACTGTCGGTCGAAGTGCGGAGTTTGGTGGAGCACGGGTTCTGGCCGGACGTTCCGAGATTCATTCCGGAGGCGGATCGCTGTGCATCCCTGGTTCTGCGAAGACTATTTCCCGAGTATATTGGCGGAGGGGGGGAACTGGCAGCGAGTCACGGCGGCGGCTGGGGTCTGTCCACGGTAACTCTTGCGACGTCGGGAGCAAGTGCGAATATGCAGCAGGCGTTCGTACCATGAATCGCCCGCCCCTGCCTCCTGAATCGTTCAGTCGCCGTACGCCGACATTTCAATTTCCGAAAAGCCTGCTGCGTCCTCTGCTGCGGCGGGTTACCGCGATGAAGGACCGTGGCTGGCTGCCGGCGGTGCCGCTGGAGCAGCATGTGGTGATCTGCGGTTTTCCCCGCAGCGGCACAACTCTGTTTCAACTGATGCTGGAGGGTTGTGTTGAAGAGCTGGGGTGTCACGGCCGGGAACGCCGGGCGCTGGATCTGGCGACCTGCGGGCGACGGGGGCACTCGGTACTGCTGTCGAAGCGACCGAAGGACTTGTTTCTGATTCCTGAGATACGTGAGTTCTATGCTCCGCGGGGTGTGCGGGTTCAGTTCATTCTGCTGCACAGAGATCCTCGAGGAGTGCTGACGTCGCGGCATTTTTCGCGGCCTGCTGAATACTATCTTTCGGTGGAGGAATGGCGACATTACTTCGCTCACTGGAACTGGCATCGCCACGACGCTGACGTGCTTTCAATCAGCTATGAGGAACTGGTGCAGAATCCGGAGCGGGTGGAACAGCGGGTGCTGAAGTTCACAGGCTGGCAGGCTCGCTGGAGTTTTCAGGACTTTGTGAAGCACGTGCCGCCGGGCTTTGATGCCAGAGCATTGAATACGCTGCGTGAACTGGATCCTTCACGGCTGAAAGCGTGGGGTGAGGAGCAGCATCGCGAGCGACTGGTGCAGCTGCTGAGAGAGCTGCCGGAGCTGCCGCAGTGCCTGACTGAAATGGGACTTGAGCCCAGCGACGACTGGCTGCGACAGCTGCCTTGGGATGTCACATCACGCCTAGCAGCATGACGGTGCGGCATGATTCTTTCGCATCAGCATGGCTTTATTTTTTTGAAGACGGCCAAGACGGCGGGAACCAGCGTTGAGATTGCGCTTTCGCGCCATGCGGGGCCGGAAGACATCATCACACCCATATCGGACAGCGACGAAAAGCTGCGAAGAGACCATGGTGGCAGGGGGCCTCAGAATTTTCGCCTGCCGTTAAAGAGTCTGACCATGCGTCAGCTGGCCGGTATGATCCGAACGTGCCGACGCCCCGGATTCTACAATCACATGCCGGCAGCGGAGGTTCGGAGGCTGGCGGGGGAAGAGGTGTGGAACAGGAGTTTTCGCTTCTGCATCGAACGCAACCCATTCGACCGTGTTGTTTCGCTGTACTGGTGGTGTCACCGCCGGGAACCGCGTCCTTCGATCGGTGAGTTTTTGCGGTCGCCCCGGCTGCAGCTGCTGTCGCGAAACGGCATTGAGTTGTACACGGACAAGAGCGGTCGGATTGTGGTTGATCAGGTGTTGCGGTACGAGCGTCTGGAGGAGGAGCTTGAAGGCGTGCGGCGAAAACTTGGTCTGCCGGAGCCGCTGGTGCTGCCGCGGGCCAAGAGCGGCCATCGGCCTGAGGGTCAGGGTTGGCGCGACGTGCTGACGGCATCAGACAGGCGGGTGATTGAATCGTGTTTTCGCCGCGAACTGGATCTGTTTGGGTATGCGTGGTAAAAAAAACACCCACAGAGTCAATCTGCGGGTGCTGTCGTTTCAATGGAATGAGCGTGCGGTTTTTGGGGGGACTATTTCAGCGAACCCTTTTTCAGGGCGTCACCGCTGACTTCGATCGCTTTCTGAGCATTATCGCCGGCCTTTACTTTTACCACGAACTTGCGGTTGATGTAGCCGACTTTCTCGTGCCACACGCGGAACTCATGTTCGCCCACGGGAAGGCCTTCGATTGTGAACTTGCCATCCTTGTCAGTCACGGCAGCATAGGGGTGGTCGACGGCGAGCCAGTAGGCGGCCATCCAGGGATGGAAATCGCAGGTGACCTTGAAGGGCAGCGTTTCTGCGGATTTGATTTCCATCTTCTGTCCCTTGCCCACAGCCGTATTCGGCGCGATCAGGACGTTGGAAGCTGAGTTCTTGAGGGGGTAGGTGTGGGTGTTGTGAGCGATGGGGTCATTGGAGATGACTTCGACGGTCTGGCCGGTTCGAGCAATCAGAGTGTGGGGGATGAACATGCAGTTTTTCTGGTCGAACGTGACAGTCTGCTTTGCCGGCGTCTTCAGATCCGGATGGACGGTTTTGGGCGCTTTGGCGAGGTAGATGAAAACGTGAGCGAGCCCTTTGTTGTCGGCGTTGATCACGAGATCGTCTTTGTAGGTATCGTCGGCCGCGCAGACTTCTTTGTCTTTGATCTCTGCGCCTTTGCGATGGAGCAGATCAGCGGTTGGGATGTTGCCGGAAACGATGACCTGTCCGGTCACTGTGCCCCATTCCTGAGCGGCGAGCGGTGAGGCGGAAACGGCTGACAGCACGGCTGACAGTATCAATTTCTTCATGTCTGTCTCTTTCAAACGAATTTGGGTGGGTCGGGCTGCGCGGCAGGGTCTGCCTGAGTCGTCCGAGTCTGGGGCTATCAACCGCAGGATTGGTGCCCGGACAACAAATTTTATTGGGGCGTGCGCGGGAAGTCGAATCGCTGACGGCCGTTGCGGCAGAGAACCGCAGGAGTTTGCCAGTGTTGGGAGACTGGCGGTTGAAGAAACCGCCTGTATTGCCCGGATTGACGTGAGTGCCGTGAGCGGGTGGCGTAATTGGATTGGCTTTGTGGTGTGTGGTGTGTGGTGTGTGCGATGTTGCCGAACGGCCACAGGTCCTTAAAGCCGGTGTGGGCGATGCGGACGCAGCGATTCGAGTGCATTGGCGTGAGCCAGCCGTTTTTCTCTGGCAATGGCTCCCAGCCCTGATTGAATAGAGGTGTGATACCGTACTACCCTGCTACATGTATACAGATCCCCTTCACAAATGTCACCAATGCCCCCCTCTGCACTGCCTGACCCGGAAGCTTTTGCTGGCCTGATGCGACAGCGTGCGGAAGATGCGTTGTCTGCTTCGGTGCACCATGCTTCGCTCTCTCAGCAGTACCTGTCGCTGGCTCAGAAGTTTACCGGACTTGCCGAGCAGTCTGCTTTTGGGCCGGGAGGGATGTTTGAGTACGCGGAAAGGCTGGACCGTGAGGCGGCCACTGGAATTCCGGCGGCCGCGGGTTTTCCTCGACGAACTGATTCGCCAGCCCACTCAGGGTTGTCCGCAGCGGCCCGAACAGTCGCGGCTCCTGGTGCGAACACGACCTCCGCATCGACGATGGCAGGGACTGCAGGGCAGGAACGCCAGGACGGTCCCGGGCCCCCTGCCACTTCCGCCGCTGCACCTGCCCCCCCTGCACCGCCCGCAACTGCGGAACCTGCGAGGTCCCCACAGCTGCTGTCTCCTCCGGCGAGGACATCGCTGGCGACATTGACAGCGTGTGCTCGGGAGGCCCGGCATCAGGTCAGCGAAGACAGGGCAGCGACCGGAAACGAACCGGAAGCATTGCCGGTGAAGGATGTCTCGAGCGGCAGTGGGGCACCATCGAAAGGAGCCTCATTTTCCGGAACAGGGGCCAGACAAAAACCGCGGGCGATTCGCCGCAGCAGGATTTCCGTTCGCCGACTTCTTGACCGCGTTCGGCTGGCTGCAGTTGAGCAGGCGGATCGAGTGCGACTGCGGGTGCGAGAAAAGGATCTGCAACCGAAGCTCCGCAAAACCACCGAAGAGATGGTGCATGAGCTCAAGCGCAGTCGGCGACCGGCAACGATTAGTACGGCGGTGACGCTGGTTATTCTTGGGATCCTTGCGGTGGGCAGGCTGGAACTGGTTGAAGAAGAGCCGTTGCCACCGCTTTCCGCCAGCTTCTCGGGACCGACCGAGGAGGCAGCGGAGGCTGTGCTGATCGAGCAGATTCTGGAGCAGGCGGGTGAGCAGCAGGAGAAACCAGCAGATCAGGAAGCTGCCGTGGCGGAATCGCAGCCGCTGCCCGAGCCCACTCCTGAGCCGCTCCCGGAACCCCCTGAGCTGCCGCCGGAGCTGGAGGTGACGGAACCAGAGTTGCAGCTGGCGAACCTTGAGCTTCCCGAAACACCACTTCCGGAATCGCCGGTCGGTACACAGCCTGTGAATCAGCCCCGGACAAAAACGGCGACTGCATCCAAAACTCAGTCGTGGCAACATCGCTCTGAAGCCGGCAGGAAGGAAATGCTGGCCAAATACGGGGGATCCGCCGGAAGCGAATCCGCGGTGGGTCTGGCGCTGGAATGGCTGGCAAAGCGTCAGCGTGCGGATGGCAGCTGGGACTTTGCCGACGTCGGTCCCTGCACTCAGCCTGGCAGGATCAGCAATCCAATTGGGGGAACTGCATACGCACTGCTTCCGTTTCTTGCCGCCGGACAAACACATCGCCAGGGCAATTACCGCAAACAGGTGCAGGCTGGTCTGCAGTACTTAACAAACGTGGGCATAACTGTGCCTGCGGGGTATGATTTGCGAGGAGTGGTCAATCAACGGGACGACGATCCTGAGCCCAACTACGCCTACTATGTTCACGGGGCGGCCACGCTTGCGCTATGTGAGGCGTGGGGAATGTCGAAGGACCGAACGCTGAAGCCCGCATGTGAGGGGGCCGTGCGATTCCTGATCCACTCGCAGGACCCGCGTGGCGGTGGCTGGCGATACAATCCTCAGCAACCCGGTTCCACCTCCTGCACAGCAATTCAGGTCATGGCGTTGAAGGCAGCTGAACGAGCAGGCATTTCAATTCCAAAGACGACATGGCAGGGCGTGAGCTTTTATTTCGACAGTGTGGCGGTGGATCGGGAGGGTCGGTATGGTTACGAGACTCAGAAAAAGGCGTTTGATATCTCGGTAACGTCAATGGCTTTGCTCAGTCGCATGTATGCGGGCTGGAAGCGGGACGACGGCGATCTGCGAAAAGGTATCGGGCTGATCGATCGCAAGGGCCCCTACGACAATCTCTATTACTGTTACTTCGCCTCGCAGGTCATGAAAAACTGGGGTGGGGCCGAATGGAATCGCTGGAACGAACGGCTGCGGGACGACCTGGTGTCGTGGCAGGACCGCGAAGGCGAAGCGGCGGGCAGCTGGTCGCCGCGAGATCGTTCGGACACGAGCGTTTCCGGTGGCAGACTTCTGACCACATGTCTGGCTGCACTGACGCTGCAGGTGTATTACCGCAACCAGCCGGTTTTTGAAGATGAGGCTGGTGTTGGTGGAGGGGTGAAGCCGGCGGCAGAAGTGACTTCCGCCGTGAGGTCGGGAAAAGATCGTTGAATGTATGGCAGTTCAGCCCTGCCGGTAAAAACCACCACAAATACTCAATTTTCTCATTTTTGGCTGTTCTTGGGTAGCCAACGGTGATGAATTTGTGCTTGCCCTCGAATTCCTTGTCTCATCCCAAAAACTTCCTGACTTTCCGGCTCGAACAATCCGAACATTTACGCTACACTGCGGAATTCCTTTGCCCGCCGGCAGGTTAGTGAGTGCAGGACCGTGGTTTGGGCAGTTCAGTTTCTGGTTGATCCGACAGGTTTAAAGGTGTTTTCTCATGTTCGCCGTGATTGTCGATGGTAACCGTCAGCACCGTGTGCAGCAGGGGTCTGCTCTTTCCGTGGATTATCGCTCGGATGCTCAGGCCGGAAGCACCATTACCTTCGACCAGGTGCTGCTCGCCAACGGTGGTGGTGCCAGTGTCATCGGAACTCCGGTAATTACCGGTGCGACCGTAACCGCGGAAGTGCTGATCGCCGAAGAAAAAGGGCCGAAGCTGGAAATACAAAAGCTGCGCCGTCGCAAGGCATCCCGACGACACACGGGCCATCGCCAGAAGCACACGCGTGTCAGGATCACCGGGATTTCTGTACCGGGCCTGCAGGTTGTTGAAGCGTCGGCAAGCTGACGCCTGACTGGGTTGGACAAACAAATTCGGGCGAACTGCTGCAGGCAGTTCGCTTTTTTGCTGCGCTGAAAACAGGCACCCAGGCGAGCGGAGGTCGATCGGATTTTGCGTCAACGCGGCCCGGGGGTTATGCCGTTACGTGAACGGTTCGCGGGATGGATCTTGCGGAAAAATGGCGGCGGCAGAACAATGTTGAAGACACTGTCGTTTTCGCCGACAGTGTCAGCTTTATTTTCTCGAACGGACTCGAATCCGCCATGCAGCCAACATTGACAACCATCGCCCTGCTCACAGTCAGCAATATTTTCATGACGATCGCATGGTACGGGCATTTGCAGGGTCTGCGTCACAAGCCCTGGCTTGTCGCGGCTTTGGTAAGCTGGGGAATCGCGCTGTTTGAGTACCTGATCCATGTCCCGGCGAATCGGATTGGTCATCAGGTCATGAACGTGGGTCAGCTGAAGATTTTGCAGGAGGTCATTTCGCTGACGGTTTTCGTTCCGTTTGCGTGGCTGTATTTGAAGGAGAAGCCCAGTTGGGACTATCTGTGGGCGGCTTTTTGTTTGCTGGGGGCGGCATTTTTTGTGTTTCGCAGCCGTCTGGGCGGAGGCTGAGCCGCTGACGGGCTGAAACAAAAAAACCTGCCGCGATGCGGCAGGTTTTTTTTGTTTAACGAGGTCGACGGGACTCGAACCCGCGGCCTCCAGCGTGACAGGCTGGCGCTCTAACCGACTGAGCTACGACCCCTTGCGGGCCGGGAATGATAATCACTGGGCGATCAGAATTCAACCGGCTCGGGCAGATATTTCGGACTCTGCCGTGGGCTTCTTCAGAACAATCCGAGAAAATACGGGCAGTTTCAGTCAGAACAAATCTTCGATGACAGCACCGTGATCGATGGCGACAATTGGACGTCCCGAGAAATCCGGGAAATGTGCATGGGGATCGATTCCAAGCACACGGAAGATGGTGTGATGAATGTCGCCGGGTCGAAGCGGTCGTTCTTTTGGGGTTTCACCGAGACGGTCAGTGGATCCGATGAGCTGACCGCCGCGAATACCGCCTCCGGCGAGGAAGCAGAACATGGCATTTCCCCAGTGGTCGCGACCTGGGGTGCCTTTACTGAGCGGCGGTCCGCCGTTGCCTCCGTCGTTCATTCTGGGGGTGCGACTGAATTCTCCGCAGAGCACAACGAGTGTTGACTGGAGCAGGCCGCGGTCTTCGAGATCGGTGATGAGGCCATGCACGAGCCGGTCGATTTTGGGAAGGTAGTTTTCCATGCCCGCCTTGAGGTCCCAGTGGTGATCCCAGCCGCCGAAGTGGCAGGTGACAAAGGTGGTTCCGGCTTCGACGAGTCGACGAGCGAGGAGGGTGCTTTGTCCCCACGAGTTTCGGCCGTATTTTTCGCGGACTTCGGAGGTTTCGCGTGTCAGATCGAAGGCCTCGCGGGTTGCATTCCCGGTGACCATTTCGAAGGCCGTGCGATCAAAGCGATCCATGGACTCGAAGGCGCCGGAGTGGTCGGCTTCGCGTCGGATGCGATCGAAGCCGGCGAGTAATGAGCGACGGTCGCCGAGTCGTTCGACTGTGAGTCCGCTGGCGAGTGCGATGTTGCGGACTTGAAAATTGTCTGCGTTGGGATCACCTTCGGTTTCGAAGGGATTGTGATGAACACCGAGAAAGTGTCCGCCGAAGTAACCGGGACGCAATCCGATGCTCATTCCGTACGGAACGGCAATATTTGCGGGCATACCGGTTTTTCGTGGCCCGGTGAGTCGAGTGGCGAGGGCGCCGAAGAACGGGTATTTGCCTTTTGTATTTGCACCGCTGACGCCTTCACCGCGTCCGGTGAGCATCCAGTGTCCGCCGGTGAAGTGATCACCACTGTCATGGTGCAGTGAGCGAACAACGGAAAAGCGATCGGCGATCTGGGCCTGCAGTGGGAAGAGTTCGGTGACCTGGACGCCTGGGACGTTGGTTGGGATGGGCGCCCAGATACCGCGGTATTCAGCGGGTGCTTCGGGCTTGAGGTCGTAGGTGTCCATGTGTCCGGGACCGCCATCGAGCCAGAGCATGATCACGGAGGTTTGGGGGTTTGCGCCGCGGGTGGCCGCGTTGGCGCGACCTGCCAGCAATTGTGGCAGTCCGGCGGCGAAGGCGCCCGCGGCTCCCACACGAACGAAACTTCTGCGGCTGATGCCGTCACAATAGCGGCGGTGCGCAGTACCGTCAGAATCGATGTGAAGCATGGGAGTATCTTTGCAGCGGGGAGGGCCCGGGGGGCGGGACGGCGGGAGACTGGAGGACGGCGGGCTTCGAGGATACTCGGATACAACCCGATATGTCAAATTTTTCCGGCTGGAAAAGGGGCAGGTCCGGAAAACTGGTGAATAACGAGATTGCCGAAGATGCTCTGTTTATCGGCTCTTTCCGCCGATTTTCTGCGCTGACTCTCTTCGGAATCGCCAGACTTCTCCGTAACATAACGGAGTTGCAAGAGTGTTCATGCCTTGTCGCTTTGCCGGAGTTTTCGAATGCAAAACCGGAACTGGATTCGTGTGGCACGGCCCGCAGTGCTGCTTCTGATTCAGCTGTTCCTTACCAGTGTCCCCGTCCGGGGTGACAAGGCGGACGATGATTTCAACGTCGCGGTGAATTTGTATCGGACACAGCGTTACGACACCGCCTCCGACGCCTTTTCGAAATTTCTCGCCGACCACAAAAGCCACCCGCGCGAAAACATCGCCCGTCTGTATCTGGCACTCTCGCTGAATGCTCAGGAGAAATACGCAGAGTCGGTAACGTACCTTCAACAGTATCTCAAGGTGGATCCCGACGGAACCAACTCTGCAGAAGCCCGCTACCGGCTGGGCGAGTGCCACTACTATCTGAAGGAGTACCCGGCGGCCGCAAAGGAGCTCAGCGAATTCCTCCGCCGCCATCCTGCCCACGCATTGAACGAATGGGCACAGCTGCTCCTGGGTGATTCCTATGTCGCCACCGGTCAGTTTCAGGAAGCCAGAAAGGCTCTGACCGCGCTGGTTCCGGGTAAGCCGGATTCACCGGTAAGCGGCGACGCACGACTCAGCCTTGGCCGTGCACTTGAGGGTTTGAAGGCCGCAGACAGCGCGCTCGACGAATACACGGCGGTCGCATCTCTGGGAAATCCATCACTTCGTCTGCGGGCACTGAGCCGCATTGGTGCCCTCGAATATGCTCGAAGCAGATTCCGGCAGTCGGCCGACGCATGGGAACTCATTCTGCAGGAAGCTCCTGCCAATTCAAAAATCGCATCTGCTCAATTGGGTGCGGGCATGGCCTGGTTCCAGTTGAAGGAATTTGACAAGGCGATGCAGCGTCTGCAGCAGGTGCCGGACGGCGGCGCCAGTACTGCACAGGCTCGATATCTGGCAGCCATGGCCAGCAGGGAACTCAAGCGTTTCCCCGAAGCCCGAACCTTCTTCGATCAGGCGTTGCAGGCCGCTGGTGATGCTCCACTGGCGATTGAGATTTCCTTCCAGCGTGCGCAGTTGGAGCAATCTGCGGGCGAACAGGCCACGGCCGCCAGACTTTATCTGGACATTGCCGACCGCTGGCCGAAGGAATCCCGCGTCGCCGACTGCCTGCTGAACTCTTCAGAGCTGCTGCTGGAACTCGGACAGCTCGATGAGGCCGAGCGAGTCAGCAAGCGGCTGGAAACTGAACATTCTCAATACGCCGCACAAATCAGTCCACAGGTACTGAAAGGCCGTCTGCAGCTGGCTCGCGGTGACAGGGAAGCAGCATTCAAAACACTCACAGCGGCTCGCGAACTGACCGCGGCCACTCCCCGTGCTCAGGTGCTGGCTGCCTATTACCTCATTCGTGCCGCGTGGGAGAGTGGCAAGTACGAGGTGGTGGTGGATCAGACGACAGAGCTGCAACGTCAGAATCCACCGGGATCGGCTGCTGAGATCGCTGCGGCGTCTGCACTGGCTGCTGTCAGCAGTCTTCAGTTGCAGCAGTATGATTCCGTGATCGCTTTTGCCGACAGCTTTCTCGCTCAGGACGCGGATATCGGAAGGCGGCTGGATGTCATGGCCGCCCGCGCGGCTGCTCTTTCGGGACTTAAACAATACGCGAACGCCACCAAAGCACTCGAGGATTTAATTGCTGCAAATCCGGGTCAGGCTCAGGTGTGGACCGCCGTGCTGCAGGCTGCAGAGATTGCCCTGAATGACAATTCGCACAAAGAGGCAGCAGCGCTGTTTGATCTGGCAGTTCGATCAGCGGATGCGGTGGTAATGGAGGCTGGTCGCAGTGGTCTGGCGTGGAGTCAGTTCAAATCGGGCAACTTCGCTGCCGCCGAGAAAGCCTTCGGAGCGTTGGCGGCCGAGTATCCGAAGTCTCCTGACAGGGCCGAGCACATGGCGATGCAGGCAAGAAGCATCGAGTCTCAGGGGAACGATCAGCGTACAGCAGCAGCATGGCAGTCTGCGTGGCAAGTACTTTCCAAAGACCTTTCTGTACCTGCTCGCGGCGAAGAAAAGCGGGAGCCGCTGATGTACGTGTTTGACGCCGGCCGGCAGGCTGCTCGTATGCTGGAAAAATCTGGTAACACCGCTGGGGCTGATAAGATCTGGGAGGAACTGCTTCGCACGTTCCCCAACATGGAGGATGCAGACAAGTTGTTTGAAGAGTGGGCTGCAATGCACCTGTCTGCGGAGCGGTTCGAGAAGGCGGACGACCTTTACCGTCAGCTGCTCGATAAATACCCAGACAGTCCATTTGCCGGACAGGCTCGTCTTTCTTTGGCTGAAAGTCAGCTTCAGGCGGGTGACTACGATGCGGCACTGGTCGAGATGCAGAACATCGTGGACGATCCTCGATATGGTTCTGCCGAGAAGGAAGCGGCCATGTTTCATGTCGTCGAAGTTCTGGCGGTTCTCAAACAGTGGCCGGCAATGGCGGGCGCTGCCGACAAGTTCGTGAAGAAATGGCCGGATAGTCGACTGCTGCCTCAGGTGCGACTTTACCTGACTGATTCACAGCTTCAGCAGGGCCAGAGTGCGGAGGCTGCGGAATCGCTGCGGCAGACGCGGGAGGAAATCCTTGGCGGCAAATATGCCGGAGAAGACTGGGTAGATCGTGTCTGGATCGTACTGGCCGAGGCGGCTCTTGAGGCAGGCGACTTTGAACAGGTCGATGCCCTCGAAAAGGAGTTGTTGCAGCGCAGCCCGAAGAGTCGCTTCCTGTTTCAGATGTATGATGTTCAAGGCAGGCGCTGGAAGCTCCAGCCTCCTCCGGATTTCGCCAAATCGCGAGATTATTTTTCGAAGTCGATAGCGGATCCTGTTGGTCAGGGTACGGAAACCGCTGCTCGCTGCCAACTGCAGATTGCCGAGACATGGGTCCTGCAGAATCTTCTTGAAGATGCCGCACGAGAATACTTCAAGGTTTACCTCAACTATCGCTATGACGAACTGCGAGCACAGGCGCTGTACCAGGCGGCTGTCTGTGAAGCACGTCTTAAAAAGAACGAGGCGGCAGTTCGTGACTTTCAGGAACTCATCAAGACCTTCCCGAAATCAGAAATGGCCGCCAAAGCTCAGCAACAGCTGAAGGAGCTCGGCGTGGCACCTGCAGTATCGCCCAAGTAGCTCATTCAACTCCTCTCACATTCAGGGATGTCAGATTCCATGCATGCCGCGCCGCCACGAGGATGGTTTCGTATATCGGCACTTACATTGGCCTTTGTCGTCGTAATCGGGGCAAGACACAGCCTTGAGATGGGAGTCTCTGCACAGGCGGCGCCGCAGGAAACGGTTGTCAGCGAGCCATCGGCAGCTGAACCATCAGCCAGCCCGCCTGCGAAACCATCTCCCGTTGACGGCGGAATTCCGACAGATATTCCCGGCATCGCCCGAGCCATGGGTTTGCCGTTTACTGTTGCCTTTGCCCTGGCATCGATCTTAGGAGTCTGGTCGATCATCGAGCGACTTGTGGTCCTCCGCAGACGTCGCGTGATCCCAGCCGCTTTTGTGGATGGATTTCTCAGCCAGCTGCGGACGGGCCGAATGGATCGTGCTCAGGCGCTGGCACTCTGCCAGCAAAATCCAAGTCCGGTTTCAGAAATCTTCATGCACGGTGTTCGCAAATGGGGACGGCCAGGTGTGGAAGTGGAGCAGGCTGTGCTCGACGGTGGCGAGCGGCAGATCAGTCAGCTGAAAAAGGGACTCCGAGTACTCAATGGCGTTTCAACTCTGAGCCCTCTGATCGGGTTGCTTGGCACAGTTGTCGGTATGATCCAGTCCTTCAATGACATTGCCACAGCCGGCGCCATGGGTCAGACGGAAACACTGGCCAAAGGCATTGCGATGGCGCTGCTGACCACTGCAGTGGGCCTGCTGATAGCAATTCCGGCGATGACCGCATGGCTTTACCTTGCCGGTCGTGTGGACGCGGTTGTGATGGAGATGGACCGGCTTGGCCAGGAACTGGTAAATCTGATTTCCGCTGAAGCGCTTCGAGACCGCGCGATTCTTGTAGATAACCCGCCGCCAGTCCCGGGGCGGGTTGCCGGAGCAGACACATGACGGCAGGTGACTCACTGTCACAGCGTAAATCTCGACGCATTTCCGTGGTCGTGCCGGTCTTTAACGAGCACGCCAGCCTTCGGCAGCTGCACGAGGAACTGATAGCGGGTATTGCTCCGGTGCTTCCGGATTTGGAAGTGATCTTCGTGGACGATGGTTCCACAGATACATCGTGGGAGGTTATCTGTGAACTTTGCACCAAAGACAGGGCAATTTCAGGGATACGGTTTCGCCGAAATTTTGGCAAGGCCGCGGCGCTGACCGCTGGCATGGCTGCAGCATCCGGCAGCCTGATTCTGATGCTCGATGCAGATCTTCAGGATGATCCGGCGGAATTCGGTAGTCTGCTTGACCGCATTGATGCGGGGTTCGATGTGGTCAACGGCTGGAAACAGCGGCGTCTGGATCCGTGGCACAAAGTCTACCCCAGCCGAGTCTTCAACTGGTTGGTCGGCATCACCACTGGACTTCGACTGCACGACCATAACTGTGGACTGAAGCTGTTCCGGGCGGAAGTGGCTGCTGAAGTGCGAATCTATGGGGAGCTTCATCGATTCATTCCAGTTCTTGCACATGCGAGGGGGTTTCGAGTTACAGAAGTGGCGGTGAATCACCGTCCGAGGCGGCATGGTCATTCGAAATATGGAATCCGGCGATTTCTTCGTGGTCTGCTGGATCTGATCACTGTGAATTTTATTACGGTTTTCAGCAGTCGGCCACTGCATGCTCTGGGTGGCATTGGTTTGGGACTGTTTGCAGTGGGCAGCGTTGGCCTGCTGTATCTGGGATCGCTCTGGCTGCTGATGAGAACTGGAACGGTCCCGCTGGCATCAATTGGTGGCCGGCCACTTCTGGCATATTCAATCGCCGCGGCGCTTCTGGGCGGGCAGATACTTTCACTTGGTCTTTTGGCTGAACTACTGGTTGCCGCCACCAGTCGTCCCCATGACACCTACAGCATTCGTGAAACAACTCGCCATGATTCCCTGCCCCACCAGTCCTGAACCGCATCCTTTCCGTCAGCTGGCATCCGGTCCCACACAGGAACATGCATGGGACAGGGGGCCGAGAATTGTCTGCATCGAAACAGCGATTCCACATGATGTGATGCCAGGGCTGCTGGCACTGAGAATCCATACGGACGCAGGAACGGCGGGTGGACTTCCCGTGTCCGGACACGGCGAGACATATTACGTACCCACAGCGGCAGCTGCGGTGATTCACGACTTTTTTGCCCCGAGGCTGCTCGGCAGCGACGCAATGGCGATCGAAAGCCATTGGCGATTTCTTTACGAACGCATGACCGCCTTCGGTGGCACCGGTGCTGAACTGCGGGCACTTTCGGCAGTGGACCTCGCGCTTTGGGATATTGCCGGGCAGATTCTGCAGGTCCCGGTATGGCGACTGCTTGGTGGCCCCGTGCGCGATTTCATGCCTGTTTACAACAGTTGTGGTGGCCCGTTTTACGGACGATCCAACCGCAAAGTACCGGCTGCGTCCGGCTGGCCTGGACACGGGGATCCAGGCCAGCCTGGGCCGCTCGAAGACAACTGGGCCTCCGTGCATACCCCGGAACAACTTGCGGAAGAGCTGGTGGAACTCGGCTACCGCGGGATGAAGCTCTGGTCTTTCGACGCTGTTTACCGTCGTTCAGGAGGACAGACGATTTCCTCGCAGGACCTCAGGGAGGGACTGCAGCCGTTTGAACGCATCCGCGATCGCGTTGGGGACCGTATCGAATTGATGCTGGACGGGCATGGATTCTTTACGCTGGCGGCAGCCCGCAGAATCGCTGACGGCATGGTTCCGATACGTCCGCTCTGGCTTGAAGATGTGCTTCGTCCGGAGTCCGTACACGCCATGGCTGAGTTTCGCCGGCAGTGTCGTGTACCGATCGCTGTCAGTGAGATGCTGGTAGAAGCAGACAGTTACCGCCAGGTGCTCGATGCAGGTGCCGCTGATTTTGTTATGATTGATCCCACCTGGGTCGGCGGAATCTCGGCATCCCGACGCATTGCTGATCTTGCTCAGCTTTACCAGATCCCGGTACTGATGCATGACTGTACGGGGCCACTCACATTACTTGCCGGACTCGCCATCGGAGGCTCCCACACAGCCGTCGCCATGCAGGAAACCGTGCGGGCACACCTGAAAACGCTGTATCCACTGCTCATTGACGACACGATCGCAGTCAGCAACGGTAACTTGCAGTTGCCGAACCGTTCCGGAATTGGAAGTCGCTGGCTCCCCGAACTCTTCGATCACAGTCACCCCGGATATCGGGTTTCAACTTTCAAAGCCGGGTAGTGATGTCATCACGGTTCTCAGTCGCGCCAGTGCCCTGACGTACCGATCGCTCGCAGCCTGCTCTGAGATACCAAGCACCTGCGCGGATTCTCGGTTGGTCAGCTGCTCAAAATGTCTCAGGGCCAGCACTTCGCGGTCAATCTCCCGCATTCCTGCCAGAGACTCATTCAGCTTCTGCGACAGTTCCTCTCGCAACGCTGCCTCGCTTGGGGTTGTCAGTTGATCGAGCAGGTGAAAGGAAAGTGAAGATGAGGTGGATGTGGAGCACCAGCCGCGATCGATGGAGAATTCATTCGTAGCCGAACGTTTTCTGGTGCCAAGATGCCGCCGATGAATATCGACGAGCGTTTGTGAGGTAATCAGACGAAACCAAACGAAGATGGACCGCGATGCGTCGATCAAAAAATGATCGATCCGCTGGACCGCCGACAGCCACGCCTCCTGCAAAACGTCATCTGCATCCACTCGACCGTGCAGTCGAGGATCCATGCGAAATGTGACCAATCGCCAAAGTCGGTCTCGATGGTGGGAAAACAGGATGGCCAGTGCTTCCGGATCACGCTGCACCACCCGAGCGATCAGTTCCGCATCGTCCCGCTCCACCATTGAAATCTCCCACATCCAGTGCCCACGCCGTAAGACACTTATTCGTTGCGAACTTTGAGAACAACGGACAGCCGGGAATTTCCTTCACCGAACACCGCCATAATCATCTTAGGAACTTTCCAGTTTTTTTCGCCTGATCAGGCTTTACAGAAAACCCGCCTCAATATGTCTCGCGAATTTCTGACCCTCGATGAACTTGTCCAACTCACAGGACGTGACCGACGGCTTGTCGAAAAATACGTTCAGCGAGGAATCATCCCGGGACGTCGCGTCAATGGCGAATGGCGGTTTGATGACCGGGAAATAACCCACTGGCTGGAGCAGGACCTGCGAACGCTGGACCAGACACAACTGGAACAACTTGAAAATTCTCAGCAATCTCCGGAATTTGCGACCCAACGACCTCTCGAAGCACTCCTCAAACCAGAAACCTGTGAAATTTCGCTGGATGCCGGCACCAAGCCCGCCGTTCTGCAGGCACTGGTGGAAGTTGCTGGAAGAACATGGCAGGTCTGGGATCCGGCTGCAATTCTGAATGCCGTTCGTGAGAGAGAACTGGTGATGTCCACGGCATTCACGAACGGCGTCGCCATCCCGCATCCCAGAAATCCTCTTCCCGATGCTCTCGGCGAATCCGTGATTGCCTTCGGCCGCACTTCCTCAGGACTCCCATTCGGCGCCCCACAAAGATCTCTCACAGATCTTTACTTCCTTGTTCTTGCCAGAGACTCCCGCACGCACCTTCAAATTCTCGCAAGGCTGGGAAGACTCATTCAAAACGCAGCACTGCTGATGCAACTTCGCAGCTGCGAGAAATCACTCGAAGCATGGGAAAGCCTGATCAACGCTGATCAGCAACTCGGCTGATGCCCTGAAAACGGCAAGCCTCCCACCACACCACGCACACGATGGAGCCAAAACAATATTGGCCAGGTGAAACCAAAGTGGAGATACTGCGTATTCAGACGCTTCCATGAAACTCAGGTTGGCAACCTGCTTGCCGTCCGGGCGCAGAGCCTCACTGGCGGACTTCCCCATAGCGATTCCGGAAATGGCAAGCATAAGTGCCAGCCCAACTATTAACCGGCCTGCAGCGACGGCCTTCTCACCAGCAAAAACTCGACAAAGAAATCCACCCACCAAACAAGCAGCACTGCCGCCGGCAAGCATTCCACAACACCAGGCGGCACTTGCGTGCGGGCCAGCTCCGGCAAATGCGAACTGCCATCCGAACAGAAGCCACATGGCAGCAATGTTTGCAAGGCTGCCGCAAACAATGGCGACGAATCCGAGGAAGGCAGAGAAGAAGAGTCTCATGATCCGCTGGGCCGACTGTTGGGAGTGGTGGAGTCTCTGGGGCGAGCGGCGAGCAAGGTGGAGTGGGTCAGTGGCAGGTACGTAAAAAAAGGGGACGTCGGCATAAACCGACGTCCCCTGATATAAACAGATTGAGTAGTGAGCGAGGACGGCTTTGAAATTGGAGATGGTGATCACAGCGAGGCTGTGATGGAAATCCTTAGAAAGGAGGTGATCCAGCCGCAGGTTCCCCTACGGCTACCTTGTTACGACTTAGTCCCAATCACGAAGTTTGCCCTAGGCACCTGCCTCCTTTCGGTTAGCACAGCGACTTCAGGCACCCCCCGCTTTCGTGGCTTGACGGGCGGTGTGTACAAGGCTCAGGAACATATTCACCGCAGCATAGCTGATCTGCGATTACTAGCGATTCCAGCTTCAT